>JAEEGH010001790.1_pt1 | contig 60513 bp, 51 predicted proteins | sample 9134181 | NCBI WGS metagenome assembly JAEEGH01 (sample SAMN16246544, study PRJNA631951) | gut metagenome | biome: gut microbiome; feature: rumen; material: DP-attached | host: Bos | place: Iran: Karaj | collected 2018-10
TACGTTCTTACATATTGGCCTTGTATTGCATGTCTATAGTCTAAATTCTTTTGCATATAAAACAGAACAGCCAGCCACGGAAAAGAACGGTATGTTTCTTCTTGTGGAAACCACATCCCATCGCCATCTTCTCCATGATGCCTGATAAACACAGGTATGTCCTGATATATAATAAAGTTGCTCCTCCCGATTGTATATTTAGCCTTTTCATTATTTTTGTACGCGAAGGTAAATAGATGAGCAATTATTGATTCTTCACCAAACTCTTTACAGATATATTCCAAAGTTTCTTTATTGATATGTAATTCGCTTCCCCTTAGACAAAAATGTTGTTGAAAAGCCTTTTCATATTCTTCCTGAATCCTTAAGTTTAACTTAATAGTATCTTCTATTTGTGTTTTCCATGCATCTGCCAGCTTTTTTATATATTCAAAGCCCCCTGCCCTCTCATAATAACCAGCGAACAGATCCTTAAGTTTCTTATATGCATCACCATTTAAATCGCCTTTTATGGCAAAGTAAAGATTCAACACCTCTGTGGCATCGCCTGAGTATCCCCTTTCCGCAATTCTGTCGAATCTATTTTTAAGAATGTTTGTAACATTCTGTTTCTCTGATGGGACAGGAGCGTTAATGTTTGTTGAGAAAGTCTGCATTGAACTTGCAATACAAGAGTGGCAAAAGGAAACAATCACTATTATAAATAATATAATCTTATTCATGTTTAGTTGATAAATAAGTGGATGATTATACTTTCATATGTGACAAATCAAAACCATATTTGTAAAATAAATCATCAATTTTATTATAATCGATTTTTTCACCTAGACTCCATGCTATATGGCTGATGATTTCATATGTTTGTATGACTTCTCTATCGAAAAGATCTATTATCTTACTATTTTCTTTTTTATGCGGATATGATGGGCAACAAGCCAACTCAAAGTCCAATAATTCCAATGCCCAAGTAACATTTTGAAAATGAATAGCATTATGTAGGACATTATTTTTATGTAGTATATATAGATTTTTGATCAATAATTCTGAAGCGATTAAATATGAATGCTTGTATCCTTCATCATTGTAAACTTCCCATTTCTCTACCTGTTCTGTTATAAGTTTCTTTGGCATATATGCAGTATCACATATTCTGTATGGACACTCAACTGTGTATTGTAATAAAATGGGGTGTATTTGATGTCCGTTAGGCAATAATATTTTAGTGTCCAACTCAAGAACATACTCCATCAAATTTGTTTTAATACCCAAATTTGCGATAATCCTTCCCATGCAAAAATCCCTAATGGCATCTTCTTTTAATAATACTCCCCAAATATTGTCACCATATTCTGCGGTATAAAGATTTCGATATTGTGAATAGCTTAGACCATTTCCTTTGCTGACAACATATTTTTTCTCTTTGTCAATTTCAACTACGAAACTTCTTCCATGGTGTGGACTTATACAAAAAAATCCTTTATCTCCTCTGCTATCTCTTAGTAAAGGATGTGGCGCATTTAATGCACTAGGATTAGAACAAATTAATTTGTAGTTAAATTCTTGTGCTTTAAAAAATTGCATAATAAAGTTGTATTGAGTTACAATTAATAGTAGTGTGCCTGCAATAGGCATTGCAGGCACACATTTTTTCTAATTCGTACGATACATAATACCGCAGACAGACTCTAAAGACTTAGGGCAATGAGACATGCAAACAACGTTTGATGCTTTGCTAATTTTTAAATCTACGCTCATAGTTTTTTTATTAATAATGTTATAGGATTATTTTTTGGGAAATCCATATACCCACTTACAAAATTCTTTCTATGTTTTCGTTATAATTTTGAAATTTTTTAAGTTTGTGCTTAATTGTTGAATGTTTTATCGGAGTTTCTCCTGCTTTTAATCTTTTAGCCAATGCCCACCTGTTTTTTGCCATATAGCAGTTGTTTTCTCCTGCTTTTCTTACATCTCCATGCTCTGAATAGTTATTCCCTGGGCATAGATTGCAATAGCTACAATAATCATGTTTTCCACATTCTTCATATTGCTTTAATGTTAAGTTTTGCCAATATTGCAATATATTACTGCTATTTATAATATCAGCAACAGAAGATTTACGTATGTTACCGAATTTTAGATGAAACGAGCAACAAGGTAAAAAATCTCCATCAGGGGTTATACAGAAAGAGTTTACACCTGCGCCACAACCATTGGAGTCCATGTCTTTGGGTTGACCTCCGTAATTAGGGGCTTCCTTTCCTACATACATAGGAGTGTTGTCATCTTGCAAAACAATATTTAACATCTCTGGTGTTAATCGTAAATAATGACTTGCACATTTATCTCCATCAACGGAATCTGTCACATTCAGTTCGTATTGTACGTTAGCTCCATATTTCTTGGCAATATCATTTACACTATCATAATCATAAATATTAGGACGCATGACGCAACATTTTAGTACAGTTGGCACACCAAGTTCGTAAAGTTGTTTTGTAACAGAAATGGATTTCTCCCATGAACCATTCACACGTGTTATCTTATCGTGGGTAGTAGAATTTCCGCTATAAATGGAAATGCCTACTAATCTTGGATAAAAATCGGCTAATTGTTTTACATTATTAACAATACTTTGACCATTAGTGAAAATATCTATGGCTATTTCTTTTTTGTATAAATAATCAATAATTTTCCATACGATAGACTTGGAGAAAGGATCTCCACCTGACAAACAAACTTTGATTAACCCTTCCTCATATAATTCATCAATAACACGTTTGTATTCTTCAAATGTTAGTTCTTCGAAATCTTCTCTATGACTAATTTCCTTTTCATTTCGTGTTGCTCCTATATTGTAGCAGTGAATACATTTTTCACTACATCGGTAGGTTAATTCAAACATTACACTTGTAACCCCACCAGCCTTATCGGTATAGTCCATTTCTGCACTTGATACTGCAACAGGAAGTTTGTCTTGAGTCGTTTTTACTATATTCGACTTTTTTTTATTAATGCAACTTAATTGCTGACGATAATTTTTAATCTCTTCTATAGAAGGTATATGATTGAGAATCAACCCTACATCTCGAAGACTCTCTAAAAAGGGAGCGATGCATTCTTTCTTTATTCCAGTGCTTTTTTCGATATCAGTGATAGAGATGGTGTAATTTCTCGGGAATTCTAATAATTTAGATATAACAACGGCAGAATATTCTTCGAAAAAATAGCTGACTCCTTCTAACAGATTATAAAAAATAGCAACTTTAGCTTTTGCATTATATCTTCCGCATGTCCACTCTGGTCTATATAGATTTAGGTTCGAACATAATTGATCTATTCGTTCTTGTGCATCAATGTTCAATTCTTTCTGCATCTTACATAAAGCAGATAAAAGTTCTATATTAAGACCTGCCTTAACTGCAAAATTATCGCAATCAATCTCTTTAGTTGTAGAGAAATAAAATGGTACTCCCCTATTTACAAGATGTCCTATTTCGTGCAGGATACAGGCATCCTGTTCTGCTTGTGTCAAACCACATTTCTCAATTAAGTTGGGGTTGTAGGCTATAACATAGATACCATTCCATTTACATATGCTATTAGTTGCAAATGGAGTATTTTCCAAATCTATCACAGACAAAACATCTGTTTGACCAGAACGAATGTCAATCGTTAACTCTTCATCTCTATTATTCAAAAAATGGGAATAACGTTTCCCAAAATCATTGTAATCGGCTTTAATTCTAATCATTTATTTTATAGAATAGTCTTAGAAGCCCACAAAGACAAATTTTATATATGTTTTTTCTACACAATTAAAAACGTAGGCTTCCACCTCTACCAGTCCGCTTCTTAGGCCGTAGGAAAAGCCATGCAGGTGAACTTGTAGAGTGTCTGCCTACGCCTAGTATGTAACAAGTTTTCCGGAAAAGTGTGCTTTGAGGATACATAATACCCCCATATGCACACTCCGGGATACAATTTGTGCATACCCGTCGCAGCCACTTCTGACAGTGTTCTTGACCTGCTATTTGAATTTCCTACGTTCAAGAAGCCATAGAACAAAGCATCGATGACGCTTTTACATTATGTAGTAATTCCACCCCCGCCCCCATTTGCTCGTTATTAAATCTGCAAGTTTTAACCCGGCGTAGGCTTTTCGTCGTTCATTATTCCACGAACTATTTTTGTAAACATTTCATTCAAATATGTACGACAAAGGAATTCGCTTTCAAAATTATGAAAAAAATAATGAATAAACAAACATTTAGGTTATTTTAACAAAAAAACATATATCGTCATTTCAAATGCAGATTCAACAAGCAAATGCAATTTTACATCATTTTCTCATAAAAACAATGGTTTGGTGTTAGGAAATTGAGTTTTTTCCTTGGTCTGAAAATGATTTTCTCCATGACGTATTTGTCTTTCTGATGACTCACCTTTCTTCATATTCTGACTAATTTTGCGAATTCTTTGCTTGCCAAGCGAATTTAATAGCTGATTATATACTGGCTGTCTGGAAAAACAGTAACTTTGCTCATGATTTATGCTTTTTATTGTGGTAAATACAAAAATAAATCAAATGGCTGATTCCTTGGTGGAATCAGCCCATTTTTTTATATGGATATTTATATTTTACCGGACACCTATAATTCTTGATGAAGATATTCTGATGTTTTTGTTATTTTCGTCATCATCATGATAATCATGGCTATTATGTCAACATGGATATTACTAATCAGGACTCCATCTTAATCGTATTAAAATGGCATTTCCTGCCCTTCAAAATCACGAAAGCCGATTTTTCTCCGAAAATCGGCAAAATTTCAAACAAAACGTATAGTTCTGTAATACAGAACTATACACAACATTCACTTTTTACAGCTATCTTCTCTTTTTGTAATTTGATAGCTTTTACCTTGTAATTTGATAGCTTTTACAGTGTAAAAGCTATCACTTTTCTGCATAAAAAAGCATAAATAGAAGCCTAAAATCTGCTATATCATAACAGACAACCGTTATTTTTATCTTTCTTACAATGCTTTCCGCATAAAAATCCACTCTATTTTGCGTTTTAGGGCATGGTTTCATTTGTTCGCAAATATCAAAAAAATTGTCAGGATTGTCATCAAATAAACGACAATCCTGACAATTTCTGAACGCTCGACACTTCTTTGCCGAGCAAAGCATCACATTGTGCTGAGAGCGGAAGCACTTGCCTTAGCAAGAATTTTCAAACTCTTAATACCAAGCAAAATCTGTTTTACTTCTCAAACTCTGGTTCTATCTGATTGAGCATTTTTATCGTAGCCTTGATAGCGGCCTCCGTCTGGTCGGCATCAAGAGCTCGGGTACGCAGTGTGCGCCCATCCTTCATTCGCCATGTTATCTGCGTCTGAACCAAGGCATCGGTTCTGCCGCCCGGCGGTATGCTTACGGCATAGTTCTCAAGCATAGGGAACGTTCTGCCAAGTTCCTCCTTATATATATGGCGCAGCGCCTTCACGAAGGCATCATACTGACCGTCACCACTGGAATCAGCCTCATAACGTCTGCCGTCAATATCAATCTTTACACACGCATGCGGCTTTAAGCCATAGGAAAGGCTCACCATATATCCCTTCAACCTTACACGGTCTTCCGGAGCAGAGTGCTTTAAGACGTCGGCAACAATGAACGGCAGGTCCTCTTGCGTAACAAGTGCCTTACGATCTCCAAGTTCTGTTATGCGCTGCGTAACCTTCTTCGTCTGCTCAGGTGTGAGTTCTAAACCAAGTTCCTGCAGATTCTTCTCTATATTAGCCTTGCCTGAGTTCTTGCCGAGCGCATACTCACGCTTACGGCCGAAGCGCTCCGGCACGAGGGCGTTGCAGTAGAGGTTGTGCTTGTTGTCGCCATCGGCATGCACGCCTGCCACCTGCGTAAAGACGTTCTCGCCGACAATAGGTTGGTTTGCTGCAACGGCTATACCGCTATAGCCCTCCACTACCCTGCTCACTTCGTTGAGCATGCTTTCATCCAACGACGTGGTAATGCCACACTTATCGCTCAGCACTGCCTGTACCGATGCCAACGGCGCATTGCCGCAACGCTCGCCGAGCCCGTTGACGGTGACATGAATGCCCTTTGCGCCATAGGTCACGGCCGAAAGACTATTGCCAACCGCAAGGTCGTAGTCGTTATGCGAATGGAAGTCAAAATGCTGCTCTGGAAAACGATTTGTCATATCCTTAAAGAACATGGCGGTCTCCTTCGGAGTCAGCACACCAAGTGTATCAGGCAACATGAAGCGCTTAATTCCGATGCCGGCAAGCGAATCTATCATGTGGTACACATACTCTGGCTTGTCCTTCATGCCGTTAGACCAATCCTCAAGATAGAGGTTGACAGCCAAGCCTTTATCCTGTGCCATCTTCACGTTGGCTTTGATATCTGCAATATGCTCGTCCGGAGTCTTATTAAGCTGGTGCACACAATGCTTTTCAGAGCCTTTGGTCAAGAGATTTATAACCTTACCGCCACACTCTGTAATCCATTCTATCGACTTGCCGTTATCAACAAAACCAAGTACTTCCACCGACTCCAACCGTCCGAGTTGGTTGGCATAGCGGCATATCATCTTCACGGCATCTTTCTCGCCTTCAGACACTCGTGCAGATGCCACCTCTATCCTATCCACCTTCACGTCGCGAAGCAACAAACGCGCTATGCTTAGCTTCTCATGAGGCAAGAAGGACACTCCGTTGGTCTGTTCACCATCACGGAGCGTAGAGTCCATTATTTCTATTTTCCTATCTGACATTTACCTTATTCAATATACTAATACGTATCGAATTGTATTTACTTACTGAATTCCTTGATGCGCTGTTCCTCTGACAGTTTACAGATAAGCAGACGCCCGTCGCGCTGCGCTACTATGTAGCCGTCAAGGCCTTGTACAACCACCTGCTTGCCATCTTCCACATTGATTACACAGTTAGATGTCTCAAAGGTTTTCACATTCTTGCTTATCAAGGCGTTACCAGCAGCATCCTTATTTGACAAGGTGTGGAGCGAGCCCCATGTGCCAAGGTCAGACCATCCGAAGTCGGCAGGGAACACGAAGATTTCCTCAGCCTTCTCCATAATGGCATAGTCAACGGATATATTCTCACACTCTGCATATTTCTCATCTATCAGCTGCTGCTCGCGCTCCGTGCCGTATGCATCAGTCAACGATTCGAATATTGCGCTTATGCCTGGCTGATATATACGGAAGGCATTGATGATGGTGTTGACATTCCACACGAATATGCCCGCATTCCAATAATAATTGTTCTGCTGTATATACTGCTGAGCGGTCTGCAGGTCAGGTTTCTCGCGGAATGACTCTACCCTGAATATCTCACTGTTGCGCAAGCTTTGCTCTGCCATGTCTGCCTGTATGTATCCATAGCCTGTCTCAGGGCGTGTAGGCTTCATGCCAAGCGTAACGATGGCATCTGTCTCGCTGGCAAACTGCAGTGCTCCGCCTATGACACGCTGAAACTCCTGCACGTTAACTACCACGTGGTCACTTGGTGTAACTACTATGCTTGCCTTAGGGTCTTTTGCCTTTATGCGATGACTTACGTATGCTATGCATGGCGCTGTATTTCTGCGGCATGGCTCACTCAGTATATTGCCAGCAGGAATTTCCGGCAACTGCTCTCGCACTTTACTTACATAGTCGGCGCTTGTCACCACCCACACATTATCAGCATCGCATACGCCCTTGAAACGATCGTACGTGAGTTGCATCAAAGAACGTCCTACTCCCAGGACATCAATAAACTGCTTTGGGTTATCTGTAGTACTCATAGGCCAAAAACGGCTACCCACACCGCCTGCCATTATTACCAAGTGATTCATTATTGTCTTGAAAATAAAAAAGTATGATTACATTTCGCGGCCCTCACCTCACCTTTCAGTAAGGCTTTATTCTATGCCGACAAAATTGTAATCATACTTTCAATTATTTAAATAACTTTCTTCTGTTTTTTATCCGAGATACTTTATCAATATCTTTGCATTGCCACTGTCACGAAGCTTTGCTATCGACTTTTCTCGTATCTGACGCACACGCTCACGTGTAAGTCCGAGTTCATCACCTATCTCCTCCAATCCCTTTTCCGGACATCCTATGCCGTAGCACTCACGGATAATGATAATCTCACGCTCCTTAAGCACTCGGTTAAGCACAGCATTCAGCTCCTGCGCCATAGACTCATGATCAACCTTGCGGTCGGTACGAGAGTCATCACCACTCGCCATCACGTCAAGCATACAGTTATCCTCACCGTCCTGGAAAGGTGCATCAATGCTGACATGGTGTCCGTCTGCCATAAGGCTCTGTCCGATCTTCTCCTCGTCAATATTGGTTACCTCTGAGAGCTCACCTACACTTGGATGACGCTGGTTTTCCTGCTCAAAACGATTAATCTCATGATTAATTCTGTTAAGCGAACCAACCTGATTGAGAGGCAGACGCACAATACGGCTCTGCTCGGCAATAGCCTGCAGTATGCTCTGACGAATCCACCATACGGCATATGATATGAATTTGAAGCCACGCGTCTCATCAAATTTCTGTGCAGCCTTTATCAATCCGATGTTTCCTTCGTCAATAAGGTCGGTAAGTGACAAGCCCTGATGCTGATACTGCTTTGCCACTGACACAACGAAACGCAGATTAGCTGTCACGAGTTTGTCTTTGGCTCGCTCGCCTGCCGGACCGCCCTTCTTAATAAGCTGCGCAAGTTCGATTTCCTCATCAATAGAAATAAGTGGAGCACGACCAATCTCTACAAGATACTTGTCCAGAGCTTCGCTGGAACGATTGGTGATACTCTTCTGAATTTTTAACTGTCTCATTGGTTACTCTTATATCTATGCAATATTTCTCCTTGTTTTATAATAACGACCGTATTTCGCTTTTATTGTGTATCTTGTGAAAAAAAATTCCACAAGACATATTTCTGTCGCCTTACAATTTACATTCTACCGAACAACAAAAGCCATGCCACTATGCCGTTACCACTAAAAAAGTGTCCATAACATATACTATGACACAACACAGAACCGCGACTGGAAACAATCCCATACCGAACCATGCCGCAACGATACCTGCCAACAATGCAACGAATCCCACGACGGGATTGGACGTTACATCCATGATTGCCGGAAATGTCATGACCGCAAGGGTTACATATGGCACATAGTACAGGAAACTACGCAGGAAACGATTCTTTATACGCCCACTGATAAAAGCCATCGGCAGCACTCGTATAAGGTTCGTAGTGACAATGGCTATCAATATATATATTATAATGTCAGTTCTCTCCATCGGTATCATCGTTTACTGGTCTGATCCACGCCACTACTGCAGATATAACCACTGTTAATAATATTATACGAAGCCCAGGAGTCATCTGACTCAGCAATGGCATAACGGCACATAAGCCACTGAGCACTATACTTGCCATTATGGCATAAAGCACATTACTGTCATGTCTTGCCGGCGGAACGATAATGGCGATAAACATACCGTATAGAGAAACGCTTAAGGCTGAAACGATATTTGACGGCAGCATTCCTCCTGCCACAATACCTGCTGCGCAACCTGACGCCCAGAATATGCTGGATATAAACGCCGCCGCATAAGTATATCTGGGGGGTGTATATCCCTCATGACCAATGGATATGCCAAATACTTCGTCGGTTATGCAGCATGCCATGAGAACACGCTTAAACAACGACGTTCCAGGGGCTATCTTCTGTGACAGCGCCGCACTCATTAACAAATAACGAAGATTTACCACAAGGCACATGGCAACAAGTTCTGCATAACTGGCACTCAGTGCTACCAGTGTATATACGCCATACTCTCCTGCCGATGCTCTTGTAAAAAAACTCGATACGAAGCCATCAATAGCAGTAAGCCCTGCCTTCTTTGCTATAATACCAAGCGAGAAGGCAACGGCAAAATACCCAAGGGCTATGGGAATGCCATCGCGTAAACCACGCATGACCTCGTTTTCCGTATTATTATTTCGTATTATTTCTTCTTTACTCATTTATGGTGGGTTCTAAAAATTCCCACAATTTAAATTAGTCAATCATATGAATATCATTATGTCATCTTTTTGTTTTCTTTTGGTGCATACTGCCAGTCCTTTCGGTCACATAGCCCGCTATGTTCCCTCAACAACTGACACTCTGCCCTCGAAATAAATTCAAAAATCTGACAGTGGGAATTATTAGAACCCACCTTATTTCCGTCCTGAAACGAATATCTGTGTGTCATTCCTTACGCCACTTATTCTTTTTAGTTGCTCGATGCGCTGCTGCCGCACTGCTGGTAGGACCATAGAAATTCTCTGCATCATACTTCTTCGACTTCACAGTAGATACGACCTTACCTCCTGTTCGTAGGGCCTCACGATACTGCGCATGACGCTGTATGATCATATCTACATAGTTTGCCGTTTCGGAGCCTCGCATGTATCCGTATTTAACCACAGGGTCGCGATAATACTGTGCATTTGCAAGCAATAAAACATAGCGTTTCACATCGTCCCATCGCTGTGGTATTCCACCATGTTTCTTTGTCAATGCCATGGCATCGCGTATATGGAATGCTCCGCCATTGTATGCCGCAAGAGCGAATTTCAGTCTTTCTGCCGGACTACCAACATCCCTAAAGCTATTTTGCAACTCTCTCAACAAGCGGGCTGCTGCTGCCACGTTTGCCTCCGGAGAATACATCTGGTCTCTCGGTAATCCTAAATGATCAGCCGTTGATGGCATTATCTGCATCAAACCGCAAGCTCCAGCCCATGAGTGTGCCTTCGGATCGAAACATGATTCCTGGTAACACTGGGCGGCAAGCATGATCCAGTCAACGCCAGCTACGGAGGAGTATTTACGGAACAGGTTGTCATAGTTGGATATCTGTCCCTTGCCTGCCGACAGCATGACAGGATATATACGCCGCGTAACGATTCCCATTGACAATATGGTCTTTTCCTGCCGCTGTGCATCGGCAAGCATATTCTGCTTATACCATGCACGAACTATCTTTGCCAGTTCTTTGCTGTTCTTACCCACAGTCCACTCAGGTCCACACTTTATAAAGCCTACCTGATCTTTACGCTTCAACGGGAAGGCTATGATGTCACCTTCTCCGTTACGCAATCGTCTTACCATGTCTGCTGTATCCTTACAGACATCAACCCTGAGCATCACGCCAAGGTGTTGTGCAAGTTTCTCGCACACCATATAGTGTGCACCGAGCGCCTTACCATGATAGTCATAATACGTGTCAGGTCCAGAGAGTGTGAGCATTATCATCTCGCCACACTCCTGAATATCAGACAATGTATAATGGCTATTTGCAGATGTCGTGTCTGCCGCTGTGCCCTGCTCGTCCGTTCCCTCCGTCTCCACCGTGGTTCCCCAAGGTGTAACGATGGTGGTCGTCTTTTCCTTACACGATGCTACGAGTACACACAACGCTAATACTATTGAGTCTATAATAAAACTACGCATTACCATTTACTTTTCCAAGGCACGGAATTCATCGCCCATATTTAAATTAAGGTAAGCATCATATAATATCGGATACCATCGCGCGCGGTCATCAGGCATTGCCTTGCGATAACGCTCCATATATGGCAACAGTTTCTTGTAATACGCCTGAGATTTCTTCATCCTTGCCCTGTAAACAAGTTTCCTGTTCTTTAATTCATGCTGTGCCTTAAGGTAATAAATGTACCCAATATTATAGTTCACTATAGGCATTGCCTCATTCTTCTGCAATATCTTATTGCCATACACAAGTGATTCGTCATACTTCTCCATTGACATCAGTACACTGTGTTTTGCCAACAGGAATAATTCCTTCAGCGAATCCACCTTCAGGGCTTCATCTGCATATTTCTCGGAAGTGGCATAGTCACCACGTTCTGTGTAGTAGTCTATGAGTCTCGGGAAGAAATACTCTGACCTTGGATAGTCCTTGAAACCTTCTTTTACATATTTTATGTATTCACTCGTATCTTTATTCTCGAAAGTCATGTCTGACAGCATTCTCAGTGCTTCTTCCCTGCGAGATGTATAGTGCACTGCCTCTGCTGAGTATTTACGGGCTTTCACTATATCATTGAGATTATACGCGGCAACAAGCGCCAGATATGATGCGAGGGTATCCTTCGAACTGTCCAGCATATCTGCATTGAATAACGGTTGTCTGCGCACGTCAAGGTACACGTCAAGACTGTTCCATGCCTCATCCCACTGCTTATGGGTAAGGAAATATACACCGCCATTAAGAAGATTCACTCTCCGTGGAGCAAGAAATTCTGAATGCCTTTTGCGATATGACGGATCAGACACGCCTTTCTCGTTAGGCGCTGCATCAACAGAATCCAGTGTCTCTATCGCAAGAAACATACGACGGCAGGTCTTCATGTAACATGCCGTATCTGTCTTCAACTTCAAGTACATCTTGTTATTGCCTACCTCAAACTGCTTACGCAACAAGTCAACCAGCAGCATGTGCAAATCCTTACGCTTAGCATATTCTGCCTCTGACAGGTACTTACGCATCGTAGCCTCGCTTTTCTCCAAAGCCTGCTGTTTCCTCTGGGCGTTATTGTCGCCCTTCTCCATGTCTGTGGCATTCTTCACAGCCGATTTTGCTGCTTCTATGTCTGCCTTAAGCTGCTTAGCCTTCTTTACGTCTTCCTTTGCAGCAAAGACTCCGATGCTGCAAATGCAGAGAAGTATCATTACAATCTTGCGCATATGCCAATACACTATAATATGAAATTTGCGTGGGACTTTTATCGGACACACTCTCTCACTGCCCAAAATCAAAGATGAGAAATCCGTGTCGTTTGACAACATTGACATGCTGACAAAAGTACACGGATTTCTCCTTTTCTATTTATATTGAACTGATTTTATCAATAGTCACCGAGCATCTTTGTTATCTCCTCAGCCTTTTCCTTCTGTCCTACTGCGTTGTAGTACATACGAAGCTGCATTGGCCAGTTAGATACCTGCTCATGGTTAGGATCAAGCTCGCGTACCTTCTCGAGGTTAGAAATGGCACCCATGAATGCATCGTTGCAATCCTTCAGGTCCTGACCAAAGAGACGACCAGAGCGATCACCCTTGGTTGACTGTATGTAATCTGCCTTGTTACCATAGCAGAGTGCAAGGTTGAACCAACCATATACGAAAGAAGGATCAATCTCTGTCACTTTCTTATAGTCAGCGATAGCACCGTCGAAATCCTTATTGTCATTCTTTGTACTACCACGCATATAGTAAGCGAACTTGTTGTTTGGATTCTTCACAATAGCATCCTCTACCATCTTCTCGGCAATAGCCTTCTCGCCCATCTCACCATACATTGAGCAAATCTGTACGAAATACTTGTCCTCGTTCAGTTCCTTCAGTACGTTGATGTAGTTCAGGGTATCCTGCTTTGTCTTCATGTCCATGCTTGCAGACTGCAGACAGATAGCCTCAGCCTGATCCTTTACACGGTCATCATTCAATGCACCCTTTGCATAAGCCTGTGCATTCTTATAGTCCTTGTTCTGATAACTTGCATACGCAGCGAAGAATGAAGCCAAAGATACGAATGGATCACCATCCTTTGCAGTAGCGAGGTAGATCTTACTGTAGTTCAGCTTCTCCTGATTGTCGTTTGTCTCGTTTGAGGCATTGATGAGGATAGCACGATAGTTCTCCATCTCTGTCATTGCAGCCGTACCCTTCTTCTCATCATTGTCCTTAAAGTTCTTTGCTGCATAAATGGCATTATAGATGTCATTATAGTTAACTTCATCAGTCTTCTGTGCTATTACAGCAGCAAAAGACTTGTCTGCTGCAGGTTTTGCGAGTTTATACAACTCAGCCCAAGCCTTTGCCTTCTCTGCCGGTGCAAGTGAAGCCTCCTGGCTCTTGTAAATCTCCAGACCTGCCTTATAATCTTTAGTCGCCTTGATTTCCTTACCGATGTTAGGATTCTGTGCGAATGATGCTGTGGCTGCTACAGTCGCAAGCATCGTAATAAAAATCTTTTTCATAATTTGCTTATTAATTAGTTGTTAGTTATTCATTATTATTCTCTGTGGTTTCTCCAACAGAATCTTCGTTTTCATTTTCGTTCTCGTCTTCAGTGATTTCCTCATGTGGAACTACGCAAACACTTGCGATAGCCTCATTACGTTTCTTAAGGTCAATCAGTTTAACGCCCTGTGTATTGCGTCCCTTTTCACCTCCTGTCTCAGCAATTGCGAAACGTATTGCTATTCCACTCTTATTGATAATCATGAGGTCTTCATCGCCTGTGACACACTTCACAGCTACCACCTTACCGGTCTTGTCTGTAACATTCAATGTATTCACACCCTTGGAACCACGCTTGCTGAGACGATATCCACCATCCTCAACCTTCATGTATGTCGTTCCGTCCTCGCGGGTAACCTCTGTCAGCACACCAATCTTCGAACGTTTACCGAAGCCCTTCTCTGACACTACCATCAGCGACTGCTCTGGATCGTAAGCCACTACCATCTCTATGACGGCATCATCGTCACCTACAAGTTTCATGCCACGAACACCTGTAGCGACACGGCTCATAACACGGACATCCGTCTCGTTGAAACGTACAGCCTTACCATTACGGCTGGCAAGTATCAGTTCGTTATGGCCATTGGTAAGCATTACGTTTACTACCTCATCACCTTCCTGTATGTTAATGGCACGCACACCTCTTGAACGTGGACGTGAGAAGTCCATCAGACAGGTACGCTTTACAATACCATTCTTGGTTGCGAATACAACGAAGTGGTTCTTGAGGAACTCCTCGTCAGTAAACTTGTGACTCTGTATGCCGAGGAACGCATTGACAGTATCGTCTGGCTCCAGCTGCAGCATATTTTGTATCGCACGTCCCTTAGAGTCTCTTGCACCCTCTGGTATTTCGAAACATCTCTGCCAATACACACGTCCTTGCTTGGTAAAGAACATTATCATATCATGAGCCTCTGCTGCATACATGTACTCCGTAAAGTCTTGCTCACGAGTGCGGCTGCCACGGCTACCCGTGCCGCCACGCGACTGTGCACGGAAGTCTGTCTGCAGTGTACGCTTGATGTATCCAAGATGGCTCATCGTGATGACAACAGGATCGTTGGCATAGAATTGCTCTGGATTGAACTCTGCGTTTGAGAGTTTTATCTCTGTGCGACGCTCATCGCCATACTTTTCCTTAACCTCCTGCAGCTCATCCTTCATGACCTTTTTGCACAACTCAGGATCCTCAAGTATCTGCTGCAAGTATGCAATGAGTTTCTCTAATTCTGCATACTCGTTGCGCAGTTCTTCTACACGCAGACCTGTCAGCTGGCCCAATCGCATGTCAACGATTGCCTTAGACTGCAGCTCATCAATATTGAAGCGAGCTTCCAAAGAACGCTGTGCATCGCCTGGCGACTTTGACGAACGAATTATCTTAACCACCTCGTCAATATTGTCAACCGCGATTATCAATCCTTCAAGGATATGGGCACGTGCCTCTGCCTTTTTCTTCTCAAACTTGGTACGACGTATTGTCACATCATGACGATGCTCCACGAAATACTTCACACACTCTTTCAGTGTGAGCAGGCGTGGACGTCCCTTCACCAATGCGATGCAGTTGACAGAGAACGAACTCTGCAGAGCCGTCATCTTGAACAACTTGTTAAGTATCACGTTAGCGTTAGCGTCACGTTTCACGTCAACCACGATACGCATACCTTGACGGCCTGTCTCATCGTTTACGTTAGATATGCCCTCTATCTTTCCTTCCTTTACCAACTCAGCGATATTCTCAATCATCTGAGCTTTGTTTACACCGTAAGGAATTTCTGTAACGACGATCTTGTCGTGTGTCTCCCCTGTCTCTATCTCTGCCTTTGCACGCAACACTATCCTGCCACGTCCTGTCTCATAGGCATCCTTCACGCCCTGTATGCCGTATATGTATGCGCCCGTAGGGAAGTCCGGCGCCTTGATATACTGCATCAGTCCGTCTGTATCTATCTCTGGGTTATCAATGTATGCACAGCATCCATCGATTACTTCTCCCAAGTTATGCGTAGGAATATTAGTAGCCATTCCCACCGCAATACCATTGCCACCATTTACGAGCAGGTTTGGTATCTTCGTAGGCATCACTGTAGGTTCCTGAAGTGAGTCGTCGAAGTTATTCATCATGTCAACCGTATCTTTCTCAAGGTCGTCCATGATATGCTCACCCATCTTACTCAGCCTACACTCCGTATAACGCATAGCGGCTGCACCGTCACCGTCAACGGAACCAAAGTTACCTTGACCGTCAACCAATGTGTAGCGCATATTCCAATCCTGGGCAAGGCGCACCAACGCTCCATACACTGAAGAATCTCCGTGTGGATGATACTTACCCAGCACCTCACCTACTACGCGGGCACATTTCTTATATGGCTGGCTACTTGTATTATTAATTCCGAGCATACCATAAAGTATGCGACGGTGTACAGGTTTAAAGCCATCGCGCACATCTGGCAGCGCGCGTGCCACGATTACCGACATAGAGTAGTCAATATAGCTTGACTTCATCTCATCCTCAATGTTAATCTTGCGGATTCTGTCGAAATCGTAAGTCTGTGTTTCGTCCATTTCTTTTCTTTACTTTTATTTTTTCTTTTTGCTTTCCTGTTTTTTACCTAAATGCCTCTCAGAGCCCCATAAATGCACTCTGACGCATTTTTCCTATTTTATTTCAGCGTACAAAGGTAATAAAAAAAGTTGAATATCGAAAGGGCGAAACTCTAAAAAAACGCATTTTAAGGCTTTTTTAGCACATCCATTCCGCTAACAACGTTTTTTTACATCAAAAACATGCTTACACAAGAAAAAAGTCAAGAATTTAAGGCCAATTCTTCAATTTAAGGCAATAAAACCTATGCTAATTGAAAAAAAAATAGTACCTTTGCACTCCATCATTGAAAATCAATATAATAACGACGAAAAGATGCAGGATATCAGAAACATTGCCATCATCGCTCACGTTGACCATGGAAAGACCACCCTCGTTGACAAGATGATGCTCGCAGGAAAGCTTTTCCGCGAAGGTCAGAATAATTCTGACCAGGTACTTGACGCTAACGACCTTGAACGCGAGCGTGGCATCACTATCCTTTCCAAGAACGTATCAATTAACTGGAAAGGTACCAAAATCAATATTATAGACACCCCAGGACACTCTGACTTCGGTGGCGAAGTTGAGCGTGTGCTGAATATGGCAGACGGCTGTATATTACTCGTTGATGCCTTTGAGGGCCCTATGCCTCAGACGCGTTTCGTCCTGCAGAAGGCTTTACAGATAGGTCTCAAGCCAATCGTAGTGGTAAATAAGGTGGACAAACCAAACTGCCGCCCTGAGGAGGTATATGAGATGGTGTTCGACCTTATGTTTGCGCTCGACGCTACAGAGGACCAGCTTGACTTCCCTGTCGTTTACGGTTCTGCCAAGAACGGTTGGATGTCTGACGACTACAACAAGCCTACTGACAACATAGAATACCTGCTTGACAAGATCGTAGAGGTAATCCCTGCTCCTGAAGTTCTTGAGGGCACGCCACAGATGCTTATAACATCACTTGACTATTCAAGCTACACCGGACGTATTGCCGTAGGACGCGTTCACCGCGGTACACTGAAAGAGGGACAGAACGTAACGATATCTCATCGTGACGGCACAACCGAGAAGACAAAGATCAAGGAAGTTCACACCTTTGACGGAATGGGACATTCTAAGGTGTCTGAGGTACAGAGTGGTGACATCTGCGCAATCATCGGACTGGAGAAGTTCGAAATCGGCGACACTATCTGTGACTTCGAGAATCCAGAACCATTGCCACCTATCGCCATTGATGAGCCTACCATGTCTATGCTCTTCACCATCAACGATTCTCCTTTCTTCGGAAAGGAAGGCAAGTTCGTCACCTCACGTCATATCAACGACCGTCTGCAGAAGGAGCTTGAGAAGAACCTTGCACTACGCGTAGAGCCTTTCGAGGATTCTACCGATAAATGGATTGTCAGCGGTCGTGGTGTGCTGCATCTGTCAGTACTCATAGAGACAATGCGCCGCGAAGGATACGAGCTGCAGGTTGGTCAGCCTCAGGTTATCTACAAGGAGATTGACGGTCAGAAGTGCGAGCCTATCGAGGAACTCACCATCAATGTGCCTGAGGAGTTCTCAAGCAAGATGATTGACATGGTGACACGTCGTAAGGGCGAGATGACATCAATGGAAGCACAAGGCGAGCGAGTAAACATCGAGTTCGACATTCCATCACGTGGCATAATCGGTCTGCGTACCAACGTTCTTACTGCCAGTCAGGGCGAGGCTATCATGGCACACCGTTTCAAGGAGTACCAGCCTTACAAAGGTGAAATAACCCGTCGTCTCAATGGTTCCATGATTGCCCTTGAGACAGGTAATGCCTATGCATATTCTATAGATAAGCTGCAAGATCGCGGTAAGTTCTTCATCGATCCAGGCGACGACGTATATATGGGTCAGGTCGTAGGCGAGCACGTACACGACAACGACCTCGTTATCAACGTAACAAAGGCTAAGCAGCTTACCAACGTACGTGCATCAGGCTCTGACGAGAAGGCACGTATCATTCCTAAGACGGTTCTCTCACTCGAAGAGTGCCTTGAGTACATCAAGGAGGACGAATTGGTCGAGGTTACTCCAAAGTCAATGCGCATGCGCAAGATAATCCTTGATCATCTAGAGCGCAAGCGTGCCAACAGGGAATAATCCTATTTGAAGAAAAATAATTCACTTGTTACCCGCAACACACCTCGTTCATTAGCACATCGAGGTTTGTTGCGGGTATTTCATTATATAACTGGAAGGGAAAGCATACTCCTATCTTATACATACCGGGCAACTTGGCAAGCACCCTGTCATAATAACCCTTTCCCCTACCCATTCGGTGCATGGCTTTGTCAAATGCCATACCAGGTATCAATCCTACGCCGTTATGCTGCAACAATTCCGTCCACGTCTCCTGGGGCAAAGCTTCCGTCGTAGGCTCCATTATGCCATAAGCACCCTCCGACAGATCTGACAACGCAGTAAGACGGTGTATTGTCATCTGCGTATCACTAACCACCTTGGGTAACAACACCGTCTTACCCATCGCCAGCAGTTTCGTAACGAGTCTGTGAGTACACACTTCGTCTGACAAAGACCAATATGCAAAGACCGTCTCCGCTTCCAATACTTTCCCATGCCTCAGCAACTGGCCGCAAATCCTCTCCGAATGTGCCTTCAGCTCTTCCTCCGAGAACATATTCTTACGTTCCCTGACTTCTTTTCTCAATGCCGTTTTATCTTCCCTCATCACTCTACATGAAATCTTTTATGCCACTCGCTGAAGACCTTTACCCCATGCTCACCGAACTTCTCCAGTGAATGAAGCGCCTGTTCATAGCTTTTATGGTAGTCAAGATGTGTCTTTGAGAAGAATTTATCTGCATAGCATATTATCTGCTCCTCCACGGTTTCAGGCACGAGGTCTTCCTCCGGCAGCGGCAATTTCCTTTCACGTATATTCTCAGCTGTCAGTCCTGTGCCTGTATGACGGGCGCACACACGTGCCACCGCACATGCATCATCGGCATCAAGCATGCCTGCCTCCTGTATCATCTGTGCACCTATCACACCATGACACAAGTAAGGTTCCGCCCCATGGCAATGTATGCCCGTTGCATCACAACGCACTATTCCTATATCATGCAGCATGGCTGCGGCATACACGAAATCCTTGTCTGCCTTCAATTCCGGATGTGCCTCACATACCTTTGCGGCAAGTTCCGCCACATACCTGCTATGTTTCACCAGAATCTCACGCAGTTCTGGCATTGTCTCTTCCGGATAATAGTAGTCTATTACTTTCTGGTAGTCTATCATTTCTATTTTATCTTTATACTTCTTATCACTGTCGCTGACGCTCCCGTGCTTCCCGTATGCTGTAGGTGGAAGCCGCCGAAGTCGTTCGGATGTGGCATTTCCGCATCCATCTGCTGCGTTTCTCCTCCTTGTTCTATCTGCGCCTTCAGCGTTTTTCCTTCAGCGTTCAGCCTTACCACGCAGCCTTTCTTAAACAAGTCGCAACGCTGCGGCTCACATATAGGCGCAACCCTTCCATTTACATATTCCACGAGCACTGTTTCCACTGCATGGTCATAGTCTGGCGTACGTACAAAACGCAGTCCGTATCCCGTCAGGGTCTTTGTATCAAACTTTATACAGATGTCCAGATACTGTCCCGTGGCAGAGCCAAAGCCTTGTCCTGCACTCTTACAAGGGTCCAGTGCCACTACGCACTCTTGTTTCATTGTCGGCTCCGACGTCTTTGGCGTAAACATAAGGCGCGCTCCTTTCTGCACCTGTACCATACCCCACTGATTCTCAGCACCGTCAACACCTTCAGCATACGCCCACGCCGCCTTTGTATTGTCGGGCTGCCACGGATATTCTGCCGTATCGAGCGGTTTATGGCAGTCTATCGTCCACTGACCGGGAACCACGTCCAACTGCGGCTGTATATAGAATGGCGGCAGTGAAACCGGCAACGGTTCCGTTGGCGTCGGTACATTCAGCGGTTTGCCGTTCAGCGTACAGTCTGTCATTACGCAATAGTTACGTGGATCGGGGCGTTTATCCCACTCTATGCGTAGTCCCTGGTCATCACTCGTCCATCGGCAGTTCTTCATCGTCACAGGTCCGCTTACCTTTGTAAGGTACTGCGTACCGTGCGTCTTGCTGTATATGTCACAATCCACGAAGTGTGCTCCCACCTCACTGTCTGTGGTATAGAACGGTTTGCCGGAATAAAACGTGAAACGGCAGTGGTTATATACGCCTGTTCCGCACAATGCATCGTCGGTACATTCGAAGTAACAGTCATAGAACTCCGTGTGCTTCGCACCCACAAACGGACAAAGGTTCAGACGTGATATGAAACGACAGTTACGCAACACATAGTTGTCGCCGTCGCATATAGCTATCTGCGCCTGCACTATGGCATCCTTGCGCTTCATCCTGTTTTTGCTTTTGTCGCGTTCATATACGAGATCCACATTGCAGTAGTTGCCGAATGTTATGTTCTCCGCAGTAATATTCCCTCCTTTTATATGTAGCATGGTGTAGTTGCCGTCCGCTCCCTGCGTCTGTCCGCGGTTTACGGCGAGCACCACGTCTTCCGGCTTTGCCGACAGTCCCACTAACCTGACATTATCCAGCGTCAGTTCCATGGCATAGGGTATGTTTCCCGTACGTGGGCGGCGCACCTCATTGTCATCAGGGTTGTCAAGCCAATATACCGATGGCTCTATATAGATATATGTAGTATCCCTTGAGTCATTGTTTCGCTCTGCGTAGCGCAATGCCTCACTTACATGACCGAATACATGTTTCTTCTCCGATGTTTTCCTGTCATCGCTTACATACAGGCAGCGAGGTGAGGTCTTAATCTCCCTGCCTTGATACATAAACTTTATTTGCGCCTGCACCGTGCTTACCTTCAGCAGAGACGCCAGTGCAAGACTTAGTGTGTAGGTTAATATTCTCTTCATATACGTTTGTGTTATTTATTTCAGGCAAAGTTAGGCATTTTTTCCCTAATAACAAAATTATTCTCCATGAAAACAAAAAAAATGTCTTTAATTGCCCGCATGCCGTCGTACTATCCGATGACAACAATGACAATCAAAGACATCTTCCGCAAATATGCCACCATCATGGCTGCGTTTATTCCCTTTCTTCCTTATTTAGTTCGTGGGCTATGCGATGCGTAGTGTACATCTCTATGATGGCTGCGATAAGCAGTGCCACCACCCAGTTGTTATATACATATTTCACCCAACTTGTGTAGCCTTCTATCGTTGTTGCCATGTAGGGGAAGAGTATTCTGAAATTACTCTCTATCATCAGCAGGGCGGCAATTATGAAGCACACGTCACCAATCAACATAATGCGACGCAGGCGACGTATCACGAAGTTATTGCCTTCATAGGTCTGTGCCATCTGCATGGCAGCAAATGCCACTGCTCCCAAGGCAAACACAATGCTTGCCACCTTTACAATTACCAACGATGATGCTCCTATAGCAGAACCAAACACTACGCCTCCGGCTCCCAACACCATAAACAGTGCACCGATTGCCAATGTCACTGACTGCCACTTTTCCAATTGTCTCATTGTTCTGTATCCTCCCTACCGATGTTTTTCTCCGTACTGAGCACGAAGACGTCCTCATCAGCTCGTTTCATTTTGTAACGTTCGCGGGCTATCGTCTCAACACCCTTCAGGCTTGCCTCAAAATTCTTCAGACGTATGGAGTCACGCACAAACTGGTCTTCGTACATCTGCAGCTCTGCCTTGCCGTCATTAAGTCGAATGGTAAGCTGAATCAATGAGCGCACACTGTTGTCGTCAACAAATCCCACGAGCAATATACAAATGAAGAATGCTATAGTGTATTTGTGACGTGCCAGATAGTCCCATATATTGTTTATCTTACCCACGATAGAAAAGTTACGAGTCGTAAGCTATGGATCCGAAGCCGTTGCCCGCCATCCACAACTTACGACTCACCTGTTTTATTATTATATAATGTATTGTGATGAGATACTCTCGTTGTTGATAACCCTGCGTATGGTCTCAGCAAACATGTCTGCCACGCTGAGCTGCTTAACCTTTGCGCAGCGCTGTGCATAAGGTATAGAGTCGGTGAACACGATTTCCTCGAGTGCAGACTCCTGTACGCGCTCGCTGGCTGGTCCTGACATCACGCAGTGACTTGCCACAGCTCTCACTGAACGTGCGCCTGCCTCCTTCATTATATTGGCAGCCTTTGTTATAGTGCCGGCAGTATCTACCATATCGTCAACGATTACGACGTCCTTGTCCTTCACATCGCCGATTATCTGCATCTCTGCCACAACATTAGCACGTGCACGTGTCTTGTTGCAGAGTACCAACGGACAGTCAAGATACTTAGCGAAGCTCTTTGCACGCTTTGCACCACCTACGTCAGGTGATGCTATCACGAGGTTCTCAAGCTTGAGGTTTGCCAGGTATGGCAGTATCACGCCTGAACCATAGAGATGATCTACCGGAACATCAAAGAATCCCTGTATCTGGTCAGCATGCAGGTCCATCGTTATGAGGCGGTCAATGCCTGCCACGCTGAGCAGGTCAGCCACAAGCTTTGCACCGATAGACACACGTGGCTTATCCTTACGATCCTGACGAGCCCAACCGAAATAAGGTATTACAGCATTGATGGTGCGGGCAGAAGCACGCTTAGCTGCGTCTATCATCAAGAGCAGCTCCATCAGATTGTCAGAATTTGGGAATGTGCTCTGCACGAGGAAGAGGTCGCGACCTCTTATGCTTTCCTCAAAGCTGACAGCGAACTCTCCGTCGCTGAAACGTGTAATTACGAGATTACCCAGAGGGCAACCGAGACTTGCGCATATCTTCTCTGCAAGATAGCGTGTAGCAGTTCCTGAGAATACCAAGAAATCCTTCTTATCGTCTTTCATTATATATCCTGTGATTTTTAAATATGTCTTTTCTTATAAGGTGGATTCTATAAATTAATTAGTTATGGTTCCTATCCTACGGCCTTTCTCAATTTCTTGAAATGGCTAATCAGCTCGTGGAAGTTCACTTCGTGCTGAATGCTGAACCTGTTCCACAGGTCGCCGCATATCACCACTCCGCCAAAACCGAGGTCCTTGGCATACTGAATGCTCTCAAGACTCATGCCACCGAGTGCATAAACCTTCTTGTCTATCAGTCCTGCCTTGCGTGCCTGCAACATCTGTTCCTGTGTCAGCGACGCCTTTACGCCGTCATGCAGAGAGTCGAACAGTGAGTGAAGCATCACATAGTCACACTCTTTCTTCAGTGCCTTCAGGTCACCTATGTTCGGAGTGCTGCGCGATACGTGCCTTCTGAATCCGTCAGGCACTGGCGTCTCTACATTATCTATATGTATGCCCCTGAGGTCATACTCTTGCTTCAGGTAATAGTGCTGATGCACCGATATCTTGTCGTACTTATTCTTCGGTAACAGCGACAACAGTCGCTCCGCATATAGTGGCTCCGACTCCGGTTTGTTTATATGAAGCATGTCCATGCCTTCATCAAACAATGCAGTAAGTATTTTATCTTCCTCCACGAAATACGCGGGCTGGGTCATTATAATCAGTTTCATTACTTCTCCTTCTCCCCTATACTATCTGCCATTTATTCCTTTTTGAGTGCAAAATTAAGAAAAAAATGTTAAATATGCAATTTTCTCAAATATAAAAGTTAACTTTGCACTGTTTTTTTATAATAAATTAATTTATACCACAATCAGGAGCGTATAAACACGTTTTTTTAACATAGTATGGAATACAAATCAATAAATCGCCCAACATACCTTATCGAGGAGTCAAGACTGCGCAGCAACCTCTCGCTTATCAAAAGCGTCGCCGATGCCTCCGGGGTTGAGATAATCCTTGCTTTCAAGGCCTACGCCCTTTGGAAGACATTCCCTATATTCCGCGAATACATCAACGCTACGACTGCCAGTTCGCTATATGAGGCCCGATTGGCTTTTGAGGAGTTTGGCACTCCTGCCCACACTTATTCACCTGCATACACCGACTATGAGATTGATGACATAGCACGCATCAGCAGTCACCTTACGTTCAACTCTTTGTCACAATACAACCGTTACCACGAGCGTGCAAGTAAAATCAATAAGGATATTCGTTTCGGACTGCGCATAAACCCTCAGTATTCGGAGGTTGAAACGCTCCTATACAACCCTTGCGCACCAGGCACACGCTTCGGAATACGCAACACAGCCCTGCCCGACCAGCTACCTGATGACATCAGCGGTTTTCACTGCCACTGCCACTGCGAAAGCGGCAGCGATGTCTTTGAGCGTTCCCTGAAACATATAGAGGAGAAGTTCTCTCGCTGGTTTCCTCAACTGAAATGGATAAACTTTGGCGGTGGTCATCTCATGACTCGCAAGGACTACGACGTACAGCTACTAATAAAATTGCTTAGGGATTTCCGTAATCGTTACCCATGGCTTAAGGTCATTCTCGAACCTGGCAGTGCCTTCGGCTGGCAGACCGGACCTCTCATTGCACAGGTCGTTGACATAGTAGAGGACGACGGCATACGCACCGCCATACTCAATGTCTCTTTTACCTGCCACATGCCTGATTGTCTTGAAATGCCTTACACCCCAGTGGTTTGCGGTGCCGTGGAGTCTTCTGAAAATACCTCTGGCTCTTCTTCACACGAATACCGTCTTGGCGGATGCAGTTGTCTTAGCGGTGACTACATGGGCACATGGCAGTTTGACCACGAACTTCAAGTGGGCGAAAACATCGTGTTTGAGGACATGAACCACTATACCACCGTAAAGACAACCATGTTCAACGGCGTAAACCATCCAGACATAGCCATCATGCACACTGATGGTACCATCGAGACACTGCGCCACTACACATACGAGGACTATCGTGACCGCATGGATTGATAATGGGTGCCTTCACTCGATCAAACCAAAATCAAATCCCCTCCCTGCATTATATGTGCAGGGAGGGGATTTCTTTCTACCACATGGTATTCTTCACTTTTCACTTTTCATTTCCCCCTCCCTCACAGGGAGGGACGGGGTGGGTCTCTTCTACTGTCCCAAGAAAATATTCACTATCTGGTTGGCATCAGCCATGGTGATTGCTTTGTCACCATTTACATCGGCTGCAGCCACGTTGAAGTTCGCGATGCTTGACGGGTCGGTAGCAAGGAAGTAGTTCACTACCATGTTGGCATCAGCCATCGTTATACTGCCGTCACCGTTCACGTCGCCGAGGATGTATGGTTTCTCTATCACCACTGCGGCGCCTGCAACTGGAACAAGAGTTAAGACCAAACCAGTTCCTATCTTTCCACTTCCTGACGTTGTTGCAACAACTCGGCAGAAGGTGTTTGAAGCAGGATCGAATGCAGTGCGTGACGGTGATGTCACCTTGTAGCCGTCGGCAGGACTGAAGCCGCCGAGGGTATTGAAGCATCTTGTCGTACCCTTGACGCTGAGCTTTGAGTTTTCACCGCCTACCTTCAGTGTAGTGGTATAAGTCGTGTCAGACTCAAGCGACATAAACCGGCGCTGGACATATTTCCCGCCTACCATGCCGTATGTATCGGCTTCTACGTTTACGGTTACCTCGTCGTCTATGTCGAGGCTGTTGGCGGCGGTGCTGTTCATCAATATACCTGCCGTGCTGGCATCAATGTTCAGCGTGCCTGTGCCGCCGATTACCACGTTGCGTGAGTTGCTGTGTAAGCCTACGCCTTTGCTTGACGATATGTTACATTCTCCCTCTACGTTGACGTGCAGCGTGTCGAGGGTGGTCTTTATGGCGTAGCCGCCTGCCAGTGTCCTCTCTATGATGCTGGCATCCTCAAGGTACAGTGTCTTTGTGTCTGGGTCGTATGAGGCTGTGCCCGTTACGCCGGAGATTGCAGTAAGGTCATTGCAGTTAATGGATGTAACGGAAGTTCCTGCTATCTTTATATCGAAAGTGTCTGGTAAGTTAGTGAAGTATCCTGTCACAGGATTTGCATAATCCGCATTCCAGTCGCCATCGCTATAACGAATAGCACCTTTAAGGGAGGTACACGCAATAAACATATTTTGGGAACTTGCGCATGACCACGTATCATCACAATATATCGTTGAAAGTTTGTTACAAGAAGCAAAAAGTCTATCCGCTTTAGCTGTCTCCAATGGTTTGAATTTTCTGAAAACAAGTTCTACAAGGCTGGAACAACCATCAAACATACTACTCATATTTGTTGCCTTTGACGTGTCAAAATTAGAGACATCCAATGTGGTAAGACTTGAGCAACCACCAAACATATTATACATATTTTCTACATTTGAGGTATTGAATCGTGAAACATCAAGATGTTTGAGGTTATTACTAAATGAGAACATATCCCGCATTAGAGACACCGAGCCTGTCTCAAACGAACTCAGATCCAATGTCTCTAACGAGGAACAGTACTGAAACATATAAGACATATATTTCACTTTACCTGTATTAAAACTCCGCAGATTCAAGTTTGTAAGTGCACTGCAGCCATTGAACATTCCAGACATATCAGCCACATTCTCTGTATTAAAATTACTCAAGTCCAAGTCTGTTAATGCAGAGCAACCACTAAACATATCGCCCATATTCTTGACATTATTCGTAACAAAGCCGTCAATTTTAAGTTCTTTCAATCCCGAGCAACCATTAAACATTCCTGACATCTTCACAACATTATTTGTCGTGAAAGTACTCAAATCGAGAGTTGCCAAAGAACTACATCCAGCAAACATATAGTTCATTTCCTTTGTTTCTGATGTGTTCAGATACTCTAACCCATTTATCTCCGTTATACCACTCAAATTATAAAACAGATAATTCAAATACTCAGGACGAGCCTCTGCCACACTTGGCTCAATATAAACCTTCTTGATATAACTACCCAAAGAGCTGTAGTCTTTTTGGTTGCAACTCCATTCTTCGCCTATCACCTTTTCTCTATCTTCATCTAATAGTAGATGACTATATTCACCATAATGGAAATATACAGTTTGTTGGTCAATTCTCAAATCATAATACATATATTTTTCAGCATTAGCCTCCATACCTGCAGTAACAAGTATAATTAACAGCAGACAGATTCTTTTTAAATTGTTTGTTTTCATTTTTATTATTATTTTAGTTAGAATTTTCTTACACACATAATATACGCAAAACGTCCGCACACGCAGCCATCAGGCTGCGTATGCGGACGCATCATTTTTCTCTCTTATAGAGGTTATTATATAGTGAGTGAGTGAGTGAGTGAGTGATATACAAAATATTGGATTGAGCAAGTTTTTGCCCAATGAAATCCAACGTGTTATGATTATTCAACTCACAAACAGACATATTACAAACTCTTTATTTCGTCAATCGTCAGTCCTGTAGCAGCAGCTATCTGTTCATCAGAAAGCACGCCCATCGCCTTCAACTTTCGCGCGGTATCACGTTTTTCCTCCGCACGGCCTTCCGCACGACCTTCCGCACGGCCTTCCGCACGGCCTTTCTTCTCCGCTGTCTGCAACGTACTCGTATAATCCCAGTATTCTTTCTGGCTTTCTTCATACTGACGACGCTCCGAAGAATTGTACTTGGCTATCTCTGCCTGCTCAAAGAGTTTCGTAAAGACACGTTCCTGTAATGCTGCGGGACGCTCAAGAAGGCTTGAAAGGTTGTGAAGCACATACATCCACTTGTCAAACATTCCGTTGAGTTCATCTGCTGTCTTCGTAAACTTCGGCATCTCGAGATAGACAAACGTCAGTTTATCGTAGAACACATGGTCATCCTCCACGTCCTTCAACTTTATCTCGTGGCGATAGCTGTCGGCTGGGTATTCATCACCAGGGAACATGAAGTTCAGGATACCGATGGTATATACCTCGTCAAGGTGATAGTCCCACTTGCCCTTTGGTGCCTGCTCACGGATGGCGGCGGTGGAGTAATACAGGCTGCGGTCCTTGAAATATTCCTGCTCTGCCTTCTGCATCTCTACTATGAAGCGGCTGCCGTCATCGGTCATGCAATACACATCGAAGATTGAGCGGCGGTCGCCATATCCTTCACCGAGGTGCTCACCGTTAAGGTAGCGCACGTCGGTAATCTCACCCTTCTCACCATGAAACAGTGCATTGAGGAAACTGATGAGCAAGTCCTTGTTCATCTCCGTACCGAAGAGTTTCTTGAAACCGAAGTCGGTATAGGGGTTTATGTAGCGTTCGTTATTATCCATTAGTCGCTTGTAGTTTATTCCATTTGCAAAGTTACAAAAACTTTCTTGAAACCACAAAATTTTAATTGAAAAATTAAAAGATTCAAGTTTCGCTCACTTCTGTGAAGTTAAAAGGAGTTAAGGGGAGTTATCGCGGCTTTTCAGCCGCTCGGGGAGTTAAAGGACATTACTTCTGCTTTTCCCTTTTTGAGGAGTCGGGCTTGTTTTCGAGGGGGTAGGTATTGTCCCCTAACTCCTTTTACTCCCCTTCGCTCGGCACGCAGTGACGCTTGCCTAAGCAAGAACTCCCCTTCGTTCGTCACGCAGTGACGCTTGCGTAAGCAAGAACTCCTCAAACTATCCGGACTTCAGAAAGTTGAGTTAAAAGATTGAAAAGTTGAAGCACCCTTCAATCCTTCCATCCTTCAAACTTTCAATATTTCAATTCTTCAATCCTTCAACCCTTCATTTTTTTGTTCCATTTTTCCACTGCCAAGAAAACTCATTTCTGAGCGAGTTTTTCGCCCTCGGTGGGCACGTACCCCATAAAAGGGGTATAATGCAGCAGCGGGGCTGTAAACCGCTTTTTCTGCGATTGGCATTTTTCAGAAAACCGACAAGACTGCGAAAAAGGCATGATTTACCGCTATTTATGAGGTAAAACATGCCTTTTTACGTTGTAAAAGCATAGCTTTTGCAGTGTAAAACGATACCTTTTACGCTCTAAAACGATAGCTTTTACACTGTAATTTGATAGCTTTTACTGCAAATTAAGAAAACTTTACACTTTTACCATTGTTCGATTTTTCCGATTAGGGCCCCTCCCTGCCCTCCCCATTGGAGAGGGTGGAAGTTACCTTCTATTCTTCAATCCTTCCGCTCGGCGCTTGCGACGCTTTGCTTTGCAAAGAATTCTTCAATCCTTCAATTTTGCCTAACTTTGCAACAAACTTGCACTTGCTGGTTGACTCTATAATTACGAACTTCACTAAATTAATTTTCAGAAAAACAGGCAAATATTTTGCCGATTAAGAAAAAAACATTAACTTTGCACCCCAAAAGTAATGCAACTGCTTAACAAACCGGCAGCAGATGAAAGAACGCAAACGACATATATATGCATGGATATTATTGGCAGTGTTCGTGCCAATGATAGTAATGTCGTCTTTACACATACACCACGAGGTGGGTACAGCAGACGAATGTCCTGAATGCGTTCACCACCACTGTAGCGGCCACTTGACACAGGGCTACGGGGTTGCACACCAATGTTTATTGTGTCAATTCCTTAGCATTAGTTTCTGCGCTGCCACTATCATTGTGGTAGCATTTTATAATAACCGAAAAAAAACAACACTTATCCAGCGACAAAGCGACCTAAGGCTTGTCAGCTGTGGTTTCATAAGCCTTAGGGCACCACCGTATGTTTGATATTCTATTATAAGTAGGAGTACATAATTATGCACACCTACTTAGGCAAATACATTTTACAAAACAAGTATATCAAACATACTACAATAAATGATTACGACTTTATTAGCTGCAGCATTCACAATGTGCGCAGCTAACGATACAGTTGTAGCACTCGACGCCATTACCATCCAGGGACAATCTAAACGTGACTACCAGATGAATTCTTCACAGTCAGGTGTCTTAATCAGCCGCGACTTTCTTGAAACGAATCTGGCAGGCAGTTTAATGCAGACACTTGAAGGCATACCAGGAGTCACGGCGATGAGTATCGGCAGCGGTCAGTCTAAGCCTATCATACGCGGCTTAGGATTCAACCGCATGGTTGTCACTGAAGACGGCATTAAGCATGAAGGCCAGCAATGGGGCGATGACCATGGACTCGAGATAGACCAGTTTGCCATTGACCGTGCAGAAGTGTTGAAAGGTCCGGCGGCTTTACTATATGGCAGCGATGCCATAGGAGGAGTAGTCAACCTATACACTAACCACGTGCCTACGAAAACCTTTGAAGGAGCTGCCCAATTATTCGGACGTTCCAACAATGAGCAGTTAGGCATCTCTGCAAAAATAGGTGGACGCAGTGGAAAATTTTTCTACCGCGCCAACTTCACGGTTATTGACTATGCAGACTACAAGGTTCCTACAGACAGCATTCAATATTACTCTTATTACATCAAGCTTAAAGACCAGCGACTACGTAACACCGCCGGTGCAGAGCGCGATGGAAGCGTAATGTTTGGCTACGCCGGCTACAATTTCCATACAGACGTGCGCATATCTGACTCTTATTCAAAGAGCGGCTTCTTTGCCAATGCACATGGATTAGAGGTCAGATTGTCGGAAATTGATTACGACCATTCACGTCGTGACATCAGCCTGCCATACCAATGGGTGAACCATCTGAAAGTTCTCAGCCATACAACATGGCGCAATGATGCACTCAACATGGAACTAAACATGGCATACCAGAATAATGTACGTGAAGAACTGTCTGAGCCCGTTTCACATGGATACATGCCTAAGCCCGACAACTCTCTCGAGCGCAGGTTCAACAAAAGTACATGGACTGTCAATCTGAAGTCACACTACCAGTTTTCTGACAAGCATAAACTCAGTATGGGGTTAAGTTGCGAGCACCAGAACAACAAACGAAGTGGATGGGGATTCATTATCCCTGATTTCAGAAATTTCGCCATTGGAGGATTCGTAACAGACCGCTATACCATTAATCAAAACCTGATAGTAAATGCCGGCGTGCGCTATGACTATGCCCACACCCACATATCAGATTATCAGGATTGGTTTATGACGCCTATATCGGCGGTGGAATCTGTTTACAAGCAGCGCTCAGCCACAATGACGCGCAACTTCAACAGTTTCACATGGTCAACGGGAATAAACTATTCCACAGGCAAATGGGTGCTCAAGGCCAACATAGGTAAGAGTTTCAGGATGCCAATACCAAAAGAGCTTGGCGCTGACGGCGTGAATTATCATATCTTCCGCTATGAACGAGGCAATGCATCACTTGACCCTGAGGTGGCATACCAGTTAGACGCGGGAATAAATTGGTCAAACGAATTCCTGAGCATACAGATTGACCCTTACCTGAACTATTTCCCAAACTACATTTATCTGAACCCTACATCAGACTATGTAGAGGGACTGCAACTTTATGAATATAATCAGGCGAAGGTTATCCGATGCGGATTTGAGGCGCAAGCGGACTATGACATCAACAGTCATTGGAACGCACAGCTAAAAGGAGAATATCTGTTTGCACGCCAGTTATCTGGTCTGAAGAAATACTATACGCTGCCATTCTCTACACCATGGAGTGTTGACCTTGACGTAAAGTATTCCTTTGACTGGCACGGTAAATGCTTCGCATCACTCAATGCGCATGTGGTAGGAAAGCAGACAGACATCGTGCCGCCTGAGAAACCGACGGATGGCTACTGGACTCTCAACGCTTCCTTTGGCAAGCACATGCAGTTAGGCAAGGCTGAACTAAAGCTCGCCGTTCATGCTGACAACTTGCTGAACAAGCGCTATTATAACCACACCAGCTATTACAGACTCATCGACGTGCCTGAACCAGGACGCAATGTATCCTTCATGCTGGGAGTGGATTTCTAATCAAATTAAATAACAATCAACTTTTAAAAACAAAAAAAATGAAGAATTTTAAGTATATGAGCCTTATGGTGGCTCTCCTGAGTGTGTTAACCCTGTCATTCACTTCTTGCGGCGACGACGATGATGTCGCTGCACCATCCATAACATTGGGAGAAGCAAATATTGAGGGCGATGAAATATGCGTAAAGGCAGAAATCAACGCTCCCGGCCGCATCGTTTCAATCATAATAGAAGTAACCGAAGCTAACGATGGCAAGACAAAAGCCGCAGTACCTGTTGTTGACGGTAAATACCTTAATGTGCTTAATATTCCTGATTTCCACAAGCATATTGAGATCGAAGGTTTGGGTATCGTCGAAGGCGATGAACTCAAACTCAGCGTATGCGATGCCAACGGCAAGGTTACTACAGCAAAAAAAACAATAACCGCAGAAGATGATGGCGATGAAGAGTAGCCTTAAAGCAACAATAATATCACTGTCGCTGTGCGCACTATGTGCGTGCAGCGGCACCGATATGACATATCCGGTAATAACCAGTATCGGAGTGCCTAACCCGATAGACTGTCAAGTATACAAAAGAGGAGAAAGCATTAAGTTCAGCTACGTATTTACCGACGACACAGAACTTGGCAGCTTCAATATAGAGATACACAACAACTTCGATCATCACACACATGGTACGTCATCAGCCGAATGTGAGATGGAAGCGAAAAAAAATCCTGTCAATCCGTGGGTGTACAACCAAGACTTCGTGATACCCCAAGGAACGACAACCTATGACGCGGACTTTGAAATAAACATACCAGCCGACGCTGATGCTGGTGACTATCACTTTATGATACGCCTAACAGACCGCGCTGGTTGGCAGCAGATAAAAGCCATGGGAATAAAAATAAGCGAATAAAACCTGAAACTAAATATTTCTCAATATCTTTGACACGCCGTCATTGTCAACCGTATCGGTTACGATGTCGGCGTGTTTCTTTACCTCGTCAGAGGCATTGCCCATGGCTACGCCTACCGCAGCATGCTCAAGCATGGCGATGTCGTTGCCGCCATCACCGAAGGCCATCGTCTCAGAAAGGTCTATGCCGTAGTACTCGCATATCTTGTCTATGCCGGTAGCCTTACTCGTGCCCTTGGCTATACAGTCGGCAAAGAGCGGATGCCAACGGTTTGCATCACAGCCTTTCAACACGTCTTGCATGATGCGCGGTTCCTGCTCCTCGTTGAAGAATGCAATGATCTGCATGACGTCAAGGTCAAGTGCATCGTGAATGTCAGACACAGGAGGAAGTTTTATATCAAGCAACTTGAATATTTCTAACAGCGCAGGCATATTGGCATCTACGTTACATACCACAGCCTTGTCATTACACGCAAAGGCTATTGGCATCGGATGCGCCTCGCTGTCGGCTATAATGCGGCGTATGTCGTCCTTCGGTACGGGATTGCTGTATATTTCCACCCCGTCAGACGTGGTGCAGTAGGCTCCAGTGACCGACATGATGCCGTCATACTCCAGTCCGTCAAGATTGTTGATGAACGGAAGAGGTCTGCCCGTCGCTATGAAAACCTTTATACCTTTTTGCCTTACCTCACGTATGGCGTCAAGGGTTGACTGCGGTATTTTGTGAGTCTTGAACGATACCAACGTACCGTCAATGTCTAAGAATATAGTTTTTGTCATTGTGTTCACGGAATGTTTTAAAATGCAAAATTACACAAAAAATCCCAATTTCATATATAATTACTTGCTCATTAGTGAAAAAAGTAGTAATTTTGCAGCGATTTTATGCGAACTCGTGCTACTATCATATTTATGCTCTTCGCTATAATGATTGTTATGGCGAACAATTTTTTGCAACCGTCAGTGACTGCTGGTAGCAAGGCTGCCGGCGTTGACTCGTTGGAGGCTGACACCGTTGCACCATCAACAGACAGTTTACGGTCACATAAAATCATCACCGTGGATTCTCTGGAGCTTGACTCTCTTCATCTCGCCATTCTGGCACACAACAAAGCTGTGGATGACTCACTGCGTGCTGACTCAATAAACAGACAGAAGAAAAACGGCATCGATGCCCCAGTGCAATATACCGCAAAGGACTCTCTCGTATATTATGCTGACTCAAAGAAAGCTTTCCTCTTCGGTTCCTCAAACGTAAAGTATGAGAACATGGACCTCACGGCGGAACACATTGACATGAAGATGGACAGCAGCCTGGTGCATGCCACCGGTGCCATGGACACAGCTAAGAAAGAAAAGTTCGGTACACCTATCTTCGTCATGGGTAGTGACAAATACGAGACGGACACAATGTCGTTTAACTTCAAGACGAAGAAAGGACTGATACTCAACACCTACACAGAACAACAGGATGGTTTCCTGTTTGCTGAGCGTTCGAAGCGCGACAAGGATGGTACTTTCTATCTTGCTCACGGAAAATACACCACTTGCGACGACGAGCACCCAGACTTCTATTTTGCATTGTCAAGAGCGAAGGTCAGACCTGGCAAGGAAGTAATATTCGGTCCCGCATACCTCGTAGTACAAGACGTACCGCTGCCATTTGCCATACCTTACGGATTCTTCCCATTTACGAAAAGCTACAGTAGCGGTTTCATTATGCCAACATACGGTGATGAATCCGAACGTGGTTTCTACCTACGCGACGGTGGCTACTATTTCGCAATAAGCGACAAGATGGACCTGAAACTGCTCGGCGAGATTTATACGAAAGGTTCATGGGGCATTTCCGCCGCATCGAACTACAAGATACGATATAAATATTCCGGTCAATTCTACTTCTCATACCAGGACTCTCGTTCTGGCGAAAAGGGCTTCCCTGACTATACAAAGACGACTAGCTTCAAACTGCAATGGACACACATGCAAGACAGCAAGGCTAATCCGTACCACTCACTTAGGGCAAGCGTAAACTACACCACGCAAAACTACGAGTCAAACAACCTGACATCGCTTTACAATCCTGTGACGCGATCTCAGGCTACACGTGCGTCTTCCGTATCATGGAGTACAAAATTCTCTAACATAGGACTGACCTTAGGCATGTCGGGCAACGTTACGCAGAACATGCGCGACTCTTCTGTTTCCGTAAAGTTACCTGACCTCACCATTAACCTGGCACGCGTGTATCCTTTCAGACGAAAGAAACAGGTAGGCAAGGAACGATGGTATGAGAAAGTGTATTTCAGCTACACGGGAAGCCTGTCGAACTCTATCAATACGAAAGAGGACCAACTGCTGAAATCAAACCTGATAAAAGACTGGCGCAATGGCATGCAGCACTCTATACCTATAGGTGCGACATTCAGCGTGCTTAAATATATCAACGTGACTCCGTCGATAAGTTTCACCGATCGAATGTACACAGACAAGACCATGAAGTCATGGGATGTGGAGAACCAGAAAGAAGTAAACGATACAGTATATGGTTTCTACAACGTATATAACTGGTCAACAAGCATAGACCTCAACACCACCCTGTATGGATTCTACATACCAAGCAGGAAATTGTTTGGAGATAAGATACAAGCCATAAGACATACAGTAAAGCCAAGGGTTTCATTCTCGTATGCACCAGACTTCAGCGCATCAAGCTATGGTTTCTATGACACTTACGTAAAGACCGATGCCAACGGAAACGTCAGCACCGTGGAATACTCTCCGTTTGCAAACGGACTGTATGGCACAGCACCGTCGCAGGCAAGCGGAAGCATACGATTCGCACTTGACAATAACATCGAGATGAAAGTCAAGACGAAGAATGACTCTATCAAGAAAATCAGCATCATCGACCAACTCGGTATGAGCATGTCGTACAACATGGCGGCAAAGGTACGCCCATGGAGTAACCTGAACATGAATATACGACTGAAATGGTGGAAGAGCTACACATTCTCTATGAATGCGACATTCGCCACATACGCATACGAACTCGACGAGAACGGCAAGCCGTACATAGGCACACACACCGAATATAGTAAAGGTAGATTCGGACGTTTCCAGGGATTCTCTCAGAATTTCTCTTACACACTGACGCCTGACAAACTGAAGAAACTGTTCGGACGCGATAAAGAAAAGAACAAAAAGAAGGACGACGAAGGTGAGATAATAGAAGACACCGGCGCCGAAACCAATGTTGACCCGATACTGCAGAATGGCAGAAACGGTGCAACGAAACAAAATGCCGGTATGGCAGAAACCGACGAGGATGGATACCTGAAGTTCTCCATGCCATGGAGCCTGTCTATCAGCTACGGCATAAGCATGAGAGAGAATACAAGCGGTACATTCAACAAAAAAACTATGCGCTATCCGTATAAGTTCACTCAGAACCTTAACTTTTCGGGCAACATCAGGTTGTCTGACGGATGGAACATAAGTTTCGTGTCAGGATATGATTTTGACTATCACAAACTGACGATGACAACTGCATCACTCGGACGTGACCTGCACTGCTTCTCGATGTCATGTTCTGTAGTGCTTACGCCTTACACATCATATAACTTTTCGTTCAGATGTAATGCAGCGACACTTACTGACGCACTCAAATACGATAAGCGTTCAAGCTACAGCAACAGCGTAAAATGGTATTAAGACGTATTCAAAACGAATTCAGAAATTCCGTACAAGAATCTTTTTTTTCTTGCGAAAACTTGTATAAATAAATAAAAAGTATTAACTTTGCACACGATGACGTCTGTACATGACGTCTATACACCTAATATAATATAATAAGGTATATAACTAATTTAACGTCTAACATAACAACAATCAAATCAACAATGAGGAAACTACTGACCATTCTTTGTCTTTTGACAATTGCAGTGAGTTCTTTCGCAAAAGCCTACAAAGTAGACGAACTACCCGTTAAAACAGAGTATATGGATTCCACAGATTTCTCTGCCGTATGTAACCCTGACGGTGTATTGTCAGAGCAGGAGGTGGCTGCAATAAACCAAAGACTGTGGAAACTTAAATCAACCATGGACGTACAGGGACTGGTTATTGCCGTTAAGGAGTCAGACCCAGTGGATGGCTATGACTTTGCCATGCAGGCTGCACGTAAATTCGGTGTTGGAGGAAAGAACAACCTTGGTTTCGTTGTATTCCTGTCAACTGTATCACGTAAATACTATATACTTACCGGTACAGGCATGGAGAAATTCCTTACCGATGCAGAAGCATCTGACATAGGCAGACACATCATGGTTCCGCTGCTGAAAAACGGTCAGTGGGGTGCTGCCATGATGAAAGGCGTTGCAGCCATAGACGATATATGCAACGGCGAAATCACACCTGCAGAGATAGCACAGATGGACAAAGCTACAGAGATGACCCAGCAGCCTGAGGCTGATGATGGTTCATTCTGGCTCGGTTTGCTTGCCTTCGGTGGTGCCGTAGGTGGCGGTGTAGCATACTGGCGCAAGAAAGACAAGAAGGCACGTACATGCCCTAAGTGTCAGAAAGAAGGTGCACTCAACCACGTATTCCGCAATGTCAGCTACCTTGCAGATGGCACGACACCAGAAAGCATTGCTGCAGACAAGCAGAGGAAACTATTGAATGACGCTGAAGCTGCAAAAATCACCCAGCTGATGAATCAAGTAAAGGCTGCGCAGGAGAATGTGAAGGGAAGCAGTGCACAGTCTGGCATGTCTATGCTCAGCGACTACGAAGAAAAGAAAGAACTTCGAGCATACGAAGCAGCAGCAGGAGCAGAGCATAGAAGCGAAGACGAGTATGACGACATGAAGCCTGCAAGAAAAGTCCTCGTAAGGGAATATTGTCAATGCTCGGAGTGCGGAGCCCTGACCGAGGAGAAGAAGGTTTCCACCGACAAGACATTCCGTACAGGCTCGTTCAATGGATTCGGTCCTCTGCAATGGGGAGCCGTAATAGCAGCAGCAACTGTTGCAGCAAACGCTCCTTCTATCGGCGGCAGCAGCTTCGGAAGCGGTCGTTCGTTCGGCGGTGGCGGTAGCTCTAGGCACTCAAGCAGTACCTTCGGCGGCGGCAAGTTCGGTGGCGGCGGTGCAGGCGGAAGCTTCTGATATGCAAAGCACAGACAACTCAACAGAGCAATAACAGCTCTATATCACATTGAATTTTATAATTATCCTAATTACAAATTAATCAAACAATTAAAAGATTATGTCTAAAAAAACATGGATTATCATAGCCGTAGTGGCTGTATTATTCTTCTGGGTTAAGGGAGCATACAATGGTCTCGTAGAACAGGATGAGAATGTAAGTCTCGCATGGAGTAAGGTTGAGACACAGTACCAGCGTCGTAACGACCTCATCATGAACATGGTGAAGATTGCAGAGCGCTATGCAAAACAGGAGAAGGGCACATTGACAGCTGTCATCGAGGCACGTTCAAAGGCTACCTCTATACAGCTCAGCTCTGACGATCTCACAGAGGAGAACATGGCTAAGTTCCAGGAGGCACAGTCACAGCTTTCTGGTTCACTCTCACGCCTCATGGCTGTAAGCGAGAACTATCCAGAGTTGAAGGCTAACGAGAACTACACCAAGATAATGGATCAGTTGGAGGGTACCGAGAATCGCATCGCTGAGGCTCGTAACCAGTTCAACGACACTGTTAAGCCATATAACCTCGCCGTTCGTAAATTCCCTAACACTATCTTCGCTGGAATCTTTGGTTTCAAGACCAAGGCAGAGTTCAAGTCTGAGGCTGGTGCAGAGAAGGGCGTGAACGTTGGCGATGCAATGGATTCACTTGACAAGGAGTAAAGAAAAAGAAAGGAAGAAAAACAAGCATGGAACTAATAGCATCGTTTGCCGTTGACCACACCAACCTTAAACCCGGCATATATGTGTCAAGGCGTGATAACGTTGGCGGTGAAGACGTAACCACATACGACATACGCATGACGGCTCCTAACCAAGAACCCGCGCTTGCGCCTGCCGCTATACATACCATTGAGCATCTTGTAGCAACATACCTACGTAACGATGCTGAATGGAAGGACTACATCATCTATTGGGGACCTATGGGATGCCTCACTGGCAACTACCTCATAATGAAGGGTAGCTATGAGCCCGAAACAATCAGACAACTGATGTTACGCGCTTTCCAATACGTAGTGGATTATAACGACGAGGTACCGGGAACTACGCCTGCTACCTGCGGAAACTACCTGATGCACGACCTACCTATGGCAAAGTATGAGGCAAAACGCTATGTAGAACGTCTGAAGAATCAGTTCTGCTCAGTCTATCCAGGAGTAGAACGTCCAAAAGACATACACGGCAAGCAATTCTTTGATGCATAGAGTTCCAAGGCTTGAAATGACATATAATATGAAATGAACATGAAAAGTGGGTGTCAATCACTCACTTTTCATGTTTTTATTTGGCTATTAGAAAAAAAATAAGTAACTTTGCATCTAATATAAAAAACTAACATTCATAACTTAAGGCTCAGAAGCAAAAACCTGAGCAAGAACTTGCAAACAACAATGTTAAGAATAGCTGTTCAGTCAAAAGGTCGTCTGTATGAAGACACCATGAATCTCCTTAAGGAGACAGGAATCAAAATCAATAGTGCACGCCGCACATTGCTCGTGCAGTCAAGCAACTTCCCATTGGAGGTTCTATATCTTCGTGACGACGATATACCAGAGTGCGTAGCAAGCGGTGTAGCAGACATCGGCATTGTAGGCGAAAACGAGTTCGTTGAGCGTGGTGAGGATGCCAACATCGTAAAGCGTCTTGGTTTCTCAAAGTGCCGCATCTCACTGGCTATACCAGAGGCAGTGGATTACAAAGACGTAAAGTGGTTTGATGGTAAGAAGATTGCCACATCTTACCCTAACATACTTAAGAAGTTCGCTGATGAGCAAGGCATTAACATTGATATCCATGTAATTCAGGGTTCTGTAGAGATTGCTCCTGGCATAGGACTCTCAGACGGTATTTTCGATATCGTATCGTCAGGCTCTACACTTGTCAGCAACAAACTACGCGAGGTGGAAGTAGTAATGAAGAGTGAAGCTCTGCTGATTGGCAACAAAGAACTTACCGCTGAAAAGCAAGCTATACTTGATGAATTCCTCTTCCGTATCAAGTCAGTGTTGGTAGCAGAAGACAAGAAGTATGTACTGATGAATGCCCCTTCCGACAAGGTCAAGGAGATATGTAACATACTGCCAGGCATCAAGTCTCCTACAATACTGCCATTGGCAACTGAAGGATGGACTTCTATCCATGCCGTCATTGACCAAAAGCATTTCTGGGAAATCGTAGGACAGCTGAAGGCTGCCGGCGCAGAAGGCATCCTTGTGCTACCTATTGAGAAGATGATATTATAATATACACCTTCTTCTTAAATCACTCTTGCTACATAGCAAGCACAACTTGCGAAAGTTGAATTATTAATTATTTACCCGATAATTATTAATTATCAAGGAATGAACATCATTAAATTTCCAAATAAAAAGGATTATGCCGCAATCTGCGAACGTCCACACCTTGACGTTTCACAGTTAAATGCTACCGTTGCCCAAGTTCTTGCAGACATAAAGGCAAAGGGAGACAAGGCTGTGTTTGAGTATGAGGAGAAATTCGACAAAGTAAAGCTCACAAGTCTTTGCGTAACTCCAGCAGAGATGCAGGAGGCAGAGCAACTTGTGTCTAACGAACTTATGGATGCCCTTGTACTGGCTCACAAGAACATTGCAGCTTTCCACGAATCACAGAAATTCAATGGTGAGAAAGTGGAAACCGCTCCCGGAGTAGTTTGCTGGCAGAAGAGTGTTGCAATCGAGAAGGTTGGCCTATACATACCTGGTGGCACTGCACCATTGTTCTCTACCGTACTAATGCTCGCTACGCCTGCAAAGATAGCTGGCTGTAAGGAGATCGTGCTCTGCACCCCTCCAAACAAGGAAGGCAAAGTTAATCCTGCTATATTGATGGCGGCAAAGGTAGCCGGAGTCAGCAAGATTTTCAAAGCTGGCGGCGTACAAGCCATCGGCGCTATGGCATACGGCACAGAGTCTGTACCAAAGGTTTACAAGATATTCGGTCCTGGCAACCAATACGTCATGGCTGCCAAGCAACAGGTATCACTGCACGATGTTGCAATAGATATGCCTGCCGGTCCATCCGAGGTATGCGTAATAGCAGACGAGACCAGCAATCCTTCATTCGTAGCCGCAGACCTGTTGTCACAGGCAGAACACGGCATTGACTCTCAGGTTATCCTTATAAGCACATCTGAGGATATGCTAAATAAGGTGACAGCAGAGACAGAGCGCCAACTTGCTTTATTGCCACGACATGAGATTGCAGAGAAATCACTTAACAACTCAAAGTACGTATTGGTTAAGGACAAAAAGGAAGCAATGGAACTTTCTAACACCTACGCACCAGAGCACCTTATAATAGCCACATCAGACTATGCTGATTTGGCAGAAAAGGTAATCAATGCCGGCAGTGTGTTCCTTGGCAACTACGCCTGTGAGTCTGCCGGTGACTATGCCTCTGGCACTAACCATACGCTGCCAACTCACGGATACGCATTGGCATACAACGGAGTAAACCTTGACAGCTATAACCGTAAGGTGACATTCCAGCATCTTACCGAGCAAGGAGTAAACTCTATCGGCAATGCCGTAGTATGCATGGCAGAAAACGAGATGCTTGAAGCACACGCAAACGCCATGCGCCTGAGAGTAAAGGCTGTCAGCAAAAACTGATAACCTTCTCGCAAATATACACGTACAGAAGTAAAAACACAAACTTCAATAGATGACAAAGGACGAGCTTTTAGAACTCGTAAGAAACGAAAATAGTGAGATGACACTTCGCCAGAAGCTTCATCTCACTATTATGTTGTCTATCCCCGCCATCATAGCACAGCTCTCGTTTATTGCAATGCAAATGATCGATGCTGCCATGTTAGGTCATCTCTCCACCGATGAAGCCGCCTCCGTAGGACTCGTTTCCACGACTATATGGCTGTTCGGTGGTCTTTCCTCTGCCTTCGCATCCGGTTTCGCCGTACAAGTAGCCCACCGTGTAGGTGCTGGCGATGATGTCGGAGCACGCAGCGTAATACGTCAGGGCTTATTCTCCGGTTTTATCTATGCACTGATATTATCACTTATCGGCATAAGCATATCCCCCTACCTACCCCACTGGCTAGGTGCATCTGAACATATATGTAAGAATGCCACCGAATATTTTGCAATCTTCTCATGCGCCATACCACTAATCGTACTTAACAGCATTGCCGCCGGCAGCCTTAGATGTTCCGGTAACATCAAGCAACCCAGTATGCTGATGGTAATGATGTGCACCCTTGATGTAGTATTCAACTACTTGTTTATTTTCAAACTCGGACTAGGAACGAAAGGCGCAGCATACGGCACCGCCATGGCATATCTCATTACAATGATATGCATGGTATATGTGCTTGCAATGAAAGACAAGACGCTGAACTTCAGGCAAGACAAGAAACTTGACTTCCTCCCCAAACACAAAATACTCAAGAAGACGGCACGCATAGGCTGTCCTATCGGCTTGGAACGTGGAGTAATGTGTACCGCACAGATTGCCATAAGTTCAATCATAGCCCCACTCGGTACCGTAGCCATAACGGCAAACACTTTCGGAATAAACCTGGAGAGTCTGTGCTACATGCCCGGCTACGGCATAGCAGAGGCTGCTACTACACTCGTCGGCCAAAGCAAGGGTGCCTCAAAACGTAACCTGATGCATAACTTTGCGTGGATATGTATGTTCATGGGTATGGGAATCATGACTATTATGGGAGCATTGATGTGGCTACTAGCGCCTGAGATGTTCTCACTGATAACCCCCGACCACGAAGTCATAGCCCTTGGCTCTGAAGTACTGCGTATTGAGGCATGGGCAGAACCGTTCTTTGCTGCATCAATCATCGCCACGTCAGTATTTGTGGGAGCCGGTAAGACACTAATCCCATCACTGATGAACCTTTGCAGTATTTGGGTTGTACGTGTATCCCTTACACTACTGCTCGTTCCTACCATGGGACTAAAAGGTGTATGGATTGCGATGGCTATCGAATTAACCTGTCGCGGTATAATATTCATAGCACGACTATGCACCCGTAGCTGGAGTGCGATAAAAGATCGCAGCGGAATGACAAAAGAAGAGATACGCAGCACAAAATAACTATAAACTGCGAAACTAAATCGCGAACTAAACAGTAAACTATAAACTGCGAAACTCAACAGTAAACTATAAACTGTAAATAAAACTAAATCCTAAACTTTACCTCCTTAAACTCATATGATGACAACGTGCCATCACTACGTCTTAGTGTCATCATACCATTAGGAGCTACAGAATGTAGCCGAGCCTCAAACACGCCCTCCGCATCCTCATATTCATACATACCATTACCACGATACAGATACGCATGATAGAGCGACACTACAGAATCAACGTTGCCATGCTCAAGCATTTCCCTGTAGTAATCAAAATGCAACAGTATGCTTCGCAGCAACTCATCCGCATCATGCTCTTTGCCTGTTATCTGCACTAACGACACCGGATTAGGAGCATTACTACGAAACTCCCTTTGGTTAATGTTTATGCCAGTACCTATCACCATATCCTGAATCTGCCAACCTTGCAGATTCACATCTATGCGCGTACCCGACAGTTTCTTGTCTCCATAATATATATCATTGGGCCATTTTATTGTAAGCAAATCACTCTTAGGCACCAATGGTAATATTGCATCCCTTAACGCCAAAGCCTCAGCCATGGACATAAGATATTGACGTGAGACATCAAGCCAGACGGGATGTATCAGTATGGAGAACAACAGGTTCTTCCCATGCTCGCTTTCCCACGTATTACTACCCATGCCCTTGCCTGCCGACTGATAATCCGTAACCACGCATAGCTCATCCCGTGTCTGCATGGCAATCAGATAGTCATTCGTTGATGTTATGTCGTCAAGTCTTACAATTTCCATTTTGCATTAAACTCTGCTACTCTCCTCCTCGTGTTCTCCATAAAGTCCACATATTCCTGCGCATCCGGGTTCAACGGACGATGACTTAATGCCTGCCGCATAGGCCTCCACTCATTAATATACTCCATTGTACGCCTGCTGAAACATGCATCCTTGAAGTGCTCATATATATAATCTGCAGCCTGCTCAGAAGGATGAAGCATATCTGGCTTATAGAAACGGTAGTCACGCAGTTCGTCGTTCATCAGTTCATAGGCAGGAAAATACATACAGCCATCCAACTCCCTTACTATTTTGTCTGCGGCAAGCAACAGCGTTGACTTCGACAGCTGACTGCCATGATAGCCATACTTGCGATATCTTATCGGACTTACCGTAAGTATCACCTTGGTATCGCTATTGCACTTACGAAGCATCTGCACCGCATCGTACAAATAGCCAGCACATTCATCTATGCTCAGTTCGCGTTCCGTAAACAAGTTTTGCGGACGCTTCATACAATTATCTACTATCTCACCCGTTTCATTAAGGATATACACATGATTAGTACCAAGCGTGAATATCGCCGTACCCACCCCATGCTCAGGTATTGTGCCGTCACCTACGGCCTTTATCACCGTATGGCATACCGATGCAGGATTATACATCACCCCGTATGGATTCACTATCGTACGAAGGTGATCGTCAGTTGCCCTGCCACCTATCTCTGCCGCAAAGCATGAGCCCACGAACAGCATCGTTTCTTCTGGCTCAATGCAGAACGGTGCCTTGGGTATGTCAACTATCGTCTGTAAATCCATCATACGAAAAAAATCTTCACATTACGACCTACTAACCTGCATTCCCTTCTCCGACAAGGACATATCAACAAACCTTGCACACTTGTTTTGTGGATTTGCTGATAATATCTGCTTTATACGCACGGCAGCCGCCGGGTCCTTGGCTACCATATATACATAGCCGCCACCTCCTGCACCAGGCAACTTATATCCCAGACATAGGTCATCCACCATGTCCGTCAGGGCTTTCACCGCCGGTGGATTAGTACCTTTGTCCATGGCCTGGTTCTGCAGCCACGTACGACGTATCGCCTTGCCCATACCTTCAAAGTCACCACGCTGCATAGTATCATACAATGACAATGTGTGTTCCTTCATTTCCCTCAGCATATTAAGTTCCTGCGTATGGTTCAAGAACATACGGCGCACAATCTCTGCAAGCAGGGTCTTCGCCGTGCGGGTTATGCCTGTATAGTACAACAGATGACACTGCTTATACTCCGGCTGTGTATATAGTTCATTAGGCAACCATCGTACAAGCGGGTTCTGGTCAAAGCCCCTTTCCGTCTGCAATAGCTTCACGCCGCGCAAGATACCACCAAACTGGTCCTGCCATCCGCCACCTGTCGTAAGCAACTGCTCCAACACTAGCGTACGTCGTGCTATCTCATTCTTATCCCATGCCAATCCGCAGAAGTCATTAAGCGCACCTAAGACAGTACTTGCCAATATGCTGCTCGTACCAAGTCCTGAACCTGCAGGGATTGCCGACAGCATGGTAAGTTCTATGCCGCAGCCAAACGCCTCAAGCTGTTGACGCAAAGACTGAAAGTTCTCACTGCAGAAGTCAGGATGAAAACCTACCAACGACAGTGCCGCCTTTGGTATAGAGAACGGTGAGCCCACCTTATTATAACAAGCCAGTTCCTCAAAGGTCGTCACACGTTCTTCCGCACCCAAGTCTATGCTTCGCAGTATTATGACAGGCTCCTTGCATGGCTTGACGTAAGTCTGCAATGGTGGCTGGCCGTTCAGTTCTATGGCAAGGTTTATTACATTGCCACCCTCCATAAGACAGTATGGCGGAGTGTCAGTCCATCCTCCCGCTATATCTATTCTTACAGGCGAGCGTCCCCAAACTATCTGGTCGTCATACACCGACATCTTAGGCAGGTGCTTGCTTGCAAGCACAGGAGCCGTCAGTCCATGGCGCAGCAACCTGAAGGCTTCTACCTCCTCTTCCACGCCACCTTCGCCTCTCAGCCTCCTTACCTCCGAGCGGAACATCTGGTCGTGTATGCGCTTCAGCAAAGGACTGTCTTCTCCTATCTGCTCAGGCAACTGCATGCCAGCCCTTACATACGTCTGTGCTGCATCCTCAAGGTTTATCTGGAAGAACACGCTGTGCTGGTGGTTTTTCGCCAATGCTGCGAGATTAGCATCACGCATAGCCTCACGCTGCTTGGTCAGTCGGCGTAGGTCAGCATAAGCAGAGATCTCATCTGCCGACATATACTTTTCCACCCTGCAGGGGCATTCTCCACTGCCATTGAGCATCCATTGCAGCAGCATTCCCATATCGTCTATATTGTCAGTCACGGGGAAAATCCTTGCCGACTGCAGGTCTTCCTTGCCTTCTATCTTGTCAATGTCGATACATCTCTTTCCTGCCCACTCGCAGAATGGTTTGCCGAGATATTCCGTACCCGCATCTGACAATGCACCGCGGAACTTGTCGTTGAAGCCATACGGACGTACGGCATAGCCTTTCTCTCCCACCGGCACAATGTCCACGCAGTCTCCCTTTGCGAGGCTTATCTGCCAGTCGTTCTCCGGCACGCCCGTAATTACGTTATGGCTTGACAGGTGCCAACCTGTTCCTACCACGGAATTCTCAATCCATGTATTCTCGTTGTCTTCCTTAATCTTCAGCCTGACATCAGAATTCTGTATGAATATTGAAGGGTGAGGCTTTCGTGAATTATGCATTATCTCACGCTGGTCATTCACTATATTCTGTATTGCCAGCGTTGACGACAGTATCTCGTGCGTGGTGCCATAGTGATAGAACTCACCACCCGGCAGCGGCAACACCGCAACCGTCAATCCTGCAAGGTCTGGATCAGGTGTCGTAGGGTTATTGCCTAGTGCACAGCCAAAGTCTGAATACATATCATAGTTCACTATGTCGTCAGCCGTCACCTCGCTTACGTCCTTGTCTCCCCGTATGCTTTTCCTCATCAACAAGCGCAGGGCTCTGTCCGAGAGAATCCATATTCCTATGTCCGTCAGATAATATCCACTCTCCAGCACCTCCGTCAGTTTCTGCAGCGACGGTTTCTGCAACATACACTGCAGCTTAGAAGGTTCCTCATGCGTTGACACGAATACGCCGTGGTCTTTAGCTATGCTGGCGTCCAGCCACAAGCCATAGCACACCACGTCAGCCTCAGGTATCTCACCTATCGGCTGTGTAGCGCGGATATACACATCACCACTTACAATCATGGTGCGCAGACTCTTCGGCGCATTGTTCATCATGCGCTCATACAATGGTATCTGCAACGACAGCAAGTCCTGCGACAAACGCTGTCCCCTCTCCCACCTGAATACTGGTATCGGGGTGAGTATCTTTCCTGATGGGGCATACGATGGCAATCTACGGCTCTGACCTCCGGCATGCAATATTATGCGTCTGTCATTGCCGAGCCATTCGCCAGCTTGGTGCATCAGCCACGTAGTGCCTCCACCAGAACCTAATTTCTTACCTACGGGGTCATTTGTGCAGAACCACTCATCCTTGTCAAGTCCTGTCACGTCATGAAAACAGTCCACCAGATTTGGTGGTAATGATAGTAATTTCTTCATCTTAGTCATCCTCTCCCATTCCCTTAAACCACTTCAGCTCACTGTATGTTTGCTTTATATCTTCTTTTGTTATGTCAAAAGTCCTGTCAACCTTCCTCGGATTATCCTTAAGCGAGTGCGAGAATAGCCAGTCGTATGTCTTCTGCAGGAAGAAGCATCGCGCATACACTCCATGCGAACCTCCCTGCATCCAGTCATAGCGCAGCAGTTTGTCTGCTCCCTTCTTCTGTAGGTAGTCCACCACTTTCTTTGAGCAGTTTATTCCCACGGCCCTGTCTGCCGTACCGTGCATTATCCACAGGCACGTCTTACCAAGTCCGTCTGGTGTGCTCGATGAGCATCCGCCACAGAATGCTATGGCAGCGGCAATCTTCTCAGGGTAGGCGTTTACGAAGTCCATCGTACCATACCCTCCGAGGCTCATGCCAAGTACATACACCCTGGTAGTGTCTATCACGTAGTTTTTCTTTGCCCACTCCAACAATTCGTTGAGTTTCTTAGGACTCCACGCACCCTGTGTCTGCGGTGCTATCACCATGGCAGGCACAATCTTTCCCTTTGCCACGGCGTCAATGGTACCATATCGGCGCACCTTCCTCAGGTCATGTCCGCAACATGATGCTCCATGCAGATAGAATACCAACGGCATGGGGTGCATACCGTCATAATCATCCGGTGTGTATAGCCAGAAGTTGTAGTTGCCTGGCACTGCCTGGTATTTTGCCACTATAGTGCCGCTCGCAACTTTTTCCTGTGCACATACGCTGACAGCAAAGAGCAGCAAGCTTGTCAATATCACCAAAAATCTATTGTTATTCTTCATTATCTTTCCTCCTTTTCCTACTTCTTATAATATAAATGATTGTCGTAACCAGAGCTATCAGACCGCCAGCAAGCGCCATACCTATCTTCGGAAGGTCTAAACGGTCTTCTACCTCTTCTTTCTTCGGCAAAGCACATACTACCATTTCCACGGTATCCTTGTCTTCTTTCGCTACGACGTGGTCCATGCCTGCAATCTCCGCATCATAGTCTGCATACTCCACGCTGAACACGTTCACGGAGTTGCCACCGCCGCCTTGTTTTCCCTGCGACGTCGTTATAAGCGTCTTTCCGTCAGGCGATATATCCAGTCCTACCGGATATGAGTCTATCACCGTGGAGCCTATGCGCGTCATCGACTTCGTATCCACTATTGCCAACTGACTGCTGTGGCTGCACGCAGCAAACAGATATCTGCCACTGGGCGATATGCTTATGGTACGCGTGCCGCAATACACCTGACACGTCTGCCATCCTTTTACCTTCACCCTTCCACTCATACCCGTCACAGCGCGTGATATTGAGTCGAGCGGTATGCGCTGCACCTTTCCCGGCAGATTCGCGCTGATATATAGATAGTTGTTTTTTATCAGCATGTGGCGTACATTGCACTCCTGACCATATATCATGCCCACGTACTTGCGACGTTCCACGTCTATCACGGCTATGCCCGAACCACTCATACAGCTCACCAACAGGTGCCTGCCGTCAGGCATAAACACCGTACCGCGCAGTTTCAGTCCGCTCACCTCGTCACGATTCACATGCGTCGTAGTACTGAAATCCATCTTCAGTTTCTGCCCTATCGCTATGCATGCCACATAGTGCCAGTCCGCAGGCTTTGCCCCTGACACGTCTATAAGTGCCACGGTATTGTCACCCCAATGTGTCACTGCTACGCATCTGCCATCCGCAGATGTAGCTATCATCTTAGGCAGCGGTCCTGTCTCCATCATCCTTACAATGGAGTCGCACTGTGTATCTATTATCGCCACTGCCGAAGGTTCCTGGGCATTAATGTCGTATGACCTCCTGTAGTATGTCACCCACAGGTATCTGCCATTATGAGTGAATGTACTCTCCACCGGCTTGCCCACGAACTTGTCCTGATTGCTGAGATACTTCACGAAGCTGAACAGTCCGCTGCGTTCTGCCCACAGCCCTGTCTCCTTACCGGTGAAACGGTGTATTATCACTTTCAGTTTCTTGTGCGTGGCAGCATCATACACCACTGTGCTACCGCCCTCCAGCGAATTAACATAGTATTTCCTGCCATCAGGATGGAACTTCACCGATTTGGGCGAACATATATCGCCGTCGAGGGTAGCTTTGTCGCCCCAGTTATAGTTTTGGTGCTTTGTCGTCAGCGTCAGCGTCAGGGCTTTGTCTACTTTCACTTTGTCGCCCACCTTTGAGTGGCGCACTTCATCAGCGAATCCAGTCGTACACACAGCAAGTTGTACGACGATGTTTAGGAATATCAGTGTGAGTAAACGATATGATTTCATCACCTTTTCGTAGATTATTACTATTCTGTTTTTCTTAATGAACTGCAAATATACACATTTTTCTTGAAACAGCAAAATAATCCACCAAAATTAATGCATAATTCATAATGCATCGCTCGGCACGCAGTGACGCTTGCCAAAGCAAGAATTCATAATTCTTCGCTCGGCACGCAGTGACGCTTTTAAAAGGCCGCAGGCCGACTAAAAGAACTCTTAATTCTTATCCCCTGATGAGGGTTCGCCCTTTGCCCTTGACTTGTTTACGAGCCATACACCGAAGAATACAAGGAGCACCGCAAGCGCCTGACTCCACTGCAGCATACTGATACCAAGCACTATACTTGCCGACACCGACACTATAGGTTGCACGTAGTTATATACGCTGACAACCGTAGGACGCAGGGTACGCTGACCTATCATGGTGAGTATATAGCCCAGATATGTGCCGAAAAGTACCACGTAGCCTGCCTCTACCCATGTCCTTACAGGCACGCTGCCCCACTCTATCCCTGCCATGTGTACAGAGGTGAAAGGGAGTATCATAAGCGATGCCCACAGAAACATCCATTTGTTTATGGTGAACACGTCATAGCGCTTTATAAGCGGATTGAACAGAGACAGATACAGTGCAAAAGAGAACTGAGCACCAAGACACAGCAGGTCGCCGCGTATGTCGCCTACCTTGTCGCTGACAGCTGCCGCACTCGTAAGGATGAGGATGAGCGCACCGGAGCATCCCATCAACACACCTATAGCCTTCTTGCCTGTGAGTGGCTCCTTCAGGATTATTGCCGACAGTATCATGGCGAATATAGGCATTGACGTCGTCACTATGCTGGCATTGACCGGCGACGTGATGCTCAGTCCTATGGTGTAGCAACATTGGTTGAGCACAAGACCGAACAAACCTGCACCGGCAAACATCAGTTTGTCGCGCAGCGGCACATGGCGCTTCTCGGTAAACAATGAGGTAATCCAAAACAGGCACGCACCGCCTACAACCCTGAACGTCACCATGCTGATGCCATCCAGTCCATGCGTCATGGCATCCTTACCAAGCGGTGCCATAAGTCCCCAAAAGGCGCATGCCATAAACATCGAAAGATGCGCCACTATCCTTGTTCTATCCATAATCCGAAACGTATTATCCTTGCAACATTCTTATTTTGTCAATCCACTCCTCGCTATGCCACCGGGCTGCTTGCAAAAAAACACTTCTGAAAATTGAACCTATTCACAGATGCACTATTCTGCATTTGTATGAAATGTCCTATCCGCCAACCTTCGTCAACCCGTCATGCTTGCGGTTTTTTCAAGCAAAAGGAAAGTTGGTTGCGTACACGCGATTTTCAGCCAACCTGTAACTCCCTGATAATCAGCAATCGTATTTTTTTATACATTGTAAAACGATAGCTTTTAGGTCGTAAAAGCATACATATTACGATGTAAAACATATCCTTTTACGATGTAAAAGCATGCTAATTACAGTGTAAAAGCTATGCTTTTAGCGAAAATACGCTCAAAAGGGCATTTCAATCAGCGTTTTTTGCGCAGAGAAGGCATTTTCTTCGCTCTGTTTTGAATATTTTCATGAACTTTTTTCAAAGCCCCAAATATCAAAAATGTCCTATTCCCCAAACTTCAATCCTACTATCATCCAATACCCTTTTCGCCAAACGGAGAGTGCCGGTGAGAGGCACTTCATTTCTTCTTCCTGTCGTAATAATCCGCCGTGGCAGTAAAGAATACATCGCCGCTGGAGTTGATCGCTGTCTCCACACTGTCTTGTATCACACTGATAATGAAGCCTACAGCCACCGCCTGCATGGCGACGTCGGCATCTATGCCAAGGAATGAGCATGCCATAGGGATTAGCAACAGCGAACCACCTGCCACTCCTGAAGCTCCACAGGCACCGAGCGTGGCTATAATGCAAAGCATCAAGGCAGAGAAGAAATCAACCTCCACGCCGACCGTATTAGCCACGGCGAGCGTCATGACGGTGATGGTAACCGCCGCACCATCCATGTTGATCATTGAACCGAGAGGTATGCTTATAGAGTAAAAGTCCTTGTCAAGCCCAAGTTTGCGGCACAATTCCATGTTGACAGGTATGTTTGCCGCCGAGGAGCGTGTGAAGAAGGCATTGAACCCGCTATCCCTGAGACAACGGAAAAGCAGCGGATATGGATTACGACGTATCAGTAAGAAACTGATAAGCGGATTAAACACAAGCGCATTTACCAACATGCAGCCTACAAGCAATGCTACCAGCCTGCCATAAGTGCCAAAGGCACTCATTCCGCTCTCTGACACTGACTGGAACACCAAACCCATGATACCTACTGGTGCCAGCTGTATAACCCACTTCACCGCATGCGACACCACCTCTGCAAAATCGTTTACCACGTTGATGGTAGCCTGACTTGCCTTCACCCTCATGGCCAAACCTATCACCAACGACCAGAAGAGTATGCCTATATAGTTGGCGTCGGCCACTGACGCCAGTGGATTACTCACAACATTTGTGATAAGTCCCTCAAATAGTCCTGACAGATCGCGGAGCGCCGCACCCTCCGCCGCCTGGGCCAGCTGCAGGGTGATGGGAAACAGCATGCTACACAACACTGCACACATGGCAGCAATGAAGGTGCTGACTATATACTGCCCGACAACAATGCGGAAGCGCGGACCAAGTCCGCCGCCAGCCTTGGAGATACTTGCCGTAACCAACACCGCCACGAGGATGGGGGCGATAGCCTTCAATGCACTTACGAATATCTTTCCGAATACGGCAATGCCCGTCCACTGAGGCACGGTAAGTCCTAATATCGCACCAAGCACTAATCCTATGAAAATGCGGGTAATAAGGCTCATGCCCATTAATTTCTTTATCATATCTATTCCTTATATTATTTTATTGTCAAATTCTCAGCAATACTGACTACTAAGAAGTTAAGTAACTGTTACATTAATGTTATGCAATACATGCACATACAATTTGTCATAAACAAATGCAAAGTTACAAAATTAAAGCGACATGGCAAAGTATGGGACACAAAAAATACCATCATACTTACTTTTAATTTTAAGGTGAACAGGAATTTGTCTGTACCAATTATATTAAGGTACAGGAAGGCCGTAATATTGAGTTTCTAAAAAAAAACAAAAAAAAATTTGGTAGTATGATTTTTTTTTCTTAACTTTGCACACAGTTTTTGTTTCGCTATAAAACATTAATACAATAACAAGACTATGACATTTACTTCAAACACATATTGGTGGTGGCGTACTCAAGATTTCAAAAAGTCGTGAGGCGTTGACCCGTAGGTGTTCAAGAGGTATTAAAAGATACACTGTAAAGCTGAAAAGAGGTCTGTTGCTAATCGCGACAGACCTCTTTTTACTTATCAAAAGAATTAACAACAAAACAACATAAAGACAAATGAAAGCGTTATTATCAAAAATGCTGGAGGGCGAGACCCTCACCCGACAGGAGATGTATGACATCCTTATCGGTATTACTGAGGAAAAGTATCCACAGGAACAGATTGCCGCACTGCTTACCGGACTACAGATGCGTGGCATATCGGTTGACGAATTGTTAGGTTTCCGCGACGGCATATTGGCAACTGGCGTGCCTGCCATACTCGACAGCGAGAAATATATCGACATCGTAGGCACCGGCGGAGACCAGAAGAATACGTTCAACATATCTACCTGCTCTTGCCTCGTGGTGGCTGGTGCCGGCTACAAGGTTGCAAAGCACGGCAACTATGCCGCAACATCGGTCAGCGGTGCATCTAACGTGATAGAAGAACACGGAGTGAAGTTTACCAACGACCTGGCACAACTGAACAGGAGCATTAACGAAAGCAATTTCACATATCTGCATGCACCGTTGTTTGCACGCGCCATGAAGTTCGTAGCACCTATACGAAAGAATATTTCATTCCCTACCATCTTCAACCTGCTCGGCCCTATCGTAAACCCATCGCAGCCTAAGTGCCAGTTGCTGGGCGTGGCAACACTTGACCAGATGCGACTCTACAATGCCGTATATCACAAGCTCGGACTGAACTTTGGCGTGGAGAACTCTATAGACGGCTACGATGAGATTTCACTGACAGGCAACTTCAAGATTACCACCAACAACTACGAACGCATATTCTCACCAGCCGACATAGGTCTGCCAGTGGCTAAGGCGCATGAGCTCTACGGTGGCGAGACCAAGGAAGAAGCCGTGAAGATATTCGACAACGTACTTGCCAACAAGGCAACGGAAGCACAGAAGAATGTAGTAATAGCCAATGCCGCCTTTGCCATACAGGTATTAGAGGACGGCAAGAAGGACATCAAGGAGTGCTGCGCCATGGCCAAGGAGTCTATTGAGAGCGGTAAGGCATTGGCATGCTTCAAGAAATACGTAGAGATAAATAGTTAATTATGGCAGACATACTTGAACAGATAGTGGCGCACAAGCGCATGGAACTGGATGAGTTCAGACAACGCAGGTCGTACTCGCAGATAGAGAAGGAGGTGATGCCCCTGCTCGACACTCCATGCCCGTCAATGCGCAAGGCTCTGACAGAGAGCAGCAACGGGATAATAGCTGAGTTTAAGCGTAAGTCTCCGTCAAAAGGATGGATAAAGGAGGACGGCAAGGCTGACATCATACCGCTGTCATATCAGGAGAACGGTGCTGCGGCACTGTCTATACTGACAGACGAATACTTCTTCGGTGGATGCGATGAATTCATCATGAAGGCAAGGCAGTCTGGTGTCACCATACCTATATTATATAAGAACTTCGTGATAGACGAGTATCAGTTGCTGCAAGCACGACTGTGCGGAGCAAGTGCCGCACTGCTGATAGCCGCCTGTTTGACGAAGGAGCGCTGCAAGTCGCTCATCGGTATGGCACACGACCTGGGACTGGAGGTATTGCTTGAGATGCACAGCGAACCAGAGTTGGAGTATGCCGAACTAGGTAACGATATGTGTGGCATAAACAACCGTAACCTCGGCACCTTCGTCACTGACGTAAAGAACAGTTTCCGACTGGCAGAACTGCTGCCGCAGGATGCCTGCAAGGTAAGCGAGAGTGGTATCAGTAATCCTGATACCGTGGCTGAACTACGTCAGGCTGGCTTCCGTGGTTTCCTCATCGGAGAAAACTTTATGAAGACGGAAAATCCGGGTGAGGCGCTGAAACAATTCATAATGCCTCACCCCTAAACCTCAAGAGGGAGTGGAACAGTTAGGGAAGCACCTCCTGATTATATCCCACGAACATAACAACAGATATAACTACATACAAACACTGTCCCATATATCTTCCCTCCCCACGGGGAGGGACTAAGAGAGGGGGTTAGGATTTTGAATTATGAATTATGAATTAATAAAGGTTTGCGGCATGCGCGAGCCGGAGAACATACAACAGGTGGCGGAACTCGGCATTGACTTGATGGGTTTCATATTCTGGCCCAAGAGTCCGCGATATGTCCGCAGCATACAAGTGAAGGCTGGCATAATACCCAATATGGCAAACGGCAAGGTTGCCCAAAGCGCCAAGAAGGTAAAGCGTGTGGGAGTGTTTGTCGACGAGATGCCACAGACGGTTATCACGCATGCCTATAACTACAGGTTGGACTATATACAGTTGCATGGTAACGAATCTCCTGTATATATAGAGAACTTGAAGCGCACGCTGATTCCCGACATTCTGCCCGATGTCAAGATCATAAAGGCGCTGAGCATAAGGGAGGCTGACGACGTGAAGCGATGGCGTGAGTATGAGAATGTGGCAGACCTGCTGCTGTTTGACACGAAATGCAAATGCGTGGGTGGCAGCGGTGAGCAGTTTGACTGGTCTGTACTCGATAAATACGATGGCAACATTCCCTTCCTGCTCTCTGGCGGCATAGGTCCTGAGGATGCTGACAGACTGAAACAATTCTATCATCCTATGTGCATAGGCATAGACCTTAATTCAAGGTTTGAGGATGAACCGGGAGTAAAGAATGTGGAAAAACTGAAGAGGTTTATTGAATGCATAATTCAAAATTAACAATTAATAATGCATAATTAATTCTTAACTCTTAATTCTTAATTCTTAATTCATAACTCATAACTTACGAAGTTACAATGAACAAGATAAACAAACTATTTGCAGACAACAAGGACAGAAAACTTCTGTCACTATACTTTTGCGCAGGCAGCGCAAAGCTGGATAACACCGGCGAGATTATCAAGACATTGGAGAAGCGCGGTATCGACATGATAGAGGTGGGCGTACCATTCTCTGACCCTATGGCTGACGGTCCCGTGATACAGGAGGCAGCAACACAGGCACTGAAGAACGGCATGACACTGCGTCTGCTCTTCTCTCAGCTGAAAGCCATAAAGGACGAGGTAAGGATACCGCTCATACTTATGGGCTACCTCAACGTGTTCATGCAATATGGATTCGAGGAATTCTTCAAGTCATGTGTGGAATGTGGCGTGAGCGGTGCAATAATACCTGACCTGCCTTTCGCTGACTATCAGGAGCTGAAGCCTCTGGCTGACAAGTATGACATACGTATCATCATGCTCATAACACCTGAAACGAGCGATGAGCGCATACGTTTCATTGACGAAAACACCGACGGTTTTATATACATGGTGTCGTCAGCCTCTACAACAGGTGCACAGAAGTCTTTCGACGAACAGAAGCAGGAATACTTCCAACGCATCAACGGCATGAACCTGCGCAACCCTCGCATGATTGGTTTCGGCATAAGCAACAAGCAGACACTGGAGGCTGCGCAGCAGAATGCTGCCGGTGCAATCATCGGTTCAAAGTTCGTGCAACTGCTTGCCGAAGCCGATGGAGATGCGGAGAAGGCAATAGACAGACTGTATGATGCTTTGGAGAAATAAAAAAGAATATGATGTGTTAAGACAACTGTAGTTAAGTAGTTATGTAGATAAGTAGTTAAGACATTACTATTTGCATGTTTGATAGTCTTACACATATGTCTTAACTCCTTAACTTCTAAACTCCCTAACTTCTAAATCACAAAACGAAATAATATGAAATATTCAGCAAACGAACAGGGATTCTACGGCAACTATGGCGGTGCCTATATCCCAGAGATATTATACAAGACAGTGGAAGACCTGAAGAAGGCTTACCAGCCAATCATTGAGAGTGAGGAATTCAAGAAGGAGTACCACGCTCTGCTGCGCGACTATGTAGGACGCCCTTCACCTCTGTACTTTGCCAAGCGTATGAGTGAGAAATATGGCTGCCAGCTGTACCTCAAGCGTGAGGACCTTAACCATACCGGTGCTCACAAGATAAACAATGCCTTGGGACAGATTCTCATAGCAAAGAAGATGGGTAAGACACGCATCATAGCCGAGACGGGTGCCGGTCAGCATGGCGTGGCTACGGCTACGGCATGTGCCCTGATGAATATGCCTTGCACTGTATATATGGGTGCTCTCGACGTACAGCGTCAGCACGTCAACGTGGAGCGTATGAAGATGCTCGGTGCTACGGTTCATCCTGTGGAGAGTGGCAACAAGACTCTGAAAGACGGTACCAACGAGGCTATACGCGACTGGTGCTGCCATCCTGCCGACACATTCTATATCATAGGTTCTACGGTGGGTCCACATCCTTACCCTGACATGGTGGCAAGACTGCAGAGCGTGATATCAGAGGAGATAAAATGGCAGTTGCAGGAGAAGATAGGTCGTGACTATCCAGACTATCTCATGGCATGCGTAGGAGGTGGTTCAAATGCCGCCGGCACCATATACCATTACCTTGATGACGAGCGCGTGAAGATAATACTCGGTGAGGCCGGCGGTCTGGGTGTTGACACTGACAAAACCGCAGCATCAATGCAGGTGGGCACCACCGGCATACTGCATGGCTCCAGGATAAAGCTGATGCAGACAGAGGACGGACAGATAATCGAGCCTTACTCTATATCTGCCGGACTTGACTACCCTGGCACTGGTCCAATGCACTGCAACCTCTATGAGACTGGTCGTGCACAGGTTCTTCCGGCAAACGATGATGAGGCACTGAAAGCCGCCTTCGAACTGACACGCATGGAGGGTATCATCCCAGCTCTTGAGTCTGCCCACGCACTGGCTCTGCTGCCTAAGGTGGCTCCTCAGTTCAAGAAGGACGATGTAGTGGTGCTTACCGTATCAGGTCGCGGCGACAAAGACCTTGACACTTATCTGAAACACGCACAGGATGTATAGCCTACATCAGACGTCTTTTTTATAAAGTTTTTATAGTCAGTAACAACACAATATACAAAAATCATGAAGTTTATATACCATACCGCAAGCAAGAAGATACTGGGCGACCTCAATACGCCAGTATCAACATACATGAAACTGCGTGACGACTATCCTATGTCGGCACTTATGGAATGCTCTGACTATCACGGCGGAGAGAACTCTAAGTCGTTTATTGGTCTGCATCCTATTGCAAGTGTGTCGATTGAACATGGCAAGGGAGTATGCAAATTCCCTGACGGCACGCAGAGTGAGCACGAGATAACAAAGGAGTATGGCTCTGCGCAGCTTATCAATGAATTCCTGACGGCTTTTGATGTAAGCGGCGACAACGCTGCATGCTGCGGACTCTTCGGTTATACCTCTTTCAACGCAGTGCGCTATTTTGAGAATATCAACGTGAAGGACGAGACGCAGGAGAAGAACGATGCCCCGGACCTGCTATACATATTATATAAGGATGTAGTGGTGTTTGACCACTTCCGCAACGAGATGGTTCTCATAGAACTGCTTGCCGATGGCGAGCAGGATGACCTTGACGTATTGGAGCGCGACATCAACAACCGCAAGATACGTACATACGATTTCCATCCCGTAGGCGACTATACTTCTACGCTTACCGACGAGGAGCACAAGGCTAACATACGCCGTGGCATCAAGCATTGTCTCAGGGGCGACGTGTTCCAGATAGTCCTGTCACGCCGTTTCAAGCAGGAGTATGAGGGTGATGACTTCAAGCTCTATCGTGCACTGCGCAGCATCAATCCGTCACCATACCTGTTCTACTTCGACTTCGGTGGTTTCCGCATCTTCGGTTCAAGTCCGGAGACTCACTGCCGCATAGAGAAGAAAGGTGACCGCTACACTGCCTACATTGACCCTATTGCGGGCACTACCAAGCGCACCGGCGACACTGAGCAGGACAAGAAGAACGCTGAATACCTGCAGAACGACCCTAAGGAGAATGCTGAACACGTGATGCTCGTTGACCTTGCACGTAACGATCTCTCACGCAACTGCCACAACGTACACGTGGATTTCTACAAGGATATGCAGTTCTACTCTCACGTCATACACCTTGTAAGTCGTGTGAGCGGTGAACTCAACGAGGGTGCCGATCCTATAAAGGCGTTCATAGACACCTTCCCTGCCGGTACGCTCAGCGGTGCGCCAAAGGTGCGTGCCATGCAGCTTATCTCTGAGTATGAGCCACACAATCGCGGTGCATACGGTGGTTGCATAGGTTTCATCGGCTTTGACCGCAGTCTTAACCAAGCCATAACCATACGCACCTTCGTTAGCCGTAACAACGAATTGTGGTTCCAGGCCGGCGGCGGCATCGTGGCTAAGAGCAACGAGGACTATGAATTACAGGAAGTAAACAACAAGCTCGGTGCTCTCAGAAAGGCAATACTGATGGCTGAGGGGATGTAACCCCCTCCCTGCCCCCCAAGGGGGGGGGAGAAAGCAAACGGAACAGCAAATAAAATCATATAAATAATACCTCCACAATCAACTTTACCATATATTCCCCCTCCCCTCGGGGAGGGACTAAGGGAGTGG
>JAEEGH010001791.1_pt1 | contig 60505 bp, 57 predicted proteins | sample 9134181 | NCBI WGS metagenome assembly JAEEGH01 (sample SAMN16246544, study PRJNA631951) | gut metagenome | biome: gut microbiome; feature: rumen; material: DP-attached | host: Bos | place: Iran: Karaj | collected 2018-10
AAACAGAAAACCATTACATTTTCTCAGATCGACGAATTTCATAAACTCGCACCCGGAACGGCCAAAAACTGTTTTATGGTTCTTTCGGCTCAGCTCGAAGAGGGAACTGACTACATCAATAATGACGATGGAGACAAGAACATCACTCTTACTGGCTATATGTTCCTCCAGACGATGTTTGTAGGAACGATGTATAACGATGCCAAGAGAAAGACCGTGCATTACCTGGCTTCCCTTGACGAGTCTCAGAGCCCCTTCGAGATCATCAGAGAGCAGCTTGCAGCGCTGGAAGAAGAAAGCAAAATCGGGCAGGAAATGGCGGAGGCGTCTGATTCCGTTTCGGAGAAGCCATCTCGTAGAGGAAAGTACAAGGTCAAGGCTCCGGAAAAGGAAGCGGAGCATGTCACGGTGCTTCCTCCGGTCGGAAGGCCCGGAGAAAACGCGACTGTTCGCACTCCGAGTCCCAAGTATCCATACAACGCCAAGGCTATGAAAAAGAACAAAGCTGATATTTCTGATCCGGTTGCTGATGATTTCATCAAAGATATGAATTTCCGGCTTCGCGCAATCGTTGTCAGGGAGGGTTTGGCAAGTTACACGGCTACTCTTCGTCGAATCTACACGAAGATGACTTCTGTGTACGGGTTTGTCGCAGACCAGGCCAAGAAGGAATGCAGAGCAGAGTATGGCCTTACTGAAAATCCTTCTGTGCTCAGGGCTATCGCTGAAAATGAAACCTGGAGAGAGATTTTCGGAAATATCATTTCTGATATCGAGAAGAACGGATACTATGCGGTAATGGCCGCCTAAGGAGAACTTGGATGATCAAAAATTATATGCTTGATACAAATATCTTGCTGCAGAATCCTGGTGCTATCTTTGGGTTTGCAGACAACAACGTCTTTATCTGCGGAACCACATTACAGGAGCTGGACGGGAAAAAGACTGCCGGAGGCGAAATCGGATACGCAGCAAGAGAGTGCTGCCGGATCATCGACTCTTTACGGGAGCAGGGTGACCTTACAGAAGGGGTTGACCTTGAAAACGGAGGAAAATTCTTTGTTGAGCCGGACGGCGTAAGCGAAGAGAGGCTTCCAAAGGGATTTTCTATTTCTGTTCCGGATAACCGGATCATTTCTTCCTGTATCTATCTTCGGGACGTAAGGAAGTTTCCTATCATTCTCGTGACCAATGATATCTATATGCGGATCAATGCGTCCATCTGCGGCGTAAAGGAGGAGGGATATCTGAACGACCATATCTCCAGTGAAGAAGGAGAGTATACCGGTCACACAACGATCGACTGCGACAGTAAGTATATTGATTACCTCTACCAGCAAAAGAAGGCCGGCAAGGACGGTTCCTTTGCAAAGCTGCCTAAGAAGGTACGAGAGATGGCAGACAATGAGTTTGCTACGCTTCGGTGTGGTAATCAGTCGGTTCTTACGATGAAGCACTCTGATGGACTGGAAGTTCTTACTTCTGTTGGCCCTGTGTTTGGCGGGGTAAAGCCGATGAACGCTATGCAGATTTTTGCACTGAAAGCACTGCTTGCGCCTGCTGACGAGATCCCTCTTGTTATCCTTTTAGGCCCTGCGGGAACGGCAAAAACTTTCCTGTCTCTTGCCGCCGGTCTTACCAATACCTACTTAGGGCAAGGCGATTATTCCGAGGAAAGATATCGAAAGATTTTGATCAGCAGACCCAACGTAGAGACTGCAGAGAAAGGGTTTGGATATTTGCCGGGTGATCTGCAGAGCAAGACAGAGAATCTACTGACAAATTACTATGACAACCTGGAAGCGCTTTTGTCTCAGCAACACGAGGATCCCGCTCAGGTTTCCATGCAGATTGATGACATGCTGGAAACCGGGGTGATCGAGATCTGCCCTCTTAACTATATTCGCGGTCGGTCTTTGAAGAACTGCTATATCGTATGTGACGAGGCGCAAAACGCCAGCAGAAGCCTGATCCGTGATGTTATTACGAGGGCAGGCGTTGGAACCAAAGTAGTTCTCGCAGGAGATATCAACCAGGTTGATAGCCCGAACCTCGACAAGAGAAACAACGGTCTTGTATATGCAATGGAGCATATGAAAGAATCCCCACTCTGTGCCGTAATCCGGTTTTCTGAGGAAAACTGTGTGCGGTCTGAGTTGGCAGAAGCTGCAATCAAACTGATGAAATGGTAAAAGGAGGAATTATTATGAGACCGTTCAGATATGTCTGGAAAATCAATCCCATCGATCTCTGGGAACACGCTATCGTGGCCAGTATGGAAGAGTATGAGAGGGTCATGGCTCAGATGCCGGAGGAGGCCAGAAGCGAAGTGGTGCTTAAAACCTATATGCCGGCTGATGGGGAACTTGCTCCGGTGTATATGTGCAAGGCTGACAATAACGGAACGACCTATCTGTTTTCTGATACGGACGTGATCGGGTTTTTAAGCAGGTATGCGGAGGCGGTGTAGTATGAAGACTTTGATTTCTGCCATGCAACTGATGTGGGGCGCCGGCGCGATCCTGTTTGAGTACCTCCGATCTTCTTATCTGGTAAAGGTTTGGGAAAGTGAGCCAAAAGCAGAAGGAATTACATACGGGGCGTGGATCGGACCGATGGAACACGCTATCCAGGAAGGTTTTTTGATGCTGTGGATCATGTATCTGGTAGCCAACGCCGTATTTATGATCGGAATTGGAGAAAACTGGAACAAGCTGGAAAGAATCGATATCGGGTGCACAATCCTCCAAATGATGATATGGGGCGTAATATTGCTTCTTTCGGTTATTGGATTAAACGCTTATATTTCCGGATATCTGACAGGTGGCCTGTCTGTAGCAGGATTCGTTTTGTTTTGTATCCCCGTTATCAAAAGGCGGGTGATGACATGGAGAAGTGCCTATGGAGAAAAAACCTGATAGATGCAAAGTAAATGAAAGAGAGCAATTCTCCTACGAATATAAACAGAAGATCCTGGCTAAATCAGATGACAGGTGCTGTCACTGCGGGCGTAAAGCCTATATCGGATATGGTGCCACAGTTGACCACTATGTTCCGATATCCAAGGGCGGCATCAACGATGATTGCAATCTGGTGATGCTATGTGAAACGTGCAACAAGGAAAAGGACGACCTCATCATTGATCCTGATAATTACCTTGTCTATCTGAAGGAGCCTTATATATCAATCTGATGATGAACCACATTAACAGTTACCCTCGGAAGGAGCTGTACGGGAAGACTCCTTACCAGAAGAGTGATTGTTGCATTTAACCTGAGACAGGCCCGTTTGGGCTTCCTTTGCATACCCAAAACCGGGAAATGAGGGCCAGAGAACGCCAAAAAAACGCAATAAAAAAGCCAGTCCGGGAGGTGAAAACCCTCTTCAGGACTGACTTTTTTCGTTGTGGCTATTTTGTTGCATTAGAGTTGGAAATTAACCTGAATTTTTGCATTTGGGGATACAATTACTTCACGGTCAGCGAAGCACGTTCATGAGTCCCTCCAGACCCGCATTTTTGTAGATGTCCTTGTAGTAGGCCACCTCATCCCGGATGATGTCGTCGATGACCCGCATGCCCAGGAGTTCTACAGGTGCCTTGTCATCCGTCATGATCCGGTCTCCCGCTTCGTAGGGGGTGAGATTTGCGGTGACACGCTCCATGGCAGAGCGCAGATCGGCATTGTCCTCCAGAGCAATGTTCCGCCTGCAGATCTCCAGAACCTCCGGATCGTCACAGGCGAAGAGCTCCCGGTTGGTGGAGCCCACCACATCCGCGGTCATGACAGTACCGAAAACGGAGGCGATGGTATCGGAGAGGTAGGCGGTGATGTCATCCTCCGTCTTGCCCTGCATGTTCATGTTGACCACCATAATGCCGCCGGGCTTTAAGTGGTTTTTCACCAGGGTGAAAAACTCCACGGAAGACATCTGGAAGGGAATGGTGATGTCCTGGTAGGCGTCCACCATGATGACGTCGTAGAGGTCCTTGCTTGCGTTCAGGAAGGCTCTGCCGTCGTAGGTGGTGACGGGAATGCTGTCGGACATGTGAAAATAGGTGCCCGCCAGCTCCGTGATGTCGCTGTCGATCTCCACGCCTTCGCAACGGACGCCGTCAAAATAGCGCTCGCACTGGGTGGCGAAGGTGCCGGTACCCATGCCCAGTACCAGGATCTCGGTCTCGGCTTTTTCATTGACGCCGGCCATGAGAGGCGCTGCCATGGCATAGTCGTAATACATACCCGTCAGAGTGTCGGCCTTCCGGTACACGGACTGGACGCCGAAGAGGACGTTGGTGGAGAGGTAAACCGCGTTTTCATCCTCTCTGACCTGGAGGTAATTGTAGACGGACTCTCCTTCGTAGAGCAGGTCGCTCTCCCAGAAGGCGAAGCTGTCGGAGGCGCCGGTGATGCAGGCCAGGATCAGAATGGCTGTGCCGATGACCGGAGCCGGGGACTTTACCCTGCCGGAAAGAAAGTATGCCACTGCCAGGATCAGCAGGATGCCGGCAAAGATCAGGAAAGTCACCGAGGTACCCACGGAGGGGATGGTGACGAAGGTGGGGACGAAAGTGCCGATGATGCTTCCGATGGTGTTGGAAGCGTTCAAAAGGCCCACGGTCTTACCGCTGTCTCCCAGATCCTCCACTGTGTATTTGACCAGGGAAGGCGTCACGGTTCCCAGCAGAAACAGAGGGAACACAAAGATCACCATGCAGGCAGCGAAGGCCGCCCAGATCAGGTAATTGGCATTCACGGAAAAGATCATGACCAGGGAAATGCCGATGATGATATATTTGCCGACGACGGGGATCAGGGCGATCCAGGATGCCGCCAGGATGATGCGGCGGTAAAGCTTATCCGGGTTCGGATCCTTGTCCGCGGAACGTCCGCCATAGATGTTGCCCAGGGCCATGGCAATCATGATGGTGCCGATGATGATGGTCCACACGATCTGGGAGGAGCTGAAGTAGGGCGCCAGGAGTCTGCTGGCCCCCAGCTCCACCGCCATGACGGACATGCCGGCAAAAAATTCGGTGAGGTACAGGTACCATTTCCTGCTGAGGATCTTTCTTTTTCCGTTTTCCATGGTTTCTCTCTCTGTGGGGAAGGTCATCAGGTCTGCAAGGTGATGAAGCTTCCGCCCGTCCTTTCTTTTCTGACAATGATCTGCGAATCGATCTTGCTCTTCAGGTCAGCCACATGAGAGATAATTCCCACAAGTCGATTGCCCTCGCTAAGGGAGGTCAGTGCGCGATAGGCCTGGTCCAGGGAGTCGGGATCCAGAGAGCCGAAGCCCTCATCCACAAACATGGTGTCCACCTTGATGCCGCCGGCGCTGGACTGCACCTCATCGGAGAGCCCCAGAGCCAGAGACAGGGAAGCCATGAAGGACTCACCACCGGAGAGGCTCTTCACACTGCGCTCCGTTACATTGTAATGGTCGATGACATTCAGTTCAAGTCCGCTCTGGGATTGATTGTTGCCATCCTCTGCGCGCTTCAGCTCGTACTGGCCGGAGGTCATGGTCATGAGCCTGCCGTTGGCCTTGCCCAGGATCCGGTCAAAGTAGGTAGCCTGGATGTAGGATTCCAGGGTGATCTTCTTCTTGCCCACCAGGTCTGCGTTGGCGGTCCTGGAGAGGGCATCCGCGATCTGAAGCTGCTTCTCGATGTCTTCCGCGTCGGACATATCACGACGGATCTCGGAAAGCTCCGTGGCGTTGGCACCGATGCGGGCGGTGAGGGTGCGGAGGGCCTCCTGGGTCTGTGCCCTCAGCTGAGACTTCTCGTCCCGTTCCTTAGTTACCGCTGCCAGGTCCCCGGCAGTACCGGAAGCGAGCTGATCCTTGTATCCTTTGATCAGACCCTTGCTGGTCTCCACCTCTTTTTCCCGGTTACGGAATGCACTGTCCGCATTATCGAATGCTTTCTGCAGCTCTGCAGCCTTCCGCTCGCTTTCCGCGATCAGAGCGTTTGCTTCCTGCAGGGTCGGAGGATTCAGGGTCTTTTCCAGCTCCTGCAGTTGCTTTGTCTCGGCTTCGTTTGCACTCTCCGCGCCGGCGAGGAAGGTCTTCAGATCTTCAATGTCCTTATTCAGTTTTTCGACAGAACTGTCATATTTGGTTTTCTGCTCCTCCAGTTCAGTCTTGCGGGAGAGTTTCTTTTCCTCCGCTTCCAGCGCCTGCTGCGCAGCCTTGCGCTCCTCTTCCGCCTTGCCGAGTTCCTTTTCCGCTGCGGAAACATCGCCGTCAGGATCCAGGGAGAGAGCTAACGAACCGGCCACAGAGCTGATGTGACTCTTCTTCTCCTCCAACGTAGCCTGGATAGAAGCCGCATCGGAAGAAGCCTTACCTGCGTCCTCCCGTGCCTTGTCAGCTTTCCTTCTGGCCTCTTTCAGGGCTTCCTCCGTCGGAACCTCTGCCGGCTTCTCAGCGGGCGTGGGATGCTCTATAGAGCCACAGACCGGACAGGGCTCGCCTGCCTGCAAACGCTCCGCCAGCACACCTGCCTGGCCGTCGCGGAAGGCACGGTCCAGATCTTCGTATGTCTTCTGCAGAGCACGGTGCGTCTCATCCCGCTTCAGGTATTCTGCCTGCATCTGTGCCAGGCGCACCTTCTCTGTGGCATAGCGCTTCAGTTCCGCCTCAAGGCCTTGCAGATCCGTGATGCGCTGTTCTTTTTTCTCCAGATCCGCTTTGACACGCTCTCTGGCAGCGCCGGCATCCTTCAGGGTCTCCAGTTCCTTTGCGATGCCCTCCAGATCCTTCTTGCAGCGGTTCAGATTTTCTTCGTTGGTCTGTCTGCCTTTCTTTGCCTTCTCCAGGCTTTCGTTGCGGGTGACAATGTTTTTCCGCAAGGTATCCGCCTCCTGATAACGGGGCAGGAGGGTTCGCAATGCAGTTGCCTTTTCGGTATGGCCTTCCTTTTCCTTCAGATCGGCTTTCGCCTTTTCCAGGCGGGGCTTCATTTCATCCAAAGCGGACTGCAGGATCTTCAGATTCTCCCCTTCCTTCGAGAGGTTCTGCTTCGCTTTCTCCAGCTCCTGCATACTGCCGATGCTGCGATTCAGCTCTCCCAATGCCTTTTCCAGTGCTTCGTCCTGCTGCTTCACATCCGCTTCCCGCTTTCGATCCGCCGCCAGGATCTGCTCGATGAGATCCACGGTTTCCGGCAGGGTCATCTCCTGTGCCTTCGCCTTCGCGAGCTCGAGAGACAGGACGTCGGTTTCTTCACAGGTGACACGGCTCACTGCATGATGGATGCCGGCAGTCTTCGCATCATATTCGGTGCGGAGACGCTTTGCTTCCGCCTTCAGTTTTTCCTGGAGGCTCAGATACTGGCCGGTGGAGAACAGCTTACGGAAGATCTCCTGGCGTTCCTTGGTGCTGGCCAGCAGGAGCTTGCGGAACTCTCCCTGGGCGATCATGGAGATCTGGGTAAACTGCTCGAAGGACAGGCTCATGAGCTCTACCACTGCCGCGTTTACCTGGTTCTTTTTGGTGATGACCCGGCCGTCCGGATAGATCAGGGTAGCGTCCGCAGGGGTGGTGGTCATGCCCTCACCGCCCTTTTGTTTCGGGCGCAGATACTCCGGATTTCTCCGGATGGTGTATTCCTTACCGCCATGCTCGAACACCAGCTCCACTTCCGTGGGAGTGCCGGGCTCCGCGTACTTGGAACGGAGCATATTGCCGTCCCGGAGATCCCCGCTGGTCTTGTCATAGAGGGCGTAGCAGATGGCGTCAAAAATCGTGGTTTTTCCTGCGCCGGTATCGCCGGTGATGAGGTAGATCCCATTGGTCCCCAGCCGGTCCATGTGAATCTCTGTGGTGCCCGCATAGGGTCCGAACGCAGACATTTTCAGATATATCGGTCTCATATTCAGGCCTCCCAAATACTGACGATCATGTCATTAACCATTTCCCGCTGACTGTCACTCAGCTCTTGATTGTTCTGCAGCTCGTAGAACTCGGAGAAAAGCTCCAGGGGAGATTTGTTCTCCACATCCACAGCCCCGGATACCTCTGCGTTGGTGCGGGTGCGTCGGTTGTCGTAGGTCAGCTTCATGATGTTCGGATAAATGGAACGGAGCCTTGCCATAGCATCGAGCACATCCTCCTCATCCGTCAGAACGGCGTGGATGTAATCCTCGGTATCTGTGCCCTCGTAAGTCGATTTGGCGGTCAGCTCCATATAGCTGCCCCGGATTTCCCGCAGGTCATGTTTCGGAACCAGAGGAACGGTACGGATCGTCACATCGCCTTTTTCTCCCAGCTCCACCACGGTGACGGACTTGTGATGGTCCTTCTCGGAGAAGGAATACTTGAGGGGGCTGCCGGCGTAACGAACGGCGTCTCTGCCCACCTTTTGGGGGCCATGGAGATGACCCAGGGCCACGTAGTCAAAAGGGTCAAAGACGTCCACGGACACATTGTCCAGCCCGCCCACGTTTTCCTCGGATTCGCAGCGCTCTGCGCCGGCCACGAACTGGTGAGCCACCAGGACGTTGCGCTCAGAGGTATTTACCTCTGCGTTTTCGATAACCACCCTGCAGGCGTCGGTATAATCCCGGATCTCCTCACCCTCGAAGTAGGACCGCACCATGACGGGCTTGATGAAGGGAAGGAGGTAGATGTGGACGGGGCCGTGCTCATCCTGAACGGTATAGGAAGGGATGGTGCCGTTATAGCCCGGAGCCAGGTGGATGCCGGTGACATCCACCAGCTTGCCGTGGTCCGCAAAGCGCACCGCGGAATCATGGTTCCCACTGATGGCAAACACGGGGATGCGGCGCTCCGCCAGGCGCACCAGGAAATCGTCCCAGAGCCGCATGGCTTCCTCACTGGGAACGGATTTGTCGTAAACATCTCCTGCGATGAGGATACCGTCAGGCTTCTCCTCGTCGATGATGCCCAGGATCTTCAGCAGGATGTACTCCTGGTCCTCGATCATGGGGAATTCGTTGACCCGCTTTCCGAGATGCAGGTCTGCCAGATGGATCAGTTTCATGGGATCTCCCTTCCGTGGATTTCCGCTCCGAAGGATCGTGGCGGTGGTTTTTCGGTGTGATTCTCGCATTTATCAGGCCGGTGAATTCTCTGCCCGGTGCAGGCATCTGATTCGTCAGTCCATACTATCGGTAGACTACTTCAGTATAAGATGATTCCGGGAGAATGGAAAGCAACTGTCAGTTCAATCGCTGTCGCTCAGCCGCTGCAGGCTCAATCCCTGCCGCCCCAGTCACTTCCTGCCCAGGTCATCTCACACTCTTCCAAAATTTTACTCCGCCGCCCGGGGAATCTGTTTCCCTCAAAACAGTAAAAAGCATTTGTTCGGTTTCTGCTGCGTTGATTGAAAACCGAAACCCGAACAGATATAATGGGGAAAGTGTACATGAAAGAAACCTCAAAAGGAAAACCTTCAGTGAATAAGAGCAAAAAGAAAACCACTCATTGCAGCAGCTGCGGCGGCGTTTTTGACGCAGGGCTTCCCAATTGCCCCTTCTGTGGAACCATGAACGTGGCCGGCGCGGAAAAGCAATATATGGATCGGCTCGGAGATATCCATGACAATCTCCGGGAACTGTCGGATTATTCTGCTGCGGAAACGGGACGTCAGGCCAGAAAGACCTGGAGATGGCTCATTTGGGCCGTCGTTCTTCTTCTGGCAGTCGGTGGCGGCATATTCCTGCATAACGAGATGCGGGAAAAGGCGTATCTCGCCAAAGAGAAGGCAGAATTCTTTTGGCAAAAGGAGGCATTTCCAGAAATGGAAGCCCTTTTTGAAACCAGCCAATACGAGGAACTGCTGCGTCTGTACGAACAATACACGGAGGAAGGTCACAGTCTTTGGGATTTCCGGTATTACCGGTTCTGCGAATACATGCAGAATCTGGAACAGGCGGAACATTCGATGACAGACTTCACCGACATGGGGCTTCTCAAATATCTGCTGGCCGACGAATTGGAGGTTATGGCGATGGACACGTCGGAGCTGCCGGAGGAGGCAGGCGCATATCTGGAGCAGAGGAGAGCGCCCGTCGCAGAGGATTTTTGGCAGCGTTTTCAAATGAACAATGAAGATTTCCAGCTCTTTATGAACGAATACAAAGAGTTGGGCTACATCAGTTATTCGGAATGCGAACAGTATCTGAAGGATCATCCGGTCAACCCGTGAGTCCTGTTAGGAAGAGAGAACATGAAATGTGAAAACTGCGGCGGAGAGGTCAGTTTAGAGCAAAAATTCTGCCCTTTCTGCGGAAAAGAGAATACCCAGGCGACCGAGCACCAAAGGGATATGGATGCATTTAAGCGGCGCTATGAGCAGACCGAGGCATCTGTCAAACACAAAACCCGGAAATATGCCATGGTTACCATACGCGTTGTGGGAATCGTTGTGCTGCTGATCGCCTGCATCATTATGTTCGCTGTGGCGGAATCGGCCTATTCGATGCCCGGCGATGCCAGAAGACGCGCCTCGCAGCGCAATCCCGAACCCTATAAGGCAGCCCTTGAGAAATACCTCGAAGAGGGGGACTACCGAACCTTTTGTTCCTATGGAGATTACCATAATCTTCGCTGGTTTTCGGATTCACCCTTCAGGGAATACCGCGATATTTATATGGTCTGTCAGGACTACGATGCCGTCATGCGCATGGCCGAAAACCTCATCCTGCATGGGGATGAAGAAAAGTGGCGTACCTATTCCATGGAATCCGATATCACACACTTCGTAAACTACCTGGATTCCTTTGAAGAAAGGATCGATCGAAATTACTCGGAAGAGGCGTCCCGCTTTGATGTCTATGTATCGGATATGCAGGAAAACGTGAACCTCGTACTGGAAACCTGTTTTGGAATGAGTGCGGAGGAACGGGAAGAATTCATGAGTCTCTCTGCCGGAAAAAAGAGTGTTGTGATCGAGGATGCACTGATCGGTGAAAAGTGAGCGAGGAGACGGACAGATGAATAATCACGAAAAAACAAATCAAAATCTCGCAGGCATGGCTGATGGCAAAAAGCCGATCTACATTCTGCTCCTGGATATTGTGCTGGTCATTGCTGCGATTGCCTTTGTGGGTATTTTTTTCCATATGGTGGGAGAAATCCGGAGGGCCTACAATCGTAGCCTCTACAGTTCAGGCTATACCTACTATCTAAAGGACGGGGACTACGGAGAGATCGCGGACACCTACTACAGAACCCATGCCGATGTGATCGCGGTAGATGAGGAATCCATGGAAATCCTGCGCATCGGAAAGTATGCGGACGAAGCCTTTTTCAAGCATGTGTTTGAAGCAGGGAACAAACCGGACAAGGCAAAGCCTTATGAGAGCCGGATGGCAACGACGAGAAGCCTTCTGGGGGAGTATTCCTTTACAGCGGACGAAATCGATCGCGTCCTGGAAAGGTACATCCGATAAAACACCTCCTCACTGACCCCTTATCCGCAATCGGTCCAGCAATCAGATAGATTCCGTCGTTGTTCTGAAATATTGACTACAACGGGGATATCACTTTGGCGTCGTAAATATATAACACATAAACAGGGTGCTCATTGAGCACCCTGTTTTCTATCCAGTATATTTTCTTTATCTTCTTCCCGTAAAATACACTTCAACCGTATCAAAACTGTTGTAAGCAGTCAGCTGCTTTGAGAGCGTCGCGCCCGGCTTGATTTCACTGTCTCCATCGGTAACATAGGTTGAATCATAATATACTACATTACCATCCGAATCCAGGAATAGGGCATAGGCCTCAACAAATTGTGCTGCCTGGGTTCCGTTATTGGTTACGGTGACCACAACATTCTTATCATTGATGCTGTTCACAGATTCAAGATCGCTGATGACAGAAGAATAATAAGGCGATGTGTCAAATCCCATTGAATATTTTACATGATCGATGCCTTTGACCGAGTCAAAATAAAACATTGCGATTGAAGTCTCCCCAGAACCAATCACATCGACATCGCTGCTATCTGCCCCGATCACATTCTCACTAGCGTCATAAGCAGTCATATTGATGCTGATTCCTACTGTTTTATCTGAATTATTCCGAAGGACAAGGAAATACAAACTATCTCCTATGCTGTTTTCATACAAGTATTCCTGAACATCAAAATCACTTTCAGATATGGAAGATGAAGCAGAAGAAGCGGATCCATCCGACCTTCCGGTAAAGAATAATTCCACATGATCGAAACTGCTGTAAGAGTCAAATTGCTCTGAGATAGTTGCTCCCGGTTTAATCTCACTATCGCCGTCTGTAATGTAGTTGGAGGAATAGGAAACAATATTTCCATCTCCATCCATAAACAGGGCATATGCCTCCACAAACTGAGCATTAATATTTCCGTTGTTTGTGACAACAACAGTCAGATTTTTATCATTGATCGTCTGCTCCACTTCGAGATTTGCGATTACCGGCTTATAGTAGGTCTTAGTATCATAAGTCAGCGAGCACTCGATCGTATCGATCCCGGTTACACTGTCAAAATAGAATGTCATCAGGCTGGTTTCTCCCGGCCCCAACACATCGATTTCTCTTGAGCTTGCACCCAAAGTATTTCCGCCGGAATCCTTCGCAACTGCATTTCCGTCGATAGACACACTTGCCTGTGAATTATTCTTTACAACATAAAAATACAAGGAATCTCCTATCGAATTTTCATAGAGATAACCTGTTTTTTCAAAATCTTCATCGCTGACGGAAACGCTGGCAGAGGATGAAGCACTGCCTGCACTTTCTCTGTTATCCACTACCGTAGTGGTAGATCCTCCGACAGACTCCGTTGAAGATCCGCTTGAAGTCGTGTCCGAGGAAGATCCACTCCCGATTGCGAAGGCAGAAAAAAGAATGCAACTAGCCACAAGCGCAAATACTGTTTTCTTTCTTTTCATTTCTTTTCCTCCTGATGTTTACTTGTATCGCATTTACCGCAATAAAAACGGCAATCAGTTCAACAATAATATCCCCTATATCAAAGGTTCCTTTCGCCAAACCAATAAGTTGGAGCACTTCCGACAAAACGCACATAGCGCATGAAAGCAGCATACAAATGGATAGGGCCCGTTTTTGATCTGCTAAAATGAGATATAGAAAAACAGTGTCCGCATAAGCCCAGATGGTATCGAAAAGATAGTTTCTCACTATTCTGTAAGGCATCGACGATTCCAATATAATATGTCTGCAAATATGCAATCTGCTATCCAAAAATTCTACGAACAGTACATCCGGGCAAAAAAGGTAATAAAGCATAGCAGCAAGCCACATCGGCACCAAGACGTGCCATATGAATAACCGTGTTTTTACCCTTTTTGTACTCATATCCACGCTATGCAATCAAACAAAAAATCTGTCAGATCAATCCCAAAATAAAGTAAACAAGGGAGATACCCAGTGAAATCAGAAGGCCCTTTTTGCTCTTCATACAAGAAACCAACGAAAACGCACCGAAGAAAAAGGCCAGTCCTCCCCAGATTCTGAGATCCGAGTAAGTTCCTGAAAACATACGAGAAAAAAAGAAGCAAGCCCAATAAAAAACACAACATGTGATGGGGGCTCCCTTACCTTCGGTCTTTCTGGAAACCACCATTACAATACCTGCAACCAACAAAAATACTGCCGTAACAAAACCGGCAGAACCACTGATTTCCGTGCTGTCAGATAGAGCATTGCTGATCCCGGCAGCGCATGATTGAAGCGATATAATGGGAAATAAAACAATAGAGATAATTCCGATGATCAATCTGATTGTGGGACATTTACTGCTAAACTTCTCCATAACAAGTCCTCCTCAAAAGAAATATGATATTTGGATTATAGCAATCTCATGCTTTACCCGTTCCCACCGCTACGGTGGGAATTTATAATCCGGTACCATCCTTTAAGGAGGAAATCCATTACTCTTGTGTTCCGCTGGTTCGAAGAGGCTCCATTCCATATTGATTGAGCAGTTCGTTCACCTCAATGATACTTCCCGGTCGTTCATTGAACGCGATCATCAGGAGCACATCCCTGGGGTTTTTGGCATAGAGTTCAGGCATCTCATATTTCCGAAGTGCTCTCTGCGTCTCCTCCAGGCTCATCTCTGCCGCATAACAAATCCGCAGAATCACATCCCTCTGTCTTGTGTGTTTTTCACCGGACAGAATTTTGTAACCATATCGCTCCGGAATATCAGCTTTAAGAAAAACTGTCTGCTGTGTCAGTTTTTTTCTTGCCAGAATACCCTTCATATATTCCGAAAAGCTTCGCTCAGAGAGATTCATACTCTCTTTATTTTCTTTGCAATATTGTTCAAATCCCTCAGCATGTGTTTCCTTCAGGATTTTTTCTAACTCTCTAGTGTTTTTTTCTCCCATTGAACATCTCCGTCTGCTATAATGCCGTTATCAGATATTGATCAGGAGGGGCTACAGTGGATATCCTGCACCGCCTCACAGTTTCATATTACAAAACAGTTACTCCAATCAGCGAGGACCATAAAGTCTATCTGGTCCGTCATGAACAAACCGGAGCAATCTGTATCAAAAAAATCTTGAATGTATATCGTACGGATGTTTATGCACGCCTGATGGAGCATCCGATTTCCGGCACCCCAAGGATCATAGACTACTACGAAAGCGACAACACGCTCACAGTGATTGAGGAATATATCCAGGGGCAATCCCTGGACAAAGTGATTCAAGCAGGAAATCTCTCCTCTTCCTTTCTCTTTAAGACACTCCTGGAGTTGTGCTCTATTTTGAATGATCTCCACACAATGGAGCCCCCCATCATTCACAGAGACATCAAGCCCTCCAATATTATCCTTTCCGAAGAAGGGCATGTCACTCTTCTGGACTTCAACGCAGCAAAAACTTTCGATCCATCCGAAAGCAGAGACACCGTTCTCATAGGAACTGAAGGCTATGCAGCTCCTGAACAATATGGATTTGGTGCATCCTCTCCCAAAACTGATATCTACTCTGTCGGAGTACTGATTCAGGAAATGCTCTCATCATGTGCCGAAGAAGATAGAAATCTTGCTCGCATAGCTGATCGATGCATGAATCTTGATCCTTCTAATCGGTATGCATCCGTTACTGAATTACAAAAGGATCTCGAATCCGCTGCATGTGGAAAACAAGCTATTTCTTCCAAGAGAAAGTATCTGCCCCCGGGATTTCGAACAGGAAAGCCCTGGAAAATGATTCTGGCTCTGATCGGGTATCTCTTTCTTACTCTGATTTCTCTGGCCACAACTGTGGAGAATGCTACAGGCATTAAATTGGCCTACTACCGGATCGACATGTTTTTGACGGGGCTCATTACAATTGCCGTATGGACTGACTATGGAAACATCCAAATGCTAATGCCCCTTTGCAGGCAAAAAAATCTGATCATCAAACTGTTCGGAATTTTGCTGCTTAACGCTCTATTGCTGCTTGCTGAAATGATTCTTTTCCTGTTGGTTGGCGCACTATTTTTTTCTACCTAACAAGCAATTATATCATCTTCAAAAAATGGGGTTACCACCATGACGGTGGCAACCCCTTAAATCTATTCATCTCTTGGGTTTCAGAACAAAAGCGACAATTCCGCTTATCACACCCAAAATCATAAAAACTATGCCAAACACCACATACGTGGAATCCGTATCCGGGTTAAACACGATCTTTCCGTTCACATCGGCGTAGCGAAGCTCCTCTGTGGTTCCAATCGCAAGACTGTCCTGTTCATCCATTTTATGCCGGCTCTCATAGGTTCCCTCTACACCGTCTATGGAATATCGGTAAACAACCTTAAGCTCGTGTTTGATATAATCCTCATCAAATCCCTTTTTCCGCAGGAACTCCTCACGATCTGCAGGGAGATTGCTGTCCACTTTATCAACGGATATGATCTCTCCGGTAACCGTCTTGATATCTCCGGCACTCACACCGCTGAACATCAATCCATAGATCACCAGGATCATTCCGATCGCGAAGAATCCAATCGTACCGACCAGGCATGTACGAACTGTGCCCGGGAGATTCTTCCACTTGATCTTTTTTCGTTTCTTACTCATTCTCCAAGCCCTTCCTGCTTTAATCCCCCGGAGACTGCTCCGGGGGATTGCGTTATATCTTTCTTTATTCAGTTTCGGTCAGCAAAGAACCCGCTTACATGTTTAACACATGGAAAAACAATATTCTAATTCACGGAGAAAGCAAGTTCCACCGTTTTTTCGTCGTATTTTTCCAGAAGTTGCTCTCTGGTCATGCCTGACTGAAGATCTTTAATTGCACTCACAAGTTCAGCCTTTCCCTCGGCTTTTCCGTTACGAAACGCTTTAAACACTTCCAAATCCAATACTTCACCACCCATAACACCACCTACCTCTTCCCGGACACGCGGATGTTTTTTCGTAAGGCTGCGAACGACACCATTGGTTAATTCGATTATAGCATGCCTGGATTCCTGGGACAATCTCCCGCGCTGCGCCTCTTCATCCACTTTCAGCAGGATCTCCGTGTAACGATCAGCAAGCTTGCGCCGAGCCCTTTCGTCTTTCTCCAACTTTGGAAAATCTTTTTCAAAATTAAAAATGTAGAACGGAATCAGGAAATAAAGGCGCTTCTCAAAGAGGTCATCTATCGTAAAATCCATCATTCTGATAATCGGAACATGATAAGACAGGCATCCTTCAGGAGTCACCAGTTCAATCTCCACCTCTTCAGGATCACTTTCCTTTCCACGAAGCAAAAGAAGACCCGCATAAGGGAATCGGAATGTCATTTTTCCGAGATTATCCGACTCCTCTTTTGCGTTGTCTATTGCCGTTTGTGTATGGTATTCGAACATGCGGATTAACAGAGTTCTGTCATAATTGCTGCTTTCACACTCCAACTGATAATCCTTTGTTGTTCCGCGAAAAGAAATTCGAAAATGTGAGTCAGTAATCTTTTTTGCGCGTCTCTTACCAGCATTTTCCACATAATGTTCATTCCGAAGCCTCGTGATCACCGCAGTGTTGTCATATTCTTCGTGAAACCAATAATTGATGAGTGGGAGCAACACATCGTCACATCTCCCCTCCAAAGTTCGAAATGCGTCGTCATAGGGAAATTTGGATTCCCACAATTCCTTTTTGTGACTGCATTTTTGTGACTTCTCACGCGATTCCTGCGCCCCTTTTTCCACAAAAGTCTTTGCCTCTTTCTCTTTCTCCATTAATGTACCTCCGGGTAGTTTTCCACAAGTCGCAGGAGAGATGTCCCATAGAGATGCAAAGAAGGGTAGCGCCTGATCAAAGCATAATACAATTCTTTTCAATTACTCATTAAGTGGGAAAATCGGCGATTCGCCATAGAACCCGCGTACATGTGAGATTGTGAAGATACATTAGCACCAGAATAAAGTGGCGTAAAGAAAAAATTGCACAAACTTTATTTCGAAAATGTCGGAATTATGTAAACTGCTCAGCCAAGAATCAGCGTACTTCCTGAAAATCATTCATTGGCATTTTTTTCTTTTGCGATCAGATATTTTTAGATTTCAAGCGAACAAAATTATGGAGACAAAGAAACACTAAATTCGATTGTCAACCTACGTACATTTCGAGGTTGACAATTCACAAAACAGGAGTATGATAAGAAGCGTGCATGCATCAAACCACAGAAAAGGAATGAACTGAACAATGTCAGAAATACAGACGAAAGAACAAAATCGCAGTCAGGGATCAAAAATCGCCGACTCCTGCAGGATTGGGCTCTTCACGGCTCTGATCTGCGTGATCTCCCAGATCCCCGGCATTCCTCTCCCCGGAGGCGTCCCCATGACGCTGCAGACTCTGATCCTTCCCCTGGCAGGGATCATCCTGGGACCGGTAAACGGCACCATAGCCTCCCTCATCTACCTGTTGCTGGGAATTGCGGGGCTGCCCGTATTCTCCGGGTTCAAGGGCGGCATCGGCGTTCTGCTGGGCGCCACCGGGGGCTTTATCATCTCCTTTCCCCTGCTGCCACTCTTTGCAGGATTGGGACAACGGATTGGAGCCCGGAAAGCCGGTGAGAAAGGCCCCTTCTACCATACGATGCTGATCATCGGCCTTGTACTGGGTGCCGCGTTGAACTACGTGGTGGGAACCTTCTGGTTTGCAGGGATTTACCTGGGCGGTGTCAACGCCGAGAACCTGGGGAAAGGGTTCGCAGCCTGCGTGCTGCCCTTCCTCCCCACCGCGGTCATCAAGATCGTTCTGGCCCTGCTCCTGGGCAATCTTCTCCGCAGAACATTGAAAAAGGCCTCCCTGCTTTGATATGAGCACTAAAAAAGCGCCTCCCGCCTGTATGGTGGGGAGACGCTTTTCTTTTATTATCCTTAATCCAGCTCGCCGTTCTTGTATCTGGCCACAATGTTCTGGATCCTCTCGCTGGGATTCAGCAGATCGGAGATGGAGGAATCGTGGTTCAGGGTATCGATGATGTAAGCGATGTACTTGCTCAGGTCACAGTTGATGTACCACTCTCTCTCCAGAAGTTCGGGAGTCTGGTAGATCAGGTTCGTGGTAAGGATTCTGTCGATGATGTGATCCTCGTAAGCCTTGTCGATCACATCCAGGCCGCCGGTAAAGAGGCCGAAGGTGGCGAAGACAAAGATCCTGTTTGCCTTCCGCTCCTTCAGGGCTGCGGCAACTTCCAGCATGCTCTCGCCGGAGGAGATCATATCGTCGATGATGATCACGTCCTTGCCTGCCACATCGGAACCCAGGAACTCGTGGGCAATGATGGGATTGCGTCCGTTGACGATCTTCGTATAGTCTCTTCTCTTGTAGAACATACCCATGTCCAGTCCCAGGACATTGGCCGTGTAGATGGCACGGGACATGCCACCCTCATCGGGGCTGACGATCATCATGTGCTCCGCATCCAGGGACAGGCCCTTTACGTTGCGCAGCAGGCCCTTGATGAACTGGTATGCGGGCTGAACGGTCTCAAATCCGTTCAGAGGGATAGCGTTCTGGACTCTGGGATCGTGAGCGTCGAAGGTAATGATATTGTCAACGCCCATCTTCACCAGCTCCTGCAGAGCGATGGCACAGTCCAGAGACTCTCTGGAGTTGCGCTTGTGCTGACGGCTCTCATAAAGGAAAGGCATGATGACGGTGATGCGTCTGCCCTTACCGCCCACAGCGGCGATGATCCTCTTCAGATCCTGATAGTGATCATCAGGAGACATGTGGTTCTCATGTCCGCAGAGAGAATAGGTCTGGGAATAGTTCAGGATATCCACCAGGATGTACAGATCATGTCCGCGGACGGATTCCAGGATCTGTCCCTTGGCTTCTCCGGATCCGAAGCGAGGCACCTTGGCCTGCAGGAGATAGGAGTCTCTCTGATATCCGGCAAATGCCAGCGAGCCCTTGTGCTCGCTCTCTCTCTCGGCTCTCCACTTGACCAGGTACCGGTCAACCTTCTCACCCAGGGGCTTACAGCCCTCCAGAGCGATGATGCCGAGCGCGCCTACGGGAATGCTTTCCAGGTTGCGCTTTTCTTCGTGTTTTGCCATGCGTATTCTCCTCTTTTCGTGTCGTTCCTGTTCAGTCGTTTCAAAAAATCAGATCAATGTGCGCAGATCCGGTCCCGTCAGCCTGATGATGTCGTATCGTCCCAGGATCCTGGAGGCGATACGGTCCGTGTATCTCTTCTGGAGATCCCCGAAGCTCAGGTTGGTGGAAATAACGGTGGACCTTTTGCGCAGGTCCCGTTCGTTCATCAATGCAAAAAACTGTGTTTCCACAAATCCGTTGGTATATTCCGAACCCAGATCGTCTATGATCAGCAGATCACAATTGTACAGAGAGGATTCAAAATCCTGACTGCGCTCCTCCTGAGACTCGGGGCGGAATCTCTGGTCCGCCAGAGTATCAAAGAGGTTCTGGGAACTTAAGTATACCACAGAATGGCCACTGGCCAGAAGCTCCCGGGCGATACAACAGGAAAGGAAGCTTTTGCCGGTTCCTACTGTACCATAGAACATGAGATTACGATAGTTCGTTTCGAAAGAATTCACAAAATCTTTACACAGAGACACCGCTCCCTTCAGATGAGTCAGGTCCTCACCCTTGTGGTGCTCGTAGGTCAGATTGGAAAAATTCGCCTGCTCCAGGAGCCCCTCCAGGTTGGACTGGTGGTAGAGGATCCGGGATTCCTTCATCTTAAAACAGCGGCATTTGCGCCTCGTCCCATCAGGCTGGGGGATAAATCCGGTATCAGAGCACATCTTGCAGGTGTAAACCGGCTCGAAATCCTCCTCGGAATAACCTTCCGAAGCAAGGAGCGCCTTGTACTGCTCCCGTGCTTCCGCCAGATCCTCCGCCAGGGCTTCCGCCTCCGGGGCATGACCAGCCAGAAGCTGCTTGGTCCGCTGCACGGAAAGGGATGCGATACGCCCCTCCAAAGGCTGCAGACCGGGAAGTTCCGCACAGATCTGCTCCCGGCGCTCGGCGGCTCTGCTTTCCGATTCGCTCCGCAGCTCGCTGTATTCCTTCATGATCTCCTGATACTGGCTGTTTGTCAGTGGCATTAGTTTTTCACCCTCTTCGCTGCCAGGTCATCGTAATCGGTGCCCGACTCCTGATAGATGTGGAACTGACTGCGGGCTGCGCGGCCGGTATCCGGCTTTGCTGCGCCCACTGCCGCCTGGTGCTCCTTGTCCTGGCGTTCCACGTCCGCCAGGGTCTTTACCTGATCCTTATGCCATGCGGAAAGGATCCGGTCAGCATACTTGATCCGATTGGAATCCGTAGCGATCACGGTACGCTTGCAGGCTTCCAGAATGATATCCAGAGGGAAGGCATATTCCCCGGTCCAGCGGGTGATGTATTCCAGTTCAGGCTGGGTAGGTGCACCGCTGCGCCCCAGACCGCTCATAATGCTTGTGACAGTCTTGTCATAAGTGTTCACATGCATTCTCGCCTGCTCCACGGTGGTGATCCCCTCCGTTGCCCAGCCGATGGCTACTTTCTCAATGTAGCGGAAAGAGCGCTTGCCCCGCTCTGCGCAGTACTGCAGCAGATAATCCGTCAGATCCGTGGAAAAGCCCAGCACATCCCCGATAAAGTAGAGGGAATCGATATCCCCCGCCGTCAGGATCTTGGACAGGTAGGTCTCTGCCAGGAAAAGGATCTGACCGCCGGATTCGGAATTCCGGAAGGCCTGGATCTGGTCTCTGGAATAGGAAGCCTTGGCAGGGATTTCAGGTCCCTTGACAGGCTCTTCCGATGCCTTGGCGGACATGTCAACTGCCTTGACAGAACTCTCCGCCACCTTAGCCGAAGAAGCAGATGCCTTTCCGGAGGATTTTGCCTTGGGCGCAATGCTCTCGGGAACCACCTCGGGCGCATGGGTCTCCTCGGCGGATGGCTGTGACTGCGGCAGGCTGCAGAGATTTTTCATATGAATCCCCGTCAGCTGCTGGTCCTCACCGTATTCCAGCGTAAGCAGGCCTGCTTTTTCCCAATACCTCAGTGCCCGCATGACATCCGATTCCATGTAGTTGAAACGTTCGCAGATATCCGTGATGCCCGTCTTCAGATGGGCGTTGAGCATTCTGAGAAGGTAGAGATAGATCTTGAGCTGTGCCGCATTGGCATCCAGCATATATTCATCGATGAAGCGATTGGAAACAATGGTCGCCCCGATATAACTGTCCTGATAAATCGTTAGTTCTGCCATAACTTTGCCCCGTTTTGGTCCCCCCTGCAAAAAAATACATTCTAGGTTATAGCACAGATTTTGCCAAAAACAAATGGACAAAGTGCCCATATTCAAAAGGCCCCGAATACAGGTCTCTTTTTGTGGATAATGTGGACAGTGTGGATAAAAACGGAAAAAAACGAAAATGCGCATTCCGTTTTCCACCCCGGAATCAAAATCATCCACATCCTCCGGAAGTGTTTTTCCTTTCCGGAGATTGTGGATGATGTGGATAAGACTTATGAAAGGAGTGCTTCGCCGATTTTATACACGTCTCCGGCACCCATAGTTATCAACAGATCACCCTCTTGGCAATTTTTCCGAAGGTAATCTTCGATTTCTTCGAAGGAAGGAAAATACTCACATTCCTTTCCCTTCGCCCGGATGGCATCCCGCAGATCGGCGGAGGAGATCCCCACCGTATTTTTCTCTCTGGCGGCATAGATGTCTGCCAGGACCACCCGGTCCGCGTGGGACAGTGCCTCTGCAAACTCCGGCAGCAAAGCCTTGGTACGGGTATAGGTATGGGGCTGGAACACCACGAAGAGGCGCTTGTGATCCACTCTGGAAGCAGCGGCCAGGGTTGCCTCGATCTCCGTGGGATGGTGTGCGTAATCGTCCACCACGGTAATGCCGTCAAAGGTTCCCTTGTGCTGGAAGCGGCGATCGGTGCCGCCAAAGGCCGCGAGGCCCGGCAGGATCTGATCATCATTCAGTCCCAGAGCGCGGCAGCAAGCGATGGCAGCCAGGGCGTTCAGCACATTGTGACTTCCGGGAACGGAAAGCTTTACCTGCATCCGATCACTTCCGTTTACCGCAGTAAAAGAAGCGCAACCCGCCTTATCATAGGTAATGTCTTCGGGATAAAAATCCACGGGGGAGCCGTAAGCATCCACAGGCTCCGGTCCGAAGGTCAGGATCTGTCCCTTCACACCTTCCGTCAGCTCCCGGTAGTTCTCGATGGAAGCGCCGATCACCAGCGTGCCGTTTTCCGGCAGAAGCTGCGCAAAGCGGTGGAAGGAATGGCGAATGTCCTCCAGGTCCTTAAAGAAATCCAGATGATCCGCCTCCACATTCAGGATCAGGCTGATCCTGGGGAAGAAATCCAGAAAACTGTTGGTGTACTCGCAGGCCTCCGCCACGAAATACTCAGAGTGTCCGATCCGCAGATTGCCGCCGATGGAAGGAAGCATACCGCCCACGGAAAGGGTGGGATCCAGATCCGCATCCAGCAGGATCTGACTGATCATGGAAGTGGTGGTGGTCTTGCCGTGGGTACCGCTCACCGCTACGGGCGTGCGGTAATTCAGCATCAGCTGTCCCAGGAGCTGTGCCCTGGTCAGGGTGGGAATGTTCATCTCGCGGAGCGCTACCGCCTCAGGATTGTCCGCGCCGATGGCTGCCGTCAGGATGGCCACGTCGATATCAGGGGTGATATTTTCCTTGCGCTGGCCGATGAAAACGGAAATGCCATGGGCCTGCAGATTCTCGGTGAGCTCGCTCTCACTTCTGTCGGAGCCGGATACGGTAAAACCCGCGTCCTTCAGGATCAGGGCCAGTCCGCTCATACTGATGCCGCCGATCCCCACAAAATACGCATGGACGGGATGTGAAAAGTCTATTTTGTACATAACTGTCTCCTTTGTTTGTCCCCTTATTATAGAAACTTTTTCAAAAAAGTACAAATCGGAATTCTCACCCCCCGATTATCGGAAGTTTATGATATGATGGAATGGCTTCGGGGCATTTTCTGTCCGCCCGGAAGCAGGAACATTTTTATTGGAGGTAATTTATGGAAGACAGATTATTGAAAAGATCCGAGGTGCCCGAAGAGCTCACCTGGAGACTGGAGGATATTTACGCAGACGATTCCGCACTGGAAGCGGATATCAGTGAATCCGTGAAGATCGCTGACGAGCTGGCAGGCCTTGAAGGCAAGCTGGGCGAGAGCGGCGAAACCCTGCTGAAGGCATTCGAGCTTTTTGAAAAGGGATCCTTCCTGCTGAACAAGGCTTTTCGCTATTCCCACATGCGTGCCGATCAGGATACTGCGAATTCCAAGTATCAGGCAATGGAGCAGAAGGCGCTGTCCGCATATGTGCAGGCCGATGCAAAGAGCGCATTCATGAGCCCCGAGATCCTGGAGATCCCGGAGGATCGTCTGGAGAGCTTTATGAAAGAAGCTCCCGGCCTGAGCCGCTATGCCGTTCAGCTGAAGGAGATCCGCCGCATGAAGCCCCATACCTTAAGTAAGGAGATGGAGACTCTGCTGGCATCCGCAGGTGAAGTCATGGCTGCTCCCGAGAAAGGCTATTCCATGCTTTCCGACGCAGATATGAAGTTCCCTTCCGCTAAGGATTCCGCAGGAAAAGAAGTACCCCTTTCTCACGGCCGCTTCGTTCCGACACTGATGTCAGGTGACAGAGCCCTGAGAGAAAATGCTTTTGAGGTCTTTTACGGAAGACTGGCAGAATTCCGCAACACCTTTGCCGCTCTGTATGACGCTGAGGTCAAGAACCGGATCTTCCGTTCCCAGGCAAAAAAATACGGCTCCGCTTTTGAGGCAGCCGTGGACAGCAACAATGTAGATCCCGCCGTTTGTGACAGACTCTTTGAGGCGGTCCATGCGGGAATGGATCAGATGTACCGCTATGTGGCCCTCCGCAAGAAGCTCATGGGCGTGGACAATCTCCACATGTATGACATTTATGCTTCCATGATCACAGATTATGACATGAAGGTATCCTACGAGGAAGCCAAGAAGCTTACCCTGGAGGCATTGAAGCCCATGGGCGAGGATTACCTGAGTGTTGTCCGGGAAGCTTACGAGAATCGCTGGATCGACGTTCTGGAAAACGAGGGAAAGCGCAGCGGTGCTTATTCCGATACCGTCTACGGCGTTCACCCCTACATGCTACTGAACTACACCGATACTCTGGATGATGTGTTCACCCTGATCCATGAGATGGGCCATTCCATGCACTCCTGGTATTCCGATCATGCCCAGACCCTGCTGGATTCCGAGTACACCATCTTCGTGGCAGAGGTGGCTTCCACCACCAACGAGGTGCTTCTGTATCATTATATGAAGGACCATGCGAAGACCAAGGAAGAGAAGGCTTACATCATCAACCACTTCCTGGAGAGCTTCCGCACCACCCTGTACCGCCAGACCATGTTCGAGGAGTTCGAGAGAAAGACCGCCGAGATGGCAGAAGCAGGCGAGGCCCTCACCGCAGATTCCATCGAGAAGGTGTACTACGACCTGAACAAGCTCTACTTCGGCGACGGTATGACGGTGGATGAGCTCATCAAGAACGAGTGGGCCCGGATCCCTCACTTCTACTACAATTTCTACGTCTACCAGTACGCTACCAGCTTCGCTGCTGCCGTGACCATCGCTTCCCGGATTCTGAAGGAGGGCGAGCCCATGGTGAAGAAGTACAAGGAATTCCTCAGCAGCGGCTGCACCTCCGATCCCGTCAGCCTGCTGAAGATCGCAGGTGTGGATCTGACCACCGCAAAGCCCATCGAGGATGCACTGAAAGTCTTCGGCGACGCTATCACCGAGATGGAAGAGCTGTACAATTAATTATCACGGAAGATTGATCCGCAACGCGAGAGCTGTCCCTGCAGGGGCAGCTCTTTTGCTTATGGGTTGTTTCGAAAAATTTTCGTTGCCAGAAAGGACAGAATGCGATACAATGCGACAGTATCTGTCCAAACGGGCCGTCAGTTCGAAAACCTTCCTGACGCAAAACAAAACTAAGGAGATTCAAGAAATGAGAAACAAGAAAGTATTATTTATGGTTCAGGCAGCCATGATTGCTGCCATCTACGTGGTGTTGACGGTATTTATCAACGCCTTCAACCTGGCCAGCGGAGCCATTCAGGTCCGCATTTCCGAGGCCCTCACCATCCTTCCCTTTTTTACGCCTGCTGCCATTCCCGGACTGTATCTGGGATGTCTCATCAGTAATATCGTAACGGGATGTCTGCCCTGGGACGTGGTTTTCGGCTCCCTCGCAACCCTGCTGGGTGCAACCGGATCCTGGCTGATCGCCAACAAAATGAAGCACTCCCAGACTTCCCGGATCCTGGTCACGTTTCCTCCCATCGTTGCCAACACGCTGATCATCCCCTTTGTGCTGGCTTATGTCTATAAGCTTGAGGGAAGCATTCCCTTCTTCATGCTCACCGTAGGTGCCGGAGAGCTGATCTCCTGCGGCATCCTGGGCTTCCTCCTGCTGACAGCCCTGCTGCCGGTGGCACCGAAGATATTTTCCACAGAAGGCTGATATTCAGAGCATTTCGGACAGAGTTATTTATTTTCGTTTCCACGGCTTCCGCCGTTGGAAGGTAAGGTTTTATGTGTTATAATCATATGTGGCGGGCACTCGGCTTGGGGGCCGGGATGCCCGCTTCTTTTCGATTTTTATCGAAAAAATTTATGGGGTAAAAGGGGTACATCATGAAAAAAGAACAGGTCAAAGTCTCTTTTTTTCACAGCATTCGCTTCAAGCTCATCGTAGCGTTTTTCGTTCCCATCGCATGTGTGGTGGCACTGGGCGTTTTCTCCTATGAGAAAGCTTCCACGGCCATTACGGAAGAATACAAAAATCAGACCCTGCAGACTGCAGACGTGCTGAACAAATACGTGACACTGATCATCGACAGCGAGAAGGAAGAGTTCAAATCCTATCTCGTGGACCAGCAGCTGGGCTTTTTCATCAAGGGCAGCCTGGACAAGGAGAATTCCTCCAAGCTGGTCCGGGAGTACAATGACAATCTCCTGACCAAGACCGTGGTGGATTCCAAGGTCAAGGATATCTACTTCTTCGGCCCCGAGGGGCGCAGCATTATGGCCAGATCCACCACGCTGGCAGCAGATCCCTACGAAACCTTTATGAATTCCTCCGAGGGTGCCGTCCTGCAGGAGGTTCCCACGGACTGGCATCTCTTCGGCCGGAATGACGAGCTGGATACCGCCATGGGTACTCACGTGGGAGAATACGCTCTCCGCTACGTGCGCAAGTTGGGCAATCTGAACGGTATCATGATCATCGACTTTGACGCCGAGACCATCCGCGGCGCACTGAGCATCCTGGACGGAGGAGAGGGCGGCTACGTGGCAATGGTCACCAGGGACGGCTGTGAGTTCCACTCCGATCCTGAGCAGGACAACGCAGGCATCATCTTCGGCCAGCCCTATTATGAGACGGCCATCGGCTCCGAGGAACTCTCCGGTGCCTTCATGGTGCAGCACGACGGCGGCGATTACCTCTTCGCCTACAGCAAGATCAACGAGAGCGGTGACATGATCGCAGCCCTGATCCCCCAGGCGGACATCATTGCCAAGACGGCAAATATCAAGACTTTTACCCTGATCCTGACCCTCTTTGCCGTGATCATCAGCCTGGTGCTGGCGATCCTCATCTCCGGCCGCATGGCTCACACCATCAGCTATATCCTGCGGAAGCTGAAGAAGGTAGCCGCAGGCGACTTCACCACGGAACTCCACGCAAAGGGCAAGGACGAGCTGGCGCAGCTCTGCGGCGGCGTCAACAATACCATTCATAACGTCAAATCCCTCATCACCAAGGTGAATGAGGTCAGTAACGATGTGCAAGCTTCCTCCGATCGGATGGAGGAGGCGGCAGGCACCTTTAAGGCAACCTCCGATGACATCAAGGGAGCCGCCGGCAGGATTGAGGACGGCACGGACCGTCTGGACAGTAATTCCGCAAATTGCCTGCAGCGCATGGATGATCTCTCCGGCATCATCACCGAGGTGACGGAAAATACGGAAGAGATCACCCGTTTCACCAAAGAGACCGAAGCGACCATCCAGGAGGGGATCGCCTCCGTGAAGAGCCTGACGGACAGCTCTGATGCCACCAGCCGCATCACCGAGGAGGTCATCACCGCCATCAAGGAGCTGGAGGCAAAGCTGGAAGCCGTTCACGACGTGGTAAAGACCATCAACGGCATCGCAAAGAAGACCAATCTCCTGTCCCTGAACGCCGGTATCGAGGCTGCCAGAGCCGGAGAGGCAGGTCGCGGATTTACGGTGGTGGCTGAAGAAATCCGGAACCTTTCCACCCAGTGTATGGAGTCTGCTGACCGCATCGGCGAGATCGTGGACGATGTGGCAAGTAAGACCGGCGATGTGGTAAAGACCGCAGGGAAGGCCGAGGATGTGGTGGCCATGCAGGCCGATGTGGTGGAGAAGACCAGAGAGTCCTTCAACACCATCAGCAAGCAGGTTTCCGGATTCATCGAGTCCCTGGATACCATCTGTGAGCATGTGGAGCAGATGGACGGTGCCAGAGCCGAGACCCTGTCCTCCATCGAAGGCATCTCTCAGATCTCCGGTGAGACCGTGGAAAGAGCCGGGGATGTCACCCGTGCAGCGGAGCAGCAGGAAGAAGCCATCGACGACCTGGAAGATGCTTCCCGCCAGCTGAAGGCACGCTCCGAAGAGCTCATCAAGATCCTGGGCGAATTCCAGATCTGATCCCATTCAAAATACCGGACATATATGTCAAAAGGCGGATGCAGTAAAGCATCCGCCTTTTTCATATGCAAGCCTTTCGGTTCTACTTGATATAAGTGATAAAGCTGTTTCCGTTCTCCGCAAAAAGCTCCGCAGCCTCGGTCTGGCTCACCTTTGACAGGGTGCCTTCCAGAGGATCCAGCACCACCACCTGGCTCTCGTTAAAGCCCGTCAGAAGCAGCGCATTGCCATCCCGCAGGAGTACCAGCACAGGGATATCCAGGTTCAGGTAGTAGAGCATGGAATCCATACTGCAGCCCGTCAGGTTCAGCACCTTCACATCCGGCAGATTGTCCTCCAGAATGCCGAAGACCGTCTTGCCCTGCCCCAGCAGGTAATCGGAATTTCGGATCACGTCGTTATACTTCAGGATCGTATCCAAACACACCGAGAGGCTGTCCTTGTCCTCCGTCACATTCTCCTCGCCGATGGCCATGATCTGATTCCGGATGGCACGACTGGATTTGCACCAGATCAGGGTTCCTTCCGCGTCATAGACCTGCCCGCTTGTATCTACGGCGTTGGACACCGCCACGGCGGGGGAGGTATAGATCCCGGCCACACCGTTGCTACCGTAGAGGTAATATCTTACTCTCGCATCCTCTACCTCCAGCTCCAGATCTCTGCCACCCTCGTAGACTACCTCGCTGGGGGTCATGACCAGAAGGGATGCGGTATCGATCTCGTTTCTCGTCTGGATCTGTACGTAGTTCTCATAGATGTCGATGCTGGCCACAGCCACGGTATTTTTCGTGGGATCCTCCACCAGTCCGGTGGTGATGTGATCCTCCTGCGCCATTTCATATCCGTCCTCCGTCAGGCGGATCCGCTCCATGACGATCTGGCTGTCGGAGGTGGTCACATCCTTGATGTAGATGCCCTCATCGGGGCGATATTCCTTAAGTGTCTCACCGAATTCATCGCAGATGCAGAGCTCGTACATGGGCAGGAAGGAAGCTCCGCTGCTCTCCCTGCAGACCTGATCCTTTCTGGCTCTGCCATAGATCAGATCCTCTCCCACAAAGCCCAGGAAGTATATGGCCTCCCCGGAATAACTCTCAACCCGCGCCTGAGACTCGGTGTTCAGGTTGGTGACTGTGAGGGCTACGGGAGCATTTGCATCCCCCTCGGTATCCACCAGGAGTCTGTGATCCGCGCTGGTGCTGGCAGTGTCTCCCTGCACCAGCTCCGCCAGGATCTCCACCGTCCGGTCTTCAAGTCCGATGCGATAGACGTCATCCTCCAGGGTCAGATAGAGGATGTTTTCCCGGTTCAGATACAGGAGCCGCTCCATCTCCTCGATGAGGATGGAAGGGGTCTTGGCATAAGGGATATAGCAAAGCTCCTCGATGGTATTCTGGGCGCCGTCATAGTCGTAGAGCTCGATGCCCACTTCTCCTTCGTGGCGGCCCCTGCACATGTACCCGTAGACGGCGAATTTTACGTTCCCCGCCTCGTTCACATCCAGGATGCGGATGCGATAAGGGGAAAAGAGCGTTCTGGGATCTGCGTAGGCATCGTCATGGAAACGGAAGACCTTTCCGAGTCTGCCCAGGTTCGCATTGTAGCAAAGGAGTTCATCCCCGCTCAGGAATGCAACACTGTTTCCATCACTGCTTTCCATCATGGACACATCGGCATTGGCGATTCCCAGAGCCAGCTTGTCATTGGTGCACATGGTCTCCGCATGAGGGATCTGCTCCATGCTCCGCTGATAGTCCAGCAGATAGAACCGTTCCTCCGCATAGCGCAGTCGGAAGGACTCCTGCACCAGGTAATAGGTTCTGTCCGGGTCCACGCCCGTGCTCACCAGGCATTCGGTTCTCAGGGTGGAAAGGGTACCGGCATTGTCCACCAATGTGACATAAGTGTCACCAACCTGGGTGGGTGCCAGATCACCATAGGTCAGCTGCCGGAAGCTGGAATGGATGTTCACACGGTAGAAGGTACTGTTATCCTCCTTGGTGGGATCCGTCTCCAGATAGGTGGTCAGGGATTTTGCCCGGTCTCTCTCAAAGAGTCTGTCGTGGAAGTCGTAGACAAAGGCCAGTTCCTCTTCCACGTGAGCCTGGTCATCAAACAGGACTCTGGTGTAGTAATAGACCTTTTTCTCCTGCTCCAGCTCCAGGATCAGCTCCAGGGAGTAAACCTCGCCGGGGGTCAGCAGATCCTTCAACTGCAGGGTGCCATCCAGCACGTCTCCGTAGTCCTCATACCCATCCACGGGAGAGTCCTCAATGAGACGCCTGTCCAGGGCGCCACGAACACATACCTGAAATCCTTTGATCTTTCTGCCGTAGGTATTGATACGATATCCCGTCCGGCGGTTCTCGTCCAGGAAGGTCAGATTCCCCTGCTCATAGGAAATATCCGACTCCCGGGCATAGCCGTAGAGGGTGTTATAGACATAGTCTCCCTGTACCATGGAAATGGTGGGAAGAGATGCCTCTTCCATTTCCACGGTCAGATTCTCATGCCCCGTATTCATGATCTTGGATGCCACAATGATCGTCAGGATAAATACCAGGATCAGGGATAGCACCCGGATAATCGCTTTCTTCATGAATCTAAATCGTCCTCATAGGTCCTCATAGGAAAAGCGCCCTTACGCAGCAAGGACGCTTTTTGCTTACCTACAGTATAACTGATTTTTCCAAAAAATGAACCACAATTATTTGAGTACATTGATCCTGGCCATTGCACGCTGGAGCGCGATCTCCGCACGGGCCAGATCCAGGTCCTCGTCTTTCGCCCGGATCCTTTCCTGCGCACGCTTCAAAGCTGCATCGGCACGTTCCCTGTCGATCTCGTCGGGCCACTCCACGACCTCGGCCAGAACGGAGATCATATCGGGCAGGATCTCTGCAAATCCGGAGTGCAACGCGGCATTTTTCGTCTCGCCTTCTTCATGGATCCGCAGAATGCCGGGGGCCACAATGACCGTCATGGGGATGTGGCCGGGGAGCACTCCGATCTCCCCTTCGGTGGTATTAAATTCAACCATCTGCGCCTCACCCTCGTAGAACACGCGCTCCGGGGTGATGATCCGCAGCTTCATTACCTTGTCAGCCATATCGCCTCCGTATTATTTCACCTTGGCCAGTACATCGTCAATGGTTCCCACGCTGAGGAAATAGCTCTCGGGGATATCATCATGCTTGCCCTCGAGGATCTCGGCGAAGCCGCGGATGGTCTCGCTGATGGGCACGTACTTGCCTTCCAGACCGGTGAACTGGGTAGCCACGTGGAAGGGCTGGGAAAGGAATCTCTGCACCTTACGTGCACGGGAAACCACCAGCTTGTCTTCCTCGGAGAGCTCGTCCATACCGAGGATGGCGATGATGTCCTGAAGCTCCTTATATCTCTGCAGAATCTCCTGAACGCCGCGGGCCACGCGATAATGCTCCTCGCCCACGATACGGGGATCCAGGATTCTGGAGGTGGACTCCAGAGGATCCACTGCGGGGTAGATTCCCAGCTCCACGATGGAACGGGAAAGCACCGTCGTTGCATCCAGGTGTGCGAATGTGGTAGCGGGTGCGGGGTCCGTCAGGTCATCGGCGGGCACGTAGACTGCCTGCACGGAAGTGATGGATCCGTTCTTGGTGGAAGTGATGCGCTCCTGCAGAGCACCCATCTCCGTTGCCAGCGTAGGCTGATAACCCACGGCGGAAGGCACACGGCCCAGCAGAGCGGACACCTCGGAACCTGCCTGGGTGAAACGGAAAATGTTGTCGATGAACAGCAGCACGTCCTTGCCGCCCTTGTCACGGAAGTACTCGGCCATGGTCAGACCTGCCAGACCGACTCTCATTCTTGCTCCGGGGGGCTCATTCATCTGACCGAAGACCATGGTGGTCTTCTCGATAACGCCGGACTCGGTCATTTCATGGTACAGGTCATTACCCTCACGGGTACGCTCACCGACACCGGTGAAAACGGAATAGCCGCCGTGCTCCGTTGCGATGTTACGGATCAGCTCCTGGATCAGGACGGTCTTACCGACGCCTGCACCGCCGAAGAGTCCGATCTTACCACCCTTCTGATAAGGGCAGAGCAGATCGACGACCTTGATACCGGTCTCCAGAAGTTCGGACTCCGTGGACTGCTCCTCAAAGCTGGGAGCAGGGCGATGGATGGGCTCATAGGTCACATCCGTGGGAGCGGGCTTATTGTCGATGGGCTGACCAAGCACGTTAAAGATTCTTCCCAGGGTATTCTCACCCACGGGAACGCTGATGGGAGCACCCGTAGCGATCGCTTCGGTACCGCGGATCAATCCGTCCGTACTTCCCATGGCGATACATCTTACGGTGTCATCTCCCAGGTGCTGAGCGACCTCCACCGTCAGCTCACCGCCGTTCCCGGTGGGAATGCGGATTGCTTCGTTGATCTCGGGCAGTTTTCCGGTATCGAAGCGGATGTCCAGGACAGCTCCGATGACCTGAGTGATCTTGCCTTTATTCTCTCCTGCCATGTTTTCCTCCAAACTTTACGATTTTTGGCTGTTACGCCGCAAAAAACTACGGTTCCGATTATGAGATCGCTTCCGCACCGGCGATGATCTCCGTCAGCTCCTGGGTAATGGAGCTCTGCCGCGCTCTGTTGTAAAGCAGGGACAGATCGTCGATCATTTCCTCGGCATTGCTGGTAGCGTTATCCATTGCCTGCATGCGGGCACCGTTCTCGGAGGCAACTGCCTCGATAAGGGCACCGTAGAGCAGGCTGCTCACGTACTTCGGAACGATCAGATCAATGGCCTCCTCGTCCTGAGGCTCAAAGTTCATGATGGCTGTCGCACCCTGAGTCTCCTCCTGAGGCTCTTCCTCGTCTACTTCGACGGGTAAGAGTTTGATCAGGCGGGGCTCCTGTGTGACCGTATTTTTAAAGAAGGTGTATGCCAGATGGATCTCGCCGATCTCCCCGGCCGCGAAGGATGCCAGCAGGCGCTCCGTGAGAGCACTGACCTCCTTGTAGGTGGGAGCCTCGATCATATCGGGCAGGTCCTCTTTGATGGTATACCCGTACCTGGCAAAGGCCTCGCGACCTTTGTTGCCGATGGCATAGATGTCCAGCTCATCCTTGTTCCAGGCCTCGTTCCTGGTGACCAGCTTGATCACATTGGAATTGTAGCCGCCGGCCAGTCCGCGGTTGGAAGTGATGACCACCACCGCCTTCCGGGAGGAATCTCCGGCCTGCAGGTATCTGTGCTGGATACTGCCTACGCGGGACAGGATGCTGCTGACGGTCCTGCGCATGGTATCGAAGTATACTTTTGTCTTATCTGCATTGCTTCTTGCGCGCTGCAGCTTCACCGTGGACACCAGCTTCATCGCTTTCGTGATCTGCTGGGTCCCCTGGATACTGGATCTGCGGCGCTTAATATCACGCATGGATGCCATGAGTTTTCCCCTTTCGGAGGTTTATCGGGCTTTACGCCTTCAAAAACGCTTCCTTGAATTCAACGATCGCCTTCTTCAGGGTTTCTTCGTTCTCATCGCTGATCACCTTGTCCTTGGCAATGCCGCCGGGGATCTGGGGATACTTGGTATCCAGGTAGTCGAAGAACTCCTTCTCAAAGCGGGTGATATCCTCTACCGGAATATCCAGAAGGTATTTTCTGGTCACGGCATAAATGATGATGACCTGATACTGCACAGGCATGGGAGCGTACTGAGGCTGCTTGAGCACCTCCTTGATGCGCTCGCCCTGGGCCAGCTTCTCCTTGGTGTCGTCGTCCAGCTCGGAACCGAACTGTGCGAAGGATGCCAGCTCACGATACTGTGCCAGCTCCGTACGGATGGGAGCTGCGATCTTCTTCATGGCCTTGATCTGTGCGGCGCCGCCCACACGGGAGACGGACAGACCTGCGTTGATGGCAGGACGGAAGCCGGAGTTGAACATCTCGGTCTCCAGGTAGATCTGGCCATCGGTGATGGAGATCACGTTGGTAGGAATGTAGGCGGACACGTCGCCTGCCTGGGTCTCGATGATGGGAAGTGCGGTCAGAGATCCTCCGCCGTACTCCTCGTTCATTCTGGCTGCACGCTCCAGCAGTCTGGAGTGCAGATAGAAGACGTCACCGGGATATGCCTCACGCCCGGGTGGACGACGAAGGAGCAGGGAGAGTGTACGGTATGCGGTAGCATGCTTACTCAGGTCGTCATAGACCACCAGCACGTCCTCACCGTTCTCCATCCATTCCTCACCGATGGCACATCCAGCATAGGGAGCGATATACTGCAGAGGAGCCAGATCGCTGGCGGTGGACACCACGATGGTGGTGTAGTTCATCGCACCGTACTCCTCCAGTGTCTTTACGATATTGGCCACGGTGGACGCTTTCTGTCCGATGGCCACATAGATACATTTTACGTTCTGTCCCTTTTGATTGATGATGGTGTCGATGGCGATGGCCGTCTTACCGGTCTGACGGTCGCCGATGATCAGCTCACGCTGACCTCTGCCGATGGGCACCATGGAATCGATTGCCTTGATTCCGGTCTGCAGGGGAGTGTCCACGCTCTTTCTGGTGATGACACCGCTGGCCACGCGCTCGATCCGGCGGAACTTGTCCGTCTGAATGGGGCCCTTGCCGTCGATGGGCTGTCCAAGGGAATTCACGACTCTGCCGAGCAGAGCGTCGCCAACGGGAACTTCAACCACTCTGCCGGTGGTCTTAACCTGATCCCCTTCATTGATGTTTTTTGAGCTGCCGAGCAGAACAACACCTACGTTGTCCTCCTCCAGGTTGAGAGCCATTCCGTAGACTTCGCCGGGGAACTCCAGGAGCTCACCCTGCATGGCATTCTCCAGACCATGAACACGGGCAATTCCGTCCGCCACCTGAATAACGGTACCGACATCGGTCACGTCCAGCGTGGAAGCGTATCGCTCAATCTGCTCTTTGATGACAGAACTGATTTCTTCTGGTTTTAAATTCATTGTTCTGTAGCACCTTTCTTTCAACCGGTCATCCCAGTTGAACCTGTAATAGTTCCTGCTTCAGTTCATTTAACTTGTTGCGAACGCTGCCGTCTGCAACACGGTCGCCGATGCGGATGATGATCCCCCCGATGAGGTCGGGATCGGTCTCGTAATGCATCTCCATCTGCTTGTAATCCGTGGTCTCCAGGAGCTTTGCTTCCACAGAAGCTCTGCCTGCGTCTCCCAGGGGGCTGGGTGTGGTCACATAGGCTACACCGATGCCCTTCGCCTCCTTGTACCGCTGCGTGTAGTATTCCGCAATGGCCTTAAGGGAGGAAAAACGCTCCTTCTCCACCAATGTCAGCAGAAAGCCGACCATCTCGTCGCTGAGTCTGCCCCGGAACACCTCTCCGGTGAACCTGAGCTTCTCCTGCTTGGGAATGGAAGGATGCAGGATCAGTCGCCCGAAATCCGCATTGTCCTCCATTACCTTTACCACTTCATTCAGCTCGTTCAGGAATTCCTCTTCCTTCCCGGTCTCCGTGGCAACCTCGTACAGCGCTTCGCCATAGGTTTTGGAAATTAACTTTGCCATGTGCTATTACCTATTTCCTTCAGCGCATCCTGCACCAGCTGGTCCTGAACCGTGGTATCGATGGAAGCGCTGACGACCTTGCCGGCGATCATGGATGCCAGCACGACCATCTCCTTCTTCACATCATCAGCCACCTTCTGCTTCTCCAGTTCGGCCTCTCTGTGTGCATGGTCCAATATTCTTTTGGCTTCTTCTCTGGCTTCTTCCACGATCTGGCGCTCATTGTCCAGCGCACGCTGTCTCGCATCGTAGAGGATCTCCTCGGTCTCCTTGTCAGCGTTTTTCAGCTTTTCCTCATACAGCGCCTTCAGCTTCTCCGCTTCTTCCCGGGCGTCGCTCGCGCTCTGCATTTCCCCTGCGATCCGCTCTCTGCGGCTTTCCAGGAATTTGCGGGCGGGATCGAACAGGAAACGACCCATGAAGAACAGCAATACGAAGAGGGCGATGATGGAGAGGAAGGAGTCGGCGATCAGCTGCCAGTCCAGGTTAAACAACCTGGTCATTTCTTCTCCAGTTAATAAAACCACCTAAAGCCTCCTTTCCGTATCCGGGTATTTGGGATTTATCCCACCAGCGGCTTTACGAAAAGCAGAAGCATAGCAACAAGCAGACCGTACAGACCGGTGGTCTCTGCCACGGCCTGGCCCAGAAGCATGGTGGACATGATCTCGGATCTTGCACCGGGGTTACGTCCGACGGCTGCTGCACCGTGACCTGCTGCGATACCCTGGCCGACACCGGGGCCGATACCGGCGATAACTGCCAGGCCGGCGCCGATTGCGGAACAACCTAATACGAAATTCTCATTAAAATCCATACTTTCCTCCATTCGGGCTTATTTTCCCGCTGTCTGGGCCCGAGTCAGACAGCGCGTGCCTCGCAGGCACATTCTTGGTTCCGTGACTCGCGGGATCAGTTTCCGTCTCCCCGGGCACTGGAAATGTAAGTCATTGTCAACATACAGAACACGTAGGTCTGTATCGCTCCCGAGAACAGATCAAAGTAAACATGCAGCGCAGCCGGCCATGCGACGGCAACCCATTTCAGCAGTCCGTAGACCAGCGCCATCATGATGGTGCCGGACAGCACATTCGCAAACAAACGAAGGCTCAGTGAGATCGGAACCGCTATATCACTGATAATGTTGATGGGCAGCCAGATCGGCAGCCAGGGCGGGAGCGGCGAGCATTTGTCCTTCCAGAGATCCAGCGGCTTGTTGAACCGTACTTCCGCGTAGTGGACCAGGATGAAGGTCAGGATTCCGAGAGGAAGCGTCACACCGTAATCGGCGGTGGGCGGTCTCAGTCCCAACAGACCGGAAATATTCGACACCAGGATGAAGACGAAGAGGGTTCCGATGTAGTTGTAATACTTCGGTGCGCCCTTGCCCATGGCCTTGTCGACGATCCCGTCCAGGAACTCTACGAGGAGCTCGATCACGTTCTGGAACTTCCCGGGCTTCATGGTGGCTTTCTTCAGGCATTTACCGCCCACCAGGGAAAACACGATCAGCAGAATCATGATGATCAGGATACTGACATGCGTGTTGGTGATCCATACTTCATGACCGAAGAAAGAATACTTGAAGATTCCGTGGATCATGAAGGACGAAGAGTCGAACTCTCCGGAGGACATCAGGACTCCATATCCCATTCTTTTACCTCCTTTACTCAGTATCGTCTGGCTTAGAACAGGGTCTGCTCCGTACCGGAACTTCCCTCAGCATCGGCTGAGGTTGCGCTTTCCGCGGCCTTCGCCGCTTCCTGTGCTTCCTTGGCCGCCGCCAGGGACGCCTGGTACTCCTCCTCCGTCACGGGGACGGGATCGGACTCGTGGAACAGATGATTGTAAAGCTTATGATCCAGGGGCTGCAGATATGCGGAAGTCTTCCACGCAAAGAGTCCCAGGAATACAAAAAGTGGTGAAAAAAGATCCGTCAGGCAGATCACCGCAAGGGCGCCCGCCAGGGAAAAATAACGGACCAGATATGCGGAGTAGATCCGCTTCTGAGCAGTCTCAGGATCGTGATCCAGGGCCCTGTTCAGGGAAAAATACTGATGCCATACACTGACGGCTGCCATCAGCAGACCCGTAAGCAGGCTGAGGATCGCACTCTTCCGATCCTTTGCAAAGATCGCGGTGGGAACCAGCATCAGGATCCCGGAAAAGACAATGCCTGTCTGGAGCTCCAGCAGGGTCCGGTCAAAGCTGCGAAGGATCCGGAAATCCCCCTCCGGGACTTCATTTTTTCTCCCGGTCGTCTCCGGCCCGGCCTTTTGTGTCATCCGGCGCTTGCTCATCTGAAGCTGCATCCTCCCCCGTGCCGATCCTCATGGCCATCCGGTAGATGTTCTGGAAACCGGCAATGGCTCCGATAAAGAAAAACAGGATCACCAGGAAACGGGTTCCCAGTTTCTGATCCAGCCAGTAACCCAGGATGGTGGTCATGGCGATGGGAACCAGCATATTGATACCGAATTGCATCACCAGTGACAGGGAACGGAACACGCGGGAATCAGGAAACCCGGTGGTTCTTTTTCGGTGTTTTTCATCTCTCCGATCCAAGGCTTTTTCCTTTGCTTTTTGCTCTTGCACTATAGGGAAAATTATAACGAAAATTGGCTTAATTGTCTATACAATCACCCCTTGAGGCCGGGAAAGTTTTATTAATTTTTTATTACGGCGGGTAAGTGTTATAATACTTAAAAAGATGGAAACGGAAAGGAGTTTTGTTATGGATTCCCTGCGCATCTACAGAAAGCGACTGATCCCCCAGGAGTGCATCCTGCTGAAGGACGACGAGCTGGTGGAACGGACCGAGGAACGGATCATCACCAGATGGAACACCCTGCGTCCCAAGGCAGAGTTTGACCACGGCACCTCCTGCTATTTCCTGGAGCACGGGGTGAAGGTCAGCAAGTTCTACCGCAGTGACGGCTCCCTTCTGTACTGGTATTGCGATATTGTGGAGTATTCTCAGGGTGAGACCCCGGATGATCTGATCGTAACGGACCTTCTGGCGGACGTAATCCTCTATCCCAGCGGCCGCATCAAGGTCATGGATCTGGACGAGCTGGCGGATGCGGTGGAGCAGGGGCTCCTGACCCAGGAACAGTTCATTCACTGCCTGCGCAGCCTGAACGATCTCCTCACCATCATCGACCGCGACAAATTCGAAAAATTCCAGGCCTGCCTGGACGAAAAAGGACTGTGACCTCAGGTCACAGCCCTTTGTTTTTGTGTTTTCTATTTTCCTTCATCGATCAGGGTCACGATCATCTTCCCCAGAAGTCCGATGTAGTCCAACTCCCGTTCCGACCATTTCCGGCGCTTGTTAAAGACGTCGAAATGGATCATGGTACCGGGCTTCCCGTCCTTCATATTGGTGACGATGACGGAAGCGCCGATCTCAAACTCCGCGAATCCGCGATAAACCTGAGGCATGACATCCTTCAGGGATTCCACGTTGTTCTCCACATAGAACCCCGACTCGTCAAACATGCTTGCAAAGAGTGCGGGATCGTGCCACTCCTCGTCGGTGGTGGCCTTAATGTAACGGCCGCTGGCGGCGTACAGTTTCGATGCGTCCCGGGAAGTGATACACACGCCGTCCACATCAAAGACTGCCCGGAGCTCGTCCACCCTCTCCGGGTGATCCAGCAGATAGGAGCTTCCTTCCAAGCCGAGGCCGACGAGGATCTCCTCCATCTTCTGACGCCTGCGTTCGTTGGAGACGGCATAAGCCACTGCCTGGGTCTCCATGGAATTCTTCTCCAGCTCTCCGTGGAGAGCCTCGTCATAAATGATGTGCCTGTTCTTTCCCTTCTCCTTGGCAATGTAAACGCACTTGTCAGCCTTGGCAAAGAGAGTCTCGAAATCCGTTCCATCCTTGGGATAGCAGCTGGCACCCACGGAAATGGTCAGGGTAAACTTCGGATCAAAGGCGATGAGCAGATCCTTGGCCAAAGGCTTCAGCAGATCTTTCAGAGCTTCTCTGGTGGGAACTCTGTTCAAAAAGATCATGAACTCGTCACCGCCGAACCGCCCTACCATGCCTCGGTTTTTCACGGCTTTCTGCAGAGTCTCCGCCACATGGCGGACTACCTCATCGCCAAAGGCATGGCCAAACTGGTCATTGATGTTCTTAAAATCATCCACATCGATGATCAGGAGCCAGCAGGTTTCGTCCCCGGATTTACCACCGAGTTTAGCCAGGTATTCCATGGTATATTCGGTGATGGCGCGCTTGTTGAAGATACCGGTTCCGGCATCCAGCGCAGCTTCCGTCATATAATACTTTTCATCCTTTGCCGCTTCGGCAGGGGTCAGAACGCCTGCGCAGTAAGGGTCCGCACTTCGCACGGTGCCGCCCCGCAGCTGGAAATCATAACGATGGCCCTCATAGGTCATGAAAACATTCAGGCTGAAGCTCAGTTCCTTGTTCTTCAGGTATCCGACCACCATCTCTGCCCGTTCCAGGGCATCATCCTCATCCAGCCAGCCGTTTTCCTTGTATTGCTGCAGGAAAGCGTCCAGGTCTCCGTAGTAAATGGAGAAGGATACTCCATTGATGTACCGGAAAACGGAAAGGATATTGGTCGCGGGAGTGTAATCAAAATAGATTTCCCGCTTCAGTGTCATATAGAAACGATATTTTTCCAGATACTCCTGACGGCCGATGATGCTGTCCCTGCTCTCCAGCATGTCTGTGAGATGCACCTCAAACAGGGGCTTTGCCATCTCGGAGGTCTTAGCTTTTTCAATCCGCAGGTGAACGTAAGGAAATACGTCTCCCAACTTGTTGTCCAGGGATGTGATCAGTTCCAGCAGGGTGACACCGGGCTCGCATGCATCTCCTGCGGCAGCCGCCTTCTGTATGATGCTCTGCAGATCCTTCGCATCCTCGGGATCGATCATTTCAAAAAGGGAAAGACGCGAATTCTCCCGGACGAATTTGTAATACCATTCGCCTCCGGAAACAGCGCATCCATCCTCCCGGATCAGCACTTTTACATTGTACAGACCCGGAAGTCCATCTTTTTGAACGTGACTTTGTACTCTCATTGAAATCCTCAAACCAGTAAAAACAAGGGGATTGTGGTCTTAATAGAAGACATGGCCTCCGATCAGGATCCCGTCCAATCCCGGTATGGGAGTTCGGAAATAAACGCAACTTCCAACATTGGTAAAGCCCGTCATGGCTTGCTGTGCCGCCCTGTGGCAGCTTTCCGTCGCCTTGCCGGACGAAAGCACCAGTGCCAGTCTGCCGCTGGCTACCGGTGAAAACTGACCTTTTTGATAAATGACGCCGGAGACTGTCTCCGGGAAAACGCCGCTGAGCACGCGGTTGATGACCACAGCACCCACGGCCACCTGGCCTTCATAGGGCTCCCCACCCGCTTCGCAATAGATCAAAGCTGCCAGGAGTTCCTCGTCTCCCGCGTCGAAGGTGACATCCGCAATATCTCTCCAGGTACCGTCAAGAGCATCTCTGGATTTTTTGCGTTCCTCCTCCAGGAGCTTTTTCAGGGTCTCCAGATCCTCCTCGGATTCCTTCTGCTTCCGCTCCAGCTCCTTTGCTCTCGCTTCGGCCGCGTCGATATCGTCCTTGTATTTCTGGATTTCCGCCTTTGCCTGCTCGATGAGATCGTTTAACCGTTTGGATTCCTCCCGGTTTTTCTCCTGCAGGTCCTCCAGCTGGCGCTGTTCCTCTTCCAGGACAGCCTTCCGCTCCGCCACTTCCTCTTTGGCGGTCTTCAGTTCCTGCAGCTTATTCTGCTCGTAGCGCTCGATCCGCTCCATGTAACCTGCAGTGTTCAGAAACTGGGCGATGGAGCCCTGCCCCAAAAGCACGCTCACCAGGCCTGCATCGTTTCGTTCATATAGATTCCGCAGGCGGACCACCATACTGTCATACTGGTCCTGCGCATCCTGCGTTGCCTGCTCCAGATCTGTCTGAGCCTGCTCAATCTCCGCTCCCTTGACCACCAGTTCCGCAGACAGCCGCTCCAGGTTGCCGCTGATCTCCTCCAGCGTGGCATTCAAAGTGTTCAGCTGCAGCTGAAGGCTTCCCTTTCCGGACTGGAGATCATCCAGGGCATCGTCGTTTTTGCGCTGCTCATCCTCCAGATCCTTGAGGTTGTCCTTGACGTCATCGATCTGATCTTCCAGATCCTGTTCCTTGCCGGACTTGGCAGCGATTGCCTGCGACGCCGGCAGACAGGAAAGTGTCAGTGTCAAAACCAGCGTCAGGGTAGCCCATGTATGAAGTTTTCTGCGTATCCTGCCGATTCGTTTCATACGGGTATTTCCTACAGGTGATGGGACATTTTTTGCATCTTAAATGGTGATATGAACGGTCTCCCCGCTCCTCTTATAAGGGAGGCAGGTGACGCCCGCCGCCGCAAACATCCGCTTGGCGGCAATGTTGCCGGGGGTTCCGCAATACTTGTCATCGTCGTAGATCACGGTTCGGATCCCGGCCTGAATGATGGCTTTTGCGCACTCGTTGCAGGGGAACAGGGACACATAAAGTTTCGTCCCCTCCAGGGAGCCGCCGCGATAGTTCAGGATGGCATTCAGCTCACTGTGCACCACATAGGGGTACTTGGTGAGTTCTTCGCTCTCTCCCTCCCGTTCCCAGGGAAATTCGTCGTCACTGCAGCCCTTGGGCATACCGTTGTAGCCCATGGAAAGGATCTTGTTGTCATTGCTGACGATACAGCAGCCTACCTGGGTGTTGGGATCCTTGGATCGCATCCCCGAAAGATGCGCCACACCCATGAAATACCCATCCCAGGAAATATATCCCTCTCGCTTAGCCATTTTTTCCCCTCACAGATACATGCAGGTCAGCGGGTTCTTTTTTGCTTATTTCGTGCCGAAGATACGGTCGCCGGCATCGCCCAGTCCGGGCACGATGTAATTGTGATCGTTGAGCTTCTCGTCCAGAGCGCCCACATACAGATCTACATCGGGATGTGCCTCCTGAAGAGCCTTGATGCCGTCAGGTGCAGCGATGATGCACAGGAAGTGGATGTTCTTGCATCCTCTCTCCTTCAGCATGGTAACTGCTGCCACAGCGGAGCCGCCGGTTGCCAGCATGGGATCCACGATAAAGATCTCTCTCTCGGAGCAGTCTGCGGGAACCTTGCAATAGTACTCCACAGGCAGGGAAGTCTCGGGATCTCTGTAGAGGCCGATATGACCTACCTTTGCAGCAGGGATCAGACGGAGCATACCGTCCACCATACCCAGACCTGCACGCAGGATGGGGATGACTGCCAGCTTCTTACCGCTGAGCTCCTTTACGGTGGTCTTGCAGATGGGAGTCTCAATCTCCACATCCTTGAGCTTCAGCTCTCTGGTCGCTTCGTAACAGATCAGCATAGCGATCTCACTGATGGTGTCACGAAAATCCTTGGTACCGGTGTCGACTCTGCGAATAAAACCGATCTTGTGCTGGATCAGAGGATGATCCATGATAACTACTTTGCCCATAAGGCACCTCCTAATGATGTATAAATTTACAGACTGACTGGTGCAAACATATTATGATGTGTAGATCAGCGGTCGATCTGCTCGATCAGGTCGACCCTTCTCTGATGACGCTCCTCGCCGGAGAACTCCGTCTCCAGGAAGGTGTCCAGGATCTCGATAGCCAGATTGTTTCCGATCATGGCGCCGCCGAGAGCCAGCACATTCGCATCGTTGTGCAGGCGGGTCATTTTGGCACTTAAGGGTTCGCTGCAAAGCGCGCAGCGAATGCCGGGTACCTTGTTGGCGGAAATGCTGATGCCGATGCCGGTGGTACAGACCACCACACCCTTCTCACAGCTGCCGTCCGCCACAGCCTTTGCCACTGCGTGGCCGAAAGTGGGATAATCGCAGCTGTCCTTGGAATAGGTGCCGCAATCCTTTACTTCATATCCTTTGGATTCCATGTGCGCCTTCAGAAGCTCCTTCATGTCGAATCCGCCGTGATCACTGCCGATCGCTATCATTATAATACCTCCGAAATTATTAGTATATAGTATGAAAACCTCTGTCAGGAAACCTCTATCATTTCACCGCCCGCGGCTTTCCGCAGCCGGTTCATAACAGCCTTTCCGAATCCGGAATCGGCGAAGGCTTCGGAGCAGATCACTTCCACTCCTTCGTCGTCCATCTTCCGCAGGATACGGTAGAGATTGTGCCCTACCTCAGCCTCGTCTCCCGCGCTGCCGATGCAATAAATAACATCCGCTTTATATCCGAGAGCCAGCTCTTTGGTTGCGATAACGCCCGTTTTCTTTCCTGCTTTTGCGGCATCTGCCAGCAATTCGTTGATCTTTGCCACCACCGTTTTGGGATTCCCCTTCACAATGGTCAGGCTCCCCTTCGGGGCGTAATGCCGGTATTTCATTCCCGGAGCCTTGGGCTTTGCGTCCGCTGCCATGGAAAGGATGGCAGGATCCAGTTCCACTTTTTTCCCCAGGGCTTCACTGAGCATTTCGGGTGTTATGTAACCCGGTCGCAGGATCATGGGATCCTCTACTGTCAGGTCCACAATGGTGGATTCCAGGCCGATGGGATTATCCCCGCCATCAATGATGGCATCCACTCTTCCCTCCAGATCCTGGATCACGTGCTCCGCATCCGTGGGACTGGGGCGTCCCGAAAGATTTGCGCTGGGAGCCGCCACAAATCCTCCTGCCCGGCGGATCAGCTCCGCCGCCGTGGGATCCGAGGGCATCCGCACCGCCACCGTGTCCAGTCCTCCCGTAGTCTCCCGGGGGACAGTGTCCAAAGCGGGTAATACCAGTGTCATGGGACCCGGCCAGAAGCGCTTTGCCAGGAGCATTGCTTCCGGTCTGCTCATGTCCGCCACGCGCCCCGCATCCTGCAGGTCTGCGATGTGAACAATGAGGGGATTGTCGGAGGGCCGCCCCTTGGCCGCGTAAATAGCTTTGGAGGAAGCAGGATTTAACGCATCCCCTCCCAGACCGTATACAGTCTCCGTAGGAAAGGCCACCAGGCCGCCCTTTTGTATGATCTCCCCCGCTTCCCGCAGCGCCTCCCGATCGGCGGAAGTGGGTGCGGAAGGATTTTCCAGTTTAATGATCCGTGTCTTCACCATAGCTTTCAATCTGCTGCCAGATCTCTCTCGTGCCGTACCCCAGGCGCCATGCGGCGACACCCCGGATGTTTCTGGCCTGCATCACGTTCAGCTTGGCTTCGATGGATTCCTCATCCTCGAGCCAGATCTGATAAGTGGTGCCGTCAGATGACCAGGTGGCGTAGTTCTGACAGGTTTCTTCGTTCCAGGTGAATTCCAGGTTGTTCCGCTTGATGAAATCCGCCTGATTGTTCACCGTAATGTATTCATCCGAAATGGTGCCCCCGTCGGATTTCCAGAGGATCGTGTACAGAGGCAGTGCATTGATGACCTTGGAAGCGGGGACTCTGGCCAGGGTGGCGTCCAGACCGTCGGACACATAGCCGATGCTGGCCACGCTGCCCGGATCACCGCTGCCCTTGGTGTGCTCGTCGTATCCCATGATCAGCACAAAATCCGCCACTCTTCCCTGGATGTCCAGGCGGTAGAAATTGTTGAAATGGAAGGGCACGTAATTGTCGATGGACAGGTAGATCCCCGCCCTGCGGCAAAGGACACTGAGCTCCTTCACGAACTGGACAAAATGAATGCCGCATTCGCTGCTGAGGCCCTCAAAATCCAGGTTGATTCCGTCGGCGCCGATGGTGACGCACTCGGACACCATGTCCTGCGCCAGGCGCTTCCGCGCCTCCATGGAGGACAGCAATGCCACATCGTCCACAGTCTCACCGGACTCCAGCTCATAGTTGAAATTATCCCAGACCGCCCAGACCATGATGCCTTTTTCGTGGGCAGCCGCCACATAATCAGCGCTTGCAAAGCTCCGGTAGCTTCCGTAATTATCCGTCAGGCTGTACCAGGTGGGAGCGATCACGGTGATGCCCTTTCCTTCCGCCAGCACATCGGACAGCGAATCGTTCCCCGAAGTACCGAAGATGGCATGGAAGCCCAGCACCAGCTTTCCTTCGGGAGAAAGGGAGGTGTATTCCGGCAGATCCGGTGCGGATGCAGGTGTCTCCTCCACGCCGGAGGCCTTCCGCATCTTTTTGTTCTCCACGTAACCGATGATGGAATCGGAGGTCTTAACCTTGCTCCAGTTCTCCATCTCCTCCAGGATCTCCACGGACTCATCCTCCTGCAGATCCCGCAGGATCAGACTCTTGATGCCGCCCTTGGCACGGATCTCGGTATTGTCCGTGATCTTCCGCATATCCGCCATGCCCCACTCCGTGTAGAGCTGCACATGATAGTCGTAGACCTTTGCGGTAAAGGCGGCGTAGTCCAACAGCAGATCCGTAGCGATCCAGGTCTCGCCCTCCGCCGTCAGGGTGCCCTGATATCCCAGCCCTTTCTGCTCGCCGTCGATCAGGATATACTCCTCACCGATGGGAATGGCGTGAGTATCGGTAGCGGTGGTGTAGAGCAGTGCATCCATCTCTTCTTCATAATAGAATTCATCCGTGATGTACTCCTCCACAAAAGGAAGGGGCAGATAGCATTTCCCGCCCCGGAGAAGTCCCTGCTCCTCCAGCTGCTCATCCTGCAGGATGATGGCAAGATGTGCATCGTCCACGCCGTAATGTTCCTTCATATCGGCATAATCTCTGCCGTAGGAATACTTGTCGATGAGCTCTTTGCCGATTGTAAAATATCCGATGACCACGATCAGGATCATGGATACCAGCGTTACCAGCGCTTTCTTCATATCCCCTCCGAGTAGGCCCAGATCCTTATGCACCCTGCAGCCCCCGGCTTCCCTCCGAGCCCGGGCGGGCGACGGAATCCATGAGGACCGGCATAAAACAAAATAATGGTGTGCGGAATCTTACGCTGCAAAATCGGTTTCCACCGCTTTGCATACATAGTTATTCTAGCACACCATTATTTCTTAGTCATTAGATTTTTGTGTTGTCATCCGACGAAAGGCACCCGTTTGATGACGCGTTTCTCCGCAGGCCCAAAAGGTTCAGTGGTATATCATTTCCTTTAGAGAATCGTTTTTTTGCATCGCTGCATCTTTTCACTTTTTAAGAGGCCGGTTTGCAGCCGGCACATTGATACGTTATTTTACCGAATGTTTTTAGTTTATTTTTTTAGTTTTTCTGTTTTTTCTTGTTGTTTTGGATTATTTCAAGATTTTGGAACGGCTCAGGAATAATTAGATGAAATCAGAAGTGCATTTTCAGGCTCGTTTATAAAGCGCATTTTAAAAGCACATATGAAAAATCGATGATCCTTCACCAAAATACGGGCATCCATCAACCTCCTTTCCGATGCCGTTTGGCGATGCAAGTGCATCATAATGCCCCGGGAATGCCCATTGCAAGCACTTTTCCCCTTGTGCAAAATGTCCTCTTATCGCGATCACGGTTCGCCGTAATTCTCCCGGAAAGCTAAGATTTTCAGCCTTTTTAGCCGATAAATATATACAAAGAGATCCCCTTTCGGGGATCTCGCAAAAAACAATTTTGTGAATCTTTGACAGAAATGCGAAACTTCACAAAAACTTAACTGCAGGGTTATTGACGCTTCCCACCGCAGAGGCTATGATGGATAAAATCATGCGGCGTCTCTCGTACCGAGAAAGGAGGTCCCGCCTATGAAAATCGAAAAGATCAATGATAATCAGATCCGCTGTGACCTTACCTCCGAGGACCTGTCCATGCATCATCTGAAGATGAGCGAGCTGGCCTACGGCACGGAAAAGACCAGAGGCCTTTTCCAGGAACTTTTGCGTCAGGCAGATTATACCTGCGGCTTTGAAGCAGCCAATGTCCCTCTGATGATCGAAGCCATTCCCATGGGAACGGATTCCATCCGGCTGATCGTTACGAAGATCAATGACCCCGACGAGCTCGACACCCGTTTTTCCCGCTTCTCTCCCAGAACCGGAGAAAGCTTCGACGAGGACGACGACGAGGATTGGGATGACTACAGTGAGGAATTCGAAGAGCAGATGATGAACGCTTCCCGCTACGGCGGCCAGCACGATCTGCCTACGCCTTCCTTCCATGAGATCCTGGACCGTGTCAGCAGCGAGGCGGAGAATCGTCTCATCGCCTTCACCCTGGACAGCATCGGTTCCGCCATGGATCTCGCTTCCGTCATCGCTTCCTTCAAGGGAGATAGTTCTCTTTACAGAGACCACTCCACCGGGAAGTACATTCTGGCACTCCGCCAGGGCAAGGAAGACCACGCAGTATTCCGCAACGTCTGCCAGACCTGTATGGAGTTCGGTAAGGGCAGTGTCCTGCCCGCTGCCGGAGAGCAGGCCCTCCATGAACACGGAGAGCTGCTCATCGCAGAGCACGCTGTTGCGAAGCTCAGCTGCAGGAACGATTAATCCTCGTTATCCGTTTCACCCTTCTGCAGCTCCAGGGACTTTTCGATGTATTCCATGAGGTCGTCAATGTCGATCCCATGTACTGCCGCCGCCTCCGCGAGGCTTTCCATCATGGAGGCGGGGCAGGTGATACAATGCATGCCCGCACTCATCAGAATGGGAACCACATCCGGCTCCTCTCTCATGATATCCCCCAAAAGCATATCTTTGGTAATGTTCATATATGTACTCCTTTCGTACCGGTTTATCCTTTCGGGCATCCGTCCCGGAATGAATTTTTATACCGGTGCTTTTTTGTGTAACAAGATATCTTATCTCATACTTTTTTACCTATGACAAGTGTCTTCCGAAAAGACACTTTTTTGTACGAAAAAAAATACTTTATTTTTTTAATATTTTTTTCATTTTGTATACAACGGGAATCCGCGTATTTTCTAGCTTTGTACGTAAAAAAATACATTGTTTTGTCTTGACGAAACAGAAAGCCGTTACCTATAATGATCGTGCACGGTGGTTACGGATCATTGGATACGAATCACATAAACACACAATTCTATAGGAGGCAGTACTATGACACCTGAATGGCAAGATTTTGTAACAGGCAAGTGGGACAGAGAGGTCAATGTCCGCGATTTCATTCAGAGAAACTACACCCCGTACGACGGAGATGAGAGTTTCCTGGCAGGACCTACCCAGAACACCAAGGATCTGTGGGCACAGGTTCTTGATCTTCAGAAGAAGGAGAGAGAAGCAGGCGGCGTTCTTGATATGGACACCAAGGTTGTTTCTACCATCACTTCTCATGGCCCCGGCTACCTTGACAAGAGCAAGGAGACCATCGTAGGCTTCCAGACCGACAAGCCTTTCAAGAGATCCCTTCAGCCTTACGGCGGTATCCGCATGGCAGAGAAGGCTTGCTCCGACAACGGCTACGAGGTTGATCCTGAGATCTCCGAGTTCTTCTCCGTTCACAGAAAGACTCACAATGCAGGATGCTTCGATGCTTACAACCCCGAGATGAGAGCTTGCCGCTCCTCTCACATCATCACCGGTCTTCCTGATGCTTACGGCCGTGGCCGTATCATCGGTGACTACAGAAGAGTTGCTCTGTACGGTATCGATCGTCTGATTGCCGACAAGGAAGAGCAGAAGGCATCCACCGGCCGCGTTATGACCGACGATGTGATCCGTCTTCGCGAGGAGCTGTCCGAGCAGATGGTAGCTCTGAAGATGATGAAGGAAATGGCTGCTTCCTACGGCTGCGACATTTCCAAGCCCGCCGCAAACGTGCAGGAGGCTATTCAGTGGACCTACTTCGGATATCTGTGTTCCGTTAAGGAGCAGAACGGTGCAGCAATGAGCCTTGGCCGTACCTCCACCTTCCTTGACATCTATGCACAGAGAGACCTGAAGAACGGCACCTTCACCGAGGAGCAGATCCAGGAGTTCGTGGATCACTTCATCATGAAGCTTCGTTGCGTGAAGTTCGCTCGTACTCCCGAGTACAACCAGATCTTCGCAGGCGATCCCGTTTGGGTTACCGAGTCCCTGGGCGGTGTAGGCGTTGACGGACGTCACATGGTTACCAAGATGAGCTTCCGTTATCTGCACACCCTTGAGAACCTGGGTTCCTCTCCCGAGCCGAACCTGACCGTTCTCTGGTCCACCAGACTTCCCATCGCATGGAAGAAGTACTGTGCAAAGATCTCCATCACCACCTCTTCCATCCAGTACGAGAACGACGATCTGATGAGACCCGTTCACGGCGACGACTACGGCATCGCATGCTGCGTGTCCTCCATGGTCATCGGCAAGGAGATGCAGTTCTTCGGCGCTCGTGCAAACCTTGCAAAGTGCCTGCTGTACGCTCTGAACGGCGGTATCGACGAGGTTACCAAGAAGCAGGTTGGTCCCAAGTACCGCCCTGTTACCGGCGATGTGCTTGATTATGATGATGTCATGAGCAAGTTCATCGACATGATGGAGTGGCAGGCTGACGTTTACGTCAACACCCTGAACATCATCCACTACATGCATGACAAGTACTGCTATGAGAGAGCAGAGATGGCTCTTCATGACAAGAACGTCAAGAGATACTTCGCAACCGGTATTGCAGGTCTTTCCATCGTTGCTGACTCCTTCTCCGCTATCAAGTATGCGAAGGTTGAGGTCATCCGCGACGAGGACGGCATCATCACCGACTTCAAGACCACCGGTGACTTCCCGAAGTACGGCAACGACGACGATCGTGTAGACGATATCGCTCAGGAGATCGTTCACAAGTTCATGACCGCTGTCAGAAGACATCACACCTATCGTGACGGTGTTCCTACCACCTCCATCCTGACCATTACCTCCAACGTTACCTATGGTAAGGCAACCGGTAATACTCCCGATGGTCGTAGAAAGGGACAGCCTTTCGCTCCCGGTGCTAACCCGATGCACGGCCGCGACACCCACGGTGCTATCGCTTCCCTGTCTTCCGTCTCCAAGCTTCCTTTCAACGATGCTCAGGACGGTATCTCCAATACCTTCACCATCATCCCCGGCGCACTGGGCAAGGATGACAAGGTATTTGCAGGCGACATCGAGGTCGATCTGAACAAGTAATCACACGGATTTGCCTTCGGGCATCTCCCAGCGTATTTGAAGGACAAGACTATGGACGAAAAACAAATGATTGATGATCTGGTAGCAATGCTCGACAGTGGAATGGAACGGGGCCTGGGGCATCTCAATGTAGATACCTCCGACGATCAGCAGTCTAAGGAGGTTACGACCATGGGCTGCACGGACTGTTCCAGAACCCCTCTGGCCTGTAGCGTTCCCACGCTCCATGAAGGTCTCGACGACAACTTCAAATGATTTTTCAACATCTAAAAGGAGGAAACTATTATGGCAGCTACTTCTACTCAGGTAGATAACCTTGTTAATCTGCTGGACGGTTATGCAACCAAAGGCGGACATCACCTGAACGTTAATGTTCTGAACAGAGACGTTCTGAAGGACGCTCAGGAGCATCCCGAGAACTACCCTCAGCTCACCATCCGCGTATCCGGATATGCAGTGAACTTCATCAAGCTCACTCCCGAGCAGCAGGCAGACGTTATTTCCCGTACCTTCCATGAGTCCATCTAATCCGGCTTAAGGATTCAGGAAATACTTACGAGCCCCGGAAGGACATCTTCCGGGGCTCTTTTGCAAAGAGACTTTATTTTTTATCGAAAGGACTGAGCCTATGACAGCAGGAAGGATTCACTCGCTCGAAAGTTTCGGCACCGTAGACGGACCCGGCACCCGCTTTGTGGTCTTCGTTCAGGGCTGCCCCATGCGCTGCGCATACTGCCACAATCCCGACACCTGGGAAATGAACGCAGGGACCCTGATGGAGCCCGAAGAGATCATTGCGCAGTACCATCGCAATGAGGCCTTTTACCGGAACGGAGGCGGACTCACCGTCACCGGCGGCGAGCCTCTCATGCAGATGGATTTTCTCATCGACCTCTTCACCCTGGCGAAGCAGGACGGCATCCACACCTGTCTCGACACCTCCGGCATCGCTTTCAACCCCAATAACGCTCCACTCATGGAGAAATACGAGCGTCTGATGCCTCTGACGGATCTGGTGATGCTGGACATCAAGCATATCGACCCGGAAAAGCACCGGGATCTGGTGCAGCAGCCCAATGAGAACATTCTGAAGTTCGCAGCCTATCTCGATGAAAAGCACGTAGACATGTGGATCCGCCATGTGATCGTTCCCGGCTGGACCGATGACGATACCTATCTCTACAAGCTGGGCTATTTCATCGGGCAGTTCAGCAACCTGAAGGCTCTGGACGCTCTCCCCTATCACACCATGGGTGAGACCAAATACGAAAAACTGGGCATTCCCTACCGGCTGGCCGGCGTACCCGCCATGGACCAGAAGACCCTTCTGGAGAAAAAGAAGGTGATCCTGGACGGTATCCGGGAGCGAAGAGCGGAGAAATGATCCACTCAGCTCGGACCGTTTGGGTAAGACTGTCTAACTAAGATTAGTTTAGACTAATCAGTGTTATTCTTGTCATTGTCTGACAATTAAGCTATGATAATTTCGAAGTAGGAATGCTAATCGGTAAGGAGGAATGAACTATGGCATATGTAATCACTGATCAGTGCATCGCTTGCGGCAGCTGCGAGTCCCAGTGCCCCGTCGGCGCTATTTCCATGGGCGATGGCAAGTTTGAGATCAATCCTGACACCTGCATCGATTGCGGAAGCTGCGCAGGACAGTGCCCCGTTGGTGCTATCGAGCAGGGCTGATCGATTTATTCGACTAAGACAAAAGAACCCCTTTCGGGGTTCTTTTTCTTTTGCCTTATTCTTCCTGATTTTTCTTGCCGGTCTTCTCCATGTTCACAAATCTGGTGAGCTCGGGGATCCATGCCAGAGACACGTCACCGATGGGGCCGTTTCTCTGTTTAGCGATGATGATATCCGCGACGCCCTTCCGCTCCGTGTCAGGCTTGTAATAATCCTCACGGTAAATGAACATGACCACATCGGCATCCTGCTCGATGGCGCCGGACTCACGCAGGTCGGAAAGCATGGGTCTGTGGTCGGGGCGCTGCTCCACGGCACGGCTCAACTGGGACAGGGCAATGACAGGCACCTGCAGCTCTCTGGCCATGGCCTTCAGCGCACGGGAGATGTTGGAGATTTCCTGCTGCCTGCTGTCGCTTCCCCGGACAGTGCCAGTCATCAGCTGCAGGTAGTCGATAAAGACAATGTCCAGGCCGGTGGTCATCTTCAGCTTCCGACACTTGGAACGCATCTCGGGTACGGAGATACCCGGAGTATCATCAATGATCATATGGCTGTTGCCGATCTCGGTAGCAGCTTCCGTCAGCCTGTTCCAGTCATCCACATTCAGGTTACCGGTACGAAGCTTCTGCGCGTCCACGGAGGAACGCAGGGAGAACACACGGTTGATCAGCTGCTCCTTACTCATCTCCAGCGAGAAAATGGCAACATGGCGGCCGTGATGCATGGCCATGTACTCTGCGATGTTCAGTGCAAATGCGGTCTTACCCATGGAAGGTCTGGCGGCGATGAGCACCAGGTCCGAAGGCTGCATGCCTGCGGTCTTGTAATCCAGATCCAAAAAGCCCGTAGCCAGTCCCGTGACAACACCGTGATTGTGATAGGAGATCTCGATCTTGTCCAGAGCATTTTCCACCACCTTGCGGATGGGGACCAGATCCTCCGTGTTCCGGTTCTGCACCAGATCAAAGATGGACTTTTCCGTCTTCTCCAGGATTTCGTCCACTGCACTGGCATCCCGATAGCATTCTCCGGTGATCTCCTCGGAAGCGTGGATCAGTCTGCGGAGCACAGATTTTTCGGAAACGATACGGCAGTACTCCTTGATATTGGCAGAGGTGGGAACGGTTCCGATGAGCTCCTGAGCGTAGCGCAGGTCGCTGACCTCGGGGGCCACATTTTTCTCCCGCAGCTTGCTCTGCAGGGTTACCAGATCCACAGGCTTTCCTGCCTGCTCCAGCTCCACCATGGCATCAAATACGATGCCGTAGATGCGATTGTAAAAATCCTCCCCGGTAAGGACCTCGGAAGCGGTGATGATGGCATCGCGATCCATGAGCATGGCTCCCAGAACGCTCTTCTCTGCTGCGTCGTCATGGGGAGGGATATTCCTGACAATGTTGCTTTCGGGAAAGCCGTCCATTACCCTTCCTCCACTCTCACATGCAGCTTACCCGTCACTTCGGGATGAAGCTTTACAGCCACGTCGTAACCGCCGAAATTCTTCAGTGCCTCGGGCAGTACGATCTTCTTCTTGTCGATCTCGATGCCGCACTGCTCCTTGCAGGCAGTGGCGATCTCCTTGGAGGACACGGAGCCGAAGGCCTTACCGCCGGCACCTGCCTTGATCTTCGTAACCACCGTCAGCTCAGCCAGCTTTGCAGCCAGCTCTTTTGCTGCATCCAGCTGCTCCTGAGCGATCTTCGCTTCGTTGGCCTTCTGAAGCTTCAGGTCGTTGATATTCTTAGGCGTAGCCTCGATACCGATCTTCTTGGGCAGGATGAAGTTTCTTGCGTGGCCGTCGCTGACCTCGATCACTTCTCCCTTTTTACCCAGATTCTTGTCGTCTTTTAACAGAATGATCTTCATAATCTCTCTCCAATCCCCTTATAATTCTCCGCTGTCTTCCATGGCGTCGATGGTGGACTTCAGAGCACCGATGGCCTCTGCAATGCCCATACCTTCCATCTGGCAGGCTGCCACATTCATGTGTCCGCCTCCGCCCATGCGCTCCATGATGAGCTGTACGTTCACCTCGTCGATGGAACGGGCACTGATGTTGATCTTACCCTGGTAATCCGTCAGCACGAAGCTGGCTCTGACGCCCCGCATATTCAGGAGCTCATTGGCAGCCTGCGCACCAATGACCAGCGGGCTGGGCAGATCGTCCGCGGTACAGACGGAAATAGCGTAACATTTCTTGTAGATCTCTGCCTGACTGACGGCATCGGCCTTGGCTTTGTACTCAGCAGCATCCGCGCGGAACATTTTCCGCACACGGGTCATATCCGCTCCGCATCTGCGCAGGAAGGCTGCCGCTTCGAAGGTACGAACGCCGGTCTTGGTCAGGAAGTTGTTGGTATCCACGGTGATACCGGAATACATGCAATCCGCCTCTTCGGGACGGATCTTGGCATTGTCCTGAATGTACTGCAGGATCTCGGAGATCATCTCGCAGGCCGAAGAAGCATAAGGCTCCACATAGGAAAGGGTTGCATTTTCGATGATCTCGTTGCCGGCTCTGTGATGATCCAGCACCACGATGCTCTTGCAGTATTTCAGCAGTTCAGGGCACTCCGTGATGGACGGCTTGTTCACATCCACCACCACCAGCACCACATTGCTGCCCGCCATCTCGATGGCAGTCTCTCCGGAAATGATGGCGTCCTCGTAATCCGGCCCGTTCCGGAAGGAATCGATCAGAGGGCGGATATCGGAGGTGGGCTGATCCAGAACGATGTGGCACTTCTTGTTCAGCATGCGGCTGATACAGTAGATACCCACTGCGGATCCAAAGGCGTCGGCGTCGGGATTCCGATGTCCCATCACCAGCACCAGATCTCTGGAGGAAATGATCTCTCTGAGGGCGTGAGCCTTGACTCTGGCCTTCACGCGGGTACTCTTCTCCACCTGCTGGCTCTTACCGCCGTAGTAGGTCACTGCCTCGGGGGTCTTGATGACAGCCTGGTCGCCGCCGCGGCCCAGGGCGATATCAATGGCATTCCGTGCAAACTCGTAGTTCTGAGCATAGGTCAGTCCGTCCACGCCCAGACCGATACTGATGGTAACGGCCATCTCGTTGCCGATGCTGACCTTCTTGATGTCCTCCAGCAGATCGAAGTGATTCTCCTGGAGCTGTGCCACCGTCTTTTTCCGCAGGATCAGCAGATATTTATCCTTCTCCATCTTGCGGCAGATGCCGTCCAGACCGGAGATGTATTTGTTGATACGCCGGTCGATAAGGGCCACCAGAAGGCTCTGGCGGACTTCCTCGATGCTCTCCAGTGCCTCGTCGTAGTTATCCAGATAAACCATACCCACGCAGAGGCTCTGATCGTCCACTTCCTGGAGGGCCAGGTGCAGGGCGGTGACATCAAAGAGAAATACCGCCACCAGGAATCCGTCGTAACCCTGGGCATCGATCATGTCGCTGTGCTCCGCCATCTCCTTTAAGGGGATCCTGCGGAGAGATACGTTGTAATCACGGCCTTCATACTCCAGATCGCAGTTCATCTGGTCCGGGGTGCCGTTGCCCGGAAGCCTGTCCTTGGTGATGGTAGGGAACAGAGTGGTGATGGACTTCCGATAGCCTCTGGGTTGGTGACAGACACTTTCAAAGGCGGAGTTGGTCCACATGACCTTCCCGTCCTCGTCCAGAAGGGCGTAGGGCACCTCCAGATCCCGCAGGAGCTTCCGCTGGATCTGTCCGTACTCCGTGGCAAAGCTGACCAGCTCATTCATGATCAGCGGCTTATTGTAATAGTACAGCGTCAGGGTGATGGCAAAATACAGTCCCGTGAAAACGGAAAGGATCACGGCAGCCGTCAGGTCCAACATAAACATGGACATGGTCACTGCCAACAGAATAAAGCCCAGATAAATACTGAACCGCATGTAGGTGCGTATGCGCCCTTTTAACCTAATGCGTTTTTTCATATCGTCCCCCATCGTGGTGCCGTTTCAGACTTCCATTTTTGACTTCCGACCCTAGCATCATATTATACCATACCAAAGAGTGCATTTCCACCCATGGGGCAGTACCGACAGGCCCGCGCGGGCAGAGGGTTTCAACACAGTTTCGGTCTTGGTAACGGACGATTTTTATTAAAAAAGCGGCAGCCCTTTCGGACTGCCGCATTGGGTGCCTCTATCTGATCTTACTGCTGAACGTAAGGCAGAAGTGCCAGCTGACGTGCTCTCTTGATAGCGGTGGTCAGCTCTCTCTGATGCTTTGCGCAATTGCCGGTGATACGGCGGGGAAGGATCTTTCCTCCCTCGGAGATATACTTCTTCAGCTTTGCAGCATCTTTGTAATCAATGACATTATCCTTACCACAGAAAACGCAAACCTTCTTACGTCTGTGCATGCCGCCCTTTCTTCTTACGGGGCCATCAGGTCTGTCGGACTTAACAAAAGCCATTTTTGGTTCCTCCTAATTCGTACCTGGTCAACATTGTAGCGTATCGCTTAGTTAAACGGTAAATCCTCAATTACGCCGCTGGGGACATTGATGAAATCGTCACCTGCGGGTGCGGGAGCTCCTGCACCGTTGCCGGCTGCGGGCTGTCCGCCTCCATAATTACTCTGAGAAGATTTGCTCTCGGCAAATTCCACCTCATCAACCAGGATCTGCACGGAATAAACCTGCTGACCTTCCTTGTTGGTGTAATTGTCGTTCTGGATCCTTCCCACAACGACAACCTTGGTTCCCTTCTTCAGATATTTCTCGACAAACTCTCCCTGCCGGCCGAAGGAAGTGCAGTTAAAAAAGTCTGCATCCGGCTCGCCTTCACGCTTGCGGCTGCGATCCACAGCAATGCTGTATCTTGCGATCGCCATCTGTCCGTTGGCGTTCTGAGTGTATCGAACCTCAGGATCACGGGTAAGTCTACCCATCAGGATTACCTTATTCATAATTGTTCTCCTTCTTAAGCCTCGTCGGGTCTAACGATCAAGAACCTGAGAACATTGTCCATGATGCGGATTCTGTGCTCGATCTCAGCGGGAGCAGTAGGCTCTGCATCAAAGCGGATGAAGAAGTAATACCCCTCCTTCTGCTTCTGGATCTCGTAGGCAAGCTTCTTTCTTTCCCACGCATCCACCTCGGTGATGTTGCCGCCAAATCGCTCGATGAGACTCTTGCACTTGTCAACGACTGCAGTTCTCTCATCGTCCTCGATGTTAGCGCTCACAACGATGGCCAACTCATACTTGTTCATTTAGTTACCTCCTTTTGGTCTCTGGCCCACTGTTTCCCCGCAAAAATCGCGGCAATGAGCAAGGAAAATAATATACCACGGAGGAATATGATACCATAAGGGCCCCAAAATGGCAAGAAATTCTTATTTCGGCATTTTCAACAAAACCAAACAAATATTTCGCGTTCCCTTGTGAATTATTACTAGTCATGATAAAATATGATGCTAGGGTCAAACGTCAAAAACGAGAGTCATGCTTGCATGGACGAGCGTTTTTGAATGATTGACCCGCACAAACATGAGCAAGAAGCAATTTCCTGCGAAGCATGGAAATTAGCGGATTGCGAATGGATGTAGGATTGCATGAGTTGCAAAGCAACGAAGCAATCCGTGGCATCAGATAAATACGACTTCCGGTCCCGCCCGGGACTGAATAAATCAGAAGGAGAATGCCATGTCAAAAGAAATGATTGCAATGATCCTCGCCGGCGGTCAGGGTTCTCGTCTTTATGCCCTCACCGACAAGCTGGCGAAACCTGCGGTCCCTTTCGGCGGAAAATATCGTATCATCGATTTCCCGCTGTCCAACTGTGTCAATTCCGGTATTGATACGGTAGGGATCCTCACCCAGTACCAGCCCCTGGTCCTGAACGAATATATCGGTCACGGTCAGCCCTGGGATCTGGATCGTCTCTACGGCGGCGTCCACATCCTTCCTCCCTACCAGAAAGCCAGCGGCTCCGACTGGTACAAGGGAACGGCAAATGCCATCTATCAGAATCTGTCCTTCATCCGTCGCTTCGATCCCGAGTATGTGATCATCCTCTCCGGTGACCAGATCTGCAAGCAGGATTACAGCGATTTCCTTGATTTCCATAAGAAAAACGACGCGGAATTCAGCGTGGCGGTCATGGAAGTGCCCTGGGACGAGGCTTCCCGCTTCGGCCTCATGGTCACCGATTCCGCAGACCGCATCACCGAGTTCCAGGAGAAGCCCAAGGAGCCCAAGTCCAACCTGGCATCCATGGGTATCTACATCTTTAACTGGGATATTCTCGAGAAGTACCTGACGAACGACGAGGAAAATCCCAATTCCTCCAACGACTTCGGAAATGACATCATCCCCGCTCTTCTGAGAGATCAGCGCAGGATGTACGCATACCGCTTCTCCGGCTACTGGAAGGATGTGGGAACCATCTCCTCTCTCTGGGAAGCCAACATGGAGGTGCTGGATCCCGAGAACAGCGGTATCGACCTCTTCGATACGGAGTGGAAGATCTACAGCCGCAACAGCGGACTTCCCGGCCAGGTGGTTGGCAAGGATGCGGTCATCGAAGATTCCATGATCACTGACGGTTGTGTCATTAATGGAACCGTCCGCCACTCCATCCTCTTCTCCGGTGTCACCGTGGAGGAAGGCGCCGTAGTGGAAAATTCCGTCATCATGAGCAACACCGTGATCTCCTCCGGAAGCCGTGTGACCCACAGCATCATCGCTGAGGGTGTCAAGCTGGAAGAGAATGTAAAAGTGGGCGCTGTGCCCAACGGACCCGCCAAAGAGATCGCCACCATCGGTTCCGGCGTCACCGTCGGCAAAGGTGCCGTGATCGGTCCCAAGGCAATGATCAAAGAGGACGTAAAGGAGGGCGAGGTCCATGATTAAATCCAATCAGCAGGATGCCCTGGGCATCATTTTTGCGAACAGCTACGACAAAGAGGTCAGTGCGCTGGTGAACGAACGGCTGATGGCTTCCATCCCCTTCGCCAGCAGATATCGTCTCATCGATTTCAACCTTTCCAGCATGGTGAACAGCAACATCCACAATGTTACCGTCATCGTCCGGAAAAACTACCGCAGCCTGCTCCGCCACATCGGCGCCGGCAGACCCTGGGATCTGTCCCGTAAGCAGGGCGGTCTGAATGTCGTTCCTCCCTATGCGGAGAAAAATGTAAAGGTCTACTACGGCCGCGTGGAGGCCCTGGCAAGCATTCTCCTGTTCCTGAAGCAGCAGAGAGAAGAGTACGTCTTCATCACGGACTCCAACATTGCTTTCAACTTTGACTACAGAGCAATGCTCTCCTTCCACAAGGCAAACAATGCCGATGTGACCATCGCCTACAGGAACGAGGCCATCCCTTACGGCTTTATGAACCTGCAGACCACCGCAACCTCGGATCTGTACTACTCTCTTTCCATGAATGACGGTCGTGTCACCAGCATTCACACCAATCCGAAGGATTACGGCCCGCAGAACCTGTCCATGAACATCTACCTGATCCGCAGAGAGCTGCTGATCCAGCAGATCGAGCAGTCCTACGCCGACGGCAAGACCTTCTTCGAGAGAGACATCCTCTCTCCTCAGCTGGAGGCCCTGCGTGTCTACGGCTATGAGTTCAAGGGCTACGCTGCCCGTATCACGGACATGGTCAGCTACTACAATGAGAATATGAAGCTTCTGGATCCCGAGAACCTGAAGGCTCTGTTCTCTCCCGCAAAAGTCTACACCACCGTCCGTGACGACAATCCGACCCGTTACATCGGCAGCCCGAAGGTCCACAGCTCCATGGTGGCCGACGGTTGCATCATCGAAGGTACCGTTGAGAATTGCGTATTGTTCCGCGGCGTCAAGGTGGGCAAGGGTACCGTGATCCGCAACAGCGTCATCATGCAGGATACTGTCATCGCCGGAAACTGCACCCTGGATTACCTCATCGCCGACAAGAACGTGGAGATCTCTTCCGGTACGGAACTGAAGGGCAG
>JAEEGH010001793.1_pt1 | contig 60498 bp, 50 predicted proteins | sample 9134181 | NCBI WGS metagenome assembly JAEEGH01 (sample SAMN16246544, study PRJNA631951) | gut metagenome | biome: gut microbiome; feature: rumen; material: DP-attached | host: Bos | place: Iran: Karaj | collected 2018-10
AGTCATCTTCTAGGCCCCAAATCATACCGTAACCCACGGCAAGGCGGGCACCAACCCCCATTTGAGAGGAACCGCCCTTTGCACTAGTCCCACTGGTATCTTGTGCCAAAGCTAGCGCGGTTGTGCATAGAATACTCAATGCAAATGTCAATATGTTTTTCATTACTTTCTCCTACTTAAAAGATTCATTCGGCAGCAAGACGAGCCGAAAAAATTTCAAAGTCCTCTGGTGTGGTAAGCTTGTCGTTCATCGTATTCCCCTGCACAATGTAGACTTGCTCACCAAAGAATTCCAGAATGCTGGCCTCGTCGGTAGGCGTAAAATCCAGAGGTTCCTGATCTATGCGACTGTACAGTTTTTTCAAGAGCGGAACGGAAGCCGCCTGTGGTGTTTGCGCCATCCAGACCTTCTTACGGTCGATAGTCTTTTCCACCTTACCTTCTTCGGCAATCTTGATGGTATCAACAGCGGGCTTTGCTACTAGGCACGCCCCCTTTTCTACCAGCGTTCTGCAAACTTCCTGAACAATTTCCTTGGACACGAAAGGCCTTGCCACGTCATGAACCAGCACATATTCGGCCTGGTTGTCAAGGGCGTTGACACCGTTCCGTACGGACTGCCAGCGTTCCGAGTCGCCGATGACGATGGTCAACTTGCTTAGCATCTCGGGCGACCAGCCGGAATTTTCAAAAATATCCTTTTGAAAATGTTCTTTCCAGTCAGCGGGGACCGCCATTACCACCTGGCCAATTTCATCCATACGCAGAAATGTCTCTAGGCAATAGAAATAGACCGGCTTTCCCTTCAGTAACATAAGCTGCTTGGGGACAGATCCGCCCATCCGTTTCCCGATGCCGCCCGCCGGAAGGACGGCGGCAAATTTGCCCTTGTTGAAATTGCTCATAACATAAGAAAGTTAGTAAATATCTATCTTTGGCGGCGTATGAATACCAAGATTTACTATACCCTCACAGATGAGTCGCCGTTCTTGGCGACTCAATCCCTGCTCCCTATCGTACGCGGTTTTGCGAAGGCCGCCGACATCGATGTCGAAACCAAGAACATCTCCCTGCCGGGCCGCATTCTGGCCGCTTTCGGCAAGGCGAGCGATGACCTGGATTTCTTGGGCAAACTTACGCTGGACCCGAGCGCAAACATCATCAAGCTCCCGAACATTTCGGCATCCGTGCCGCAGCTCAAGGCTGCGATTGCCGAACTCCAGAAGAATGGTTTTGACGTGCCCGACTATCCGGACGCACCGGCAAATGACGAAGAAAAGGCAATCCGCGCCAAGTACGACAAGGTGAAGGGTTCCGCCGTGAACCCGGTGCTGCGCCAGGGCAACTCCGACCGCCGCGCTCCCAAGGCCGTGAAAAATTACGCCCGCAACAATCCGCACAGCAACGGCGTGTGGAACGAATCGGTGAAGACTCACGTTTCGAGCATGTCCGCAAACGACTTCTACGGCAACGAAAAGTCCATCACGCTCGCGAAGGCCGACACCTTCAAGATTGAATTTGTTGCTGAAGATGGATCCGTCACGGAACTGCGTGCCGCAAAGCCGCTCCTCGAAGGTGAAATTCTTGATGCGACCGTGATGCGCATGGCCGCTCTTGAAAAGTTTATCGCCGAACAGATGGCCGACGCCAAGGCGAAGGGCGTGCTGTTCTCTGTACACCTGAAGGCCACCATGATGAAGGTCTCTGACCCGGTGCTGTTCGGTGCATTCGTGCGCGTATTCTTCAAGGATGTTTTCGTGAAATACGCCGACCTGTTCAAAGAACTCGGCATTGACGCGAACAACGGTCTCGGCGATTTGTACAAGCGCCTGGAAGGCAACGCCAAGGAAGCCGAAGTCAAGGCCGCTATTGACGCAGCACTCGCCGCTGGCCCGGACCTCGCCATGGTCGATTCCGCAAAGGGTATCACCAACTTGCATGTGCCTAGCGACATCATCATCGACGCCTCGATGCCCGCGATGATCCGCAACTCCGGTTGCATGTGGAACAAGGAAGGCAAGCTGCAAGAAGTCAAGGCCTGCGTACCGGACCGTTGCTACGCCGGCATCTACGAAGCCGCGATTGAATTCTGCAAGAAGAACGGCGCCTTCGACCCGAAAACGATGGGTACTGTTCCGAACGTCGGCCTCATGGCCCAAGGCGCCGAAGAATACGGCAGCCACGACAAGACCTTTATCGCTAAAGCAAAGGGCGTCATCCGCGCCGTAAATGCAAACGGCGAAGTGCTGTTGCAGCAGGATGTGGAAGCCGGCGATATCTACCGTATGTGCCAGGCGAAAGACGCCCCCATCCGCGACTGGGTTAAGCTCGCCGTCACGCGCGCCCGCGTCTCTAACACGCCGGCCATTTTCTGGCTGGACCCGCAGCGCGCCCATGACCGCGAAATCCAGAAGAAGGTGGAAGTTTACCTGAAGGACCACGACTTGAGCGGCCTCGACATCAAGATCATGAGCCCGAAGGACGCCATCGTGGAAACCATGACCCGCGCTAAGGCCGGTCTCGACACCATCAGTGTCACGGGCAACGTGATGCGCGACTACCTCACCGACCTTTTCCCGATTCTCGAAGTCGGAACCTCTGCCAAGATGCTCAGCATCGTGCCGCTCATGGCTGGCGGCGGACTCTTTGAGACGGGTGCTGGTGGATCCGCCCCCAAGCAGGTGCAGCAATTCCTCGCCGAAAACTACCTCCGCTGGGATTCCCTCGGCGAATACTTCGCGCTTGTGCCCGCCTTCGAACAGGTCGCCGCGACAACTGGTAACGCCAAGGCCAAGGTCCTTGCCGACACGCTCGACGAGGCGAACGGCAAGATTCTTGAATTCAACCGCACCCCGGCAAGGAAGATTGGCGAACTCGACAACCGTGGTTCGCACTTCTACCTCGCCCTCTACTGGTCGCAGGCTCTTGCCGCCCAGAAGGACGATGCGGAACTTGCCGCCAAGTTCGCCCCGGTCGCGAAGGCCCTCGCCGAAAACGAGCAGAAGATTGTCGCCGCGTTTGCCGCCGAGCAGGGCAAACCCGCCGACATCGGCGGTTACTACCTGCCAAAGCCGGAACTTCTGAAGAAGTGGTTGCGCCCCGTCACAGAATTCAACGAAGTCATCGACAGCCTGTAGTCCACAGACGTTAAAAAAATATATGTTTAGCTTCAGAACCGGAGGCTAAAATGAAAACTCTGTTTAAGAAACCGCTGATAGCCCTTGCCGCGGCGCTTCCCGTGCTGCTCTTCGTGTCGTGTACAACCGACTTGCCTCCGCAGGTCATCACGGCGAATGGCGATGTCTATTCCATGGAAGAATTCGAGGAACTCGAGTCGGCCGGCTTGGTCGACGAGATGGGCAATGTCATCGATACGACGCTAAAGAACCCGTCCAGTTCGTCGGATTCCTCCGGGTCTGCCGAGTCTAGCTCCTCGGTCGCGGCAAGTTCCGCATCCGAGAACGCGAGCTCTGCATCCGAAGACGTAAGCTCGAGTTCCGAAGCCGAGGTGGAATCCAGTTCTTCCGAAGAGGAGGAAGAGGATGACGAAGACTCTTCTTCCTCGGTTGCCGAGGAAAGCTCCAGCTCTTACGAGGCCGTATTCGGGACGGGCGAGGTCGGCGAATCGATTATCGCGAAGGACGGCAAGATTAGCATTGGCACCGACGCCATGGTCGAGGTGGACGACGCCGACAAGGATGCCCTCGTCGAGGTGAAGGCCGCGCTGGAAGCCTCTACGGACCTTCCCGATGGCTACAGCAAGTTCACCGTCGAGACGACGTTCGAGGACTATAATTACGAGAGCAATATCGAAACCGCGTATTTCTGCCTGACGAAGGACGGTTCCTGGCTCGAGATCTCGAGCTCGAAACTTGGCGAAAACATCCCGCATTTCAGGAACAATGCCTCGCTGGGCCCGCTCGAAGGGTTTACGGTCAGCTTTGCCGACGCCTGCTCTGCGGTTTGCACCAGGGAAAAATAGCGGACGGGCGGGCCTAGTCGGTCCGATTTGCGCGAAAAAAAGGCGATTTGCCGCCTCGGGGGCGTTCCCGGGGCGCTTTTTCTATATATATTGAAATAGTAAAGTAATTGGACGATTTTTGTAAGTTAGGACTATATGAATACGACTGTATTGTACATTTTTTTGGCTGTCACGCTGTTCTTCATGCTGGTGAACGTATGGACCACCGGCAAGGTGCTGCGGCGTGGCCCCACGGCGAGGTGGCTTGGCCTTAGCGGTGTATTTGCGGTTGTTTGCGTTATCAGTTATATAGTGACCGTATTGACGGACTCGGTCCGGGTGTTTGCCTGGATGACGTCCATCCACCTGATTGCGGTCGCCATAGGCCTGTACTGTGCGTGGAAGTTCTCCTACCTCTATGTGCGGTTGGAGAACTTCAGGATCCTCAAGGTGATTTCGAGGATATTAATCACGCTGGTCTCGGTCGACGTAATCGTCCTGCTGGTGAACCCCTTCAAGAGTATCGTCCTGGAATTCGCGCTCCGCACGCCGGAATCCCTTTATTCCAAGGTCATCTACGCGGCGCAGCATCCGCTGTACTACATGCACATGGCGATAGCCTACCTGCTTATTGTCGGTGTCCTGCTCCTGCTTGGCCACGGGCTTGCCATGGTCCCGAAGGAATTCGGGCGGCAGTACCTCTATACGATGATTACGCTTGCCCTTGTGCTCGTGTTCAACGTGATATCGGTCTTTGTTCTCGGCAACAGGAGTTACTTGAACTACTCCATCGGCCTTTACAGCCTCCTGACGATTGTCATGTACGTGTTCGCGTACAAGTTCTCGGACTTCATCATGATAGACTACTTCAAGGACAGCGTGTTCGAGAACGTGTCGCAGTCCATTGTCCTGTTCGACTTCCGTGGCGAGATGGTGATGTGCAATAACAAGGCGGTCCGGCTGTTCTCGATGATCGATTTTTCGAAGAAGCCGACGCGCAAGGAGTTCGAGAAGATTTGCAACATCGTGATTGTCGGCGAGAAGGATATCGATACGGCGTCCCTGCAGTGCTACGTGCGCCAGCCTTCGGGCCAGATCCCGCTCCGTTGCGACTTCCGCAGGCTGAAAAACGATGCCGGCGTGCTCGTGGGCTACCTGTATGTCTTTGCGGATATCGGCCTCGAGACGGATCCCGTGACGGGCTACCAGAAGTGGGAAAGCTTCAAGAACTTTGCCCTCGAGAATTTGGAATCGTTTGCGCTCCCGGTGACGGTAATCGTCTCCGATATCAACAACCTCACTGTCGTCAACAGCGTCGGCGGCCGCACCCGCGGCGACCAGATGCTCAAGGCGTTCGCAAGCCTCTTGCGCAAGGAGTTTGTCGAGAATTCCTACTTCGTGCGCGGTGAGGGCGCAAACCTTGTTGTTTTGGCCTACAACCGTACGAACGAGGCTGTCGCGAAGGCCATGGAATCGCTGCGTGCCGCATTCGGCGGGCAGTTCCTGTATGCGACCGAGAAGGTCCTGGATTACCAGACGGGAATCCTCCAGGCCATCGAGACGGCCTCCAAGGTCTTGCGGCAAAAGAAACTCCTGGATACGGATTCCAAGCATTCCGAGGTCCTGAATACGCTGAAGCAGGCCATGCTCAAGAGCGACGCCCGCTTCGAGGTGCATGTCGCGCGGTTGCACAAGTTCTGCGAAGCGCTGGCTCCGCGCCTTGACTTGACCGAACGCCAGCTGAGCGACCTGAAGCTGCTCTGTGCGCTGCACGACGTGGGAAATGTCGCCATCCCTGCCGAGATATTGCAGAAGCCCGCGAAACTCACGCGCGAGGAATATCGCCTGGTGCAGTCGCATGTGGAAAAGGGCTACCAGATTGCCAAGAGTTCCAAGGAATTTGTCGTCGTCGCCGACTATGTACGTCATCACCATGAACGCTGGGACGGTTCGGGCTATCCCGACGGAATCAGCCGCGAGAGCATTCCGCTCCTGTCCAGGATTGTCGCGGTCCTCGACTCCTACGATGCGATGACGAGCCCGCGTCCGTACCGTGCGGCGATGCCCAAGGAATATGCGCTCAACGAGCTGCGTTCCTGTGCGGGCACGCAGTTCGATCCGACGGTCGTTGCGGAATTCCTGCAGGTGCTTTCGGAAGACGTCGAGGAGTCCGGTGCAGAAAAGGAAACGGCTCCCGCGGAAGTGTCGTCGCAACCGAAGGCCCATGCTCCCTCGGCCGAGGCGCTTGCCTCCATGAAGGATGTCGTGCAGAAAATGGATCAGCGCGCCCCGAGCATTCACCGCGTCAGGTTCTGCCGCTACATTGTCGATGCGAGTACCAAGATCGTGTCGGTCGACGAAAACTTCGAGGGCATGACGGGTTATTCGCGCGAGGATATCCGCCAGATGAACCTGAGTCAGGAAATGCTTGTCCCGCCGGAAGACTTGACGGAATTCCTGTGCGAGACGGCGGAACTTGCTGCCAAGGAGCAGGTCGCCTATTACGAGCACCGCCTGCGCTGCAGGGACGGTTCCATCATCTTCGTGTTCGGCGCGTACAAGGTGTTCTTCGATTCCGCTTCCCGCGAAAACCATTGCGAGATTGTCCTTGCCGATAGCTCCAGCACGTTTGCGATGAAGATGATGGCGAATGACGAGAAGGTGAAGGCGGCCCGCCAGCTGCGCCAGTGGGAAGATACCTACCGCAAGGATTCCCTGACGGGGCTCTTGAACCGTTCGGCCTTCCAGAGCGACGTGGAAGAGAAGCTGCTCGATAGCGAGACCAAGGTGATGCTCCTGATGATCGACGTGGACAACTTCAAGAACTACAACGACACTTATGGCCACCGCGCGGGCGACGAGTGCCTAGCCTTTGTCGCGAACACGATCCGCGGCTCCCTGCGCGACAGCGATCTTGCCTGCCGTATGGGTGGCGACGAATTCGCCGCGGCGCTCTTCTTCAAGAAGGAAAACGATACCGAGTTCATGTATTCGCGTGCCCGTCAGATTTTCGACAGGATTTCTGCCAAGCTCGCGAAGGCGGAACATCCGACCGCGCTTTCGATGGGGGCGGTTGTCGCCGAGCACGAGAACATGACGTTCAAGCAGGTCTACGAAGCCTCGGACAAGGCGCTGTACAGGTCCAAGAAGGATGGCCGCGGAAGGCTTTCCGTCGAGTCCGCTACGTTATCGTAAGTCTAAAACCATAGTCCAAGTTGGAATGCTGTGGCGCTTGTTTTTGCGCCTTTTTCACTGTTTGCCTGTGATAAATGGCAAAAATCGTGTTTTTAGCGGCAAACGCCGTGTAAAAAAAACGAAATTTTTATTTATTTTAGCTCGAAAAAAGGTGGCAATATGAAGAAAGTACGTACGAAGTTTGCCTTGACGGTTGCGCTCGCCCTGGTGGCGGGCGTGGGGCAGTCCTTTGCCGCATGGGACGGCAAGTCCATGGAAAAACCGGAAACCGAGAAAATAGGCGGTAAGCAATTCTACCTTATCGCAAACGAGGCGAACCTTGCGTGGTTCTCCGATTCTATTTACCGTGCGGGCGGAACCTCTACGCTGAATGCCAAGCTCACCAAGTCGCTGGATATGGGCGGCAAGCTCTTTATGCCGATTGCCGCGGGTATGGGTCGCACCCTGTTTGCGGGGACTATCGACGGTAACGGCTTTACCATTTCGAACCTCTATATCGATGCGGGCAAGATTGCCGAAATCAAGAACCCCTCCTGTGAGGGGGCGGTTGCGCGTTGCAATGCCCAGAACGCAGGGTTTGTTGCGGTCATGTCGGGCGGTACGGTCAAGGACCTCGTTTTCGAAAACATCTATATCGCAGCGTCGGCGAGTACCGGCGATATTCTTGGCGACCAGCAGCCGATTTCTGTCGGCGGTGTTGTCGCCTGGCAGAAGGGCGGCTCGATTGAAAATTGTACCGTTTCGGGCAAGATCCTCACGAGCGGAAATGGTAACGCTGTCGGCGGTATCGTCGGCAATGCCTGGAATGCAACGATCAAGAACGACCTGAGCACGGTTTCCATCTATGCGAGCGGCAATCAGACCTATATCGGCGGCATTGCCGGGTTCATCAGGGGAAAGACGGAGGGCGATAAGGTTGCTATCGAGACCTGCGCTTACGATGGCAGCACTCTTGTCAATAGTGGCGATGGCAAGGTGGGCGGTATCGTCGGTAATTTTGAATTTGGCGCCTTGAATATTGAAACCGCTTACTTCGACAAGGATGTCGCAACGGAAGGTGTCGGCGCCAAGACGGATTCGCTCGAGGTGGAAGGCGAAGCATTGAGCGAAGAGGAACTGAATGTCGACAAGGTCGTCTGCGCGCTGAACGGCGGCGAATTGAAGGATGGCGCCTGCGACAAGGATGGCGTGTGGTCGGTCGGCGAAACCCACATTGTCGTGAACGGCGTTTCTCGTAACGAGAGCGGTGCGCTCATGTTCGAAGTCAAGTTCGATGCGAACGGCGGCGTTTTCGAGGAAGGAATCAAGACGACCAAGCTCCTGAAGGTCGGTGACAAGATTACGTCGACAGAAATTATTCCGCCGACCCGTGGCGACACTGTTTTCGCAGGCTGGTCGTTAACCTCGGATGCCGAAGTTCCGGATGAGGACCTGGGCGCTGCCGACAAGGCGAAGACCGTGTTTGCCGTCTGGAAGAAGATGTTTACCGTCAAGTTCGATGCGCACGGCGGAAGCTTCCCGGACGAGACTACGGAAAAGTCGAAGGTTGTCGCGGATGGCGCGGCGATCGACGTGGAAGGTTTCGAAGTTCCGCAGACCTACACCTCCGAGGAAGAAGTCAAGTACTACTTCTCGGGCTGGGCTCTCGAAGCCGATGCCGAGACCGCCCTCGAAACGCTCGGTTCTGCAACCGATAACGTGACGCTGTTTGCCGTGTGGACCGAAGCCCCGACATACACGGTCACCTACGATACCCGCGGATTCGGCGTGGAAGTCGATTACGTGCAGGAAGGGAATACGACCAAACTGCCCGAAGACCCGACTGCGGCAGGCTACAAGTTTGCCGGTTGGTTTACTGACACTACGTTCGCCGAAGGAACCGAGTTCGACTCCGAAAAACCGATCGAGGCGAGCGTGACCGTGTTTGCAAAGTGGACGCTTGTCGAATACACCATCAGCTACCTCATGGGCAAGGGCGCGAACAACGAGGCGAACCCGATCTCGTACACCATCGAGACCCCGACCATCAAGCTGCAGCCGCCCGAAAAGAAGGGCTACTACTTTGACGGCTGGTACTACGACAAGGAATATGTCAATACGGCAACGCAGATTACCGCGGGCTCCACGGGCAATGTGAAGTTGTACGCAAAGTGGGAAATCAAGACGTTTACGGTCACCTACATGGCCGGTGAATTCGCGCTGGAAGTCGTGGATCCCGATACCAAGTCCTTTGGCGATACCCTCAAGCTTAAGGAAGCTTCGTTTACGCGCTACGGCTACCTGCAGGATGGCTGGTCCACGAAGGATGGCGGCAAGAAGAAATATGACCTTGGCGCCGAATACACTGCCGATGCGGACATTACGCTCTTCCCGCACTGGAAGGTGGACCCGACGGCTATTCCGACGGTCGCGAAGGCTGCCGCTACGCGCTTCGGCGTTGTTGCGAACGGAAGGACGCTCGAACTTTCCGGCGTGCGTTCCGGTACGGCCGTCACCGTGTTCGATATGCGCGGACATGTCGTTGCGAAGGCGACCGCCAATGCATCGTCGTTCAGCGTAGGCTCGTTTGCGCCCGGCATATACCTGGTACGTGCGGGTAGCGACGTGAAGCGTGTCGCAGTCCGCTAGGGCTGCTGGCTCAGCTTGAACTTAAAATATCCTGCAATCTGCAGCGGATGGTTGAAAATGCCATCCGCCATTTTCTTTTGCAGTTCTTCGTCTGAAAGTTCGAACGACTCGATGTCCTCGGTGCTGTCGAAATGCGTGCTGCCGCCCTTGACGACTCCGTCGATGAACACCACGTGGAAAACGCCGCGGTGCCTGTCCGGATTTACCGGGAATGCGCCGAGGTATTTTGTTGTTGCGGCCCTGTACCCGCATTCTTCCTGCAGTTCGCGGATGGCGGCCTGTTCCGGCGTCTCGCCCTTGTCGATAATCCCTGCGGGGAATTCGAGCGCGATTTTCCCGGTGCCGTGGCGGTACTGTTCCGTCATCACCCACTTGCCCTCGGCGGTGCGTGCGAGGATCAGCACCCAGTCGGGTTGCCATAGCGTGTAGAAGTCGCCGATGACCTTTCCGTTCGGGAGTTCGCACGTTTCCTTCGCGACCTTGAGCCAGGGGGCGTCTACCAAGTATTCCGTCTTGAGCAGTTTCCAGGGTTTCATGGTGCTAAATATAGTCTACCCTTCGAGCTTGTTTTTCAGGTAGTGCCTTGCGGTCCAAGTGAAATACAGGATATCCGCGATGATGAGCGCGATGGCGCAGGCGAGGAATACGGGCTGGTGCATACCGAAATGCCCTGCCATCGATCCGCCCGTGAGGATTCCCGCGCCGATGCCGATGTCCCAGCCGCTAAGGTACGTGCTGTTTGCGGTGCCGCGCTGGTCGTGGCGGGCGAGGTTCACGCACATCGTCTGGTAGCCGGGGAAGATTAGCCCGAGGCTCGTGCCGATGAGAAATGCCGCGACAAAGAAGGTGACGGGCGTATGGCTGAAGGCGAGAATGAAATATGCAACTACGTTCAAAGTCATGCCGGTACCGACGAGGTGAATCAGGTAGCCCCTGTCGATGAGGCGGCCGGTCATGATGCGGTTCAGGATAAGTCCTGCGGCGATGAGCGCGTAGAACCAGCCGGAGCCCCCGATGCCGAGTTCCTTCGCGTAGAGCGCGATGTAGTTTGTGACGGGCCCGTAGGCGAACCCGACGAAGATGAAGTTCACGAACTGCGGGATGGCGCGGGTGAGGAAGAAACGGTCGAGCGAGAGCGGCGCGTGCGGCTTTTTCTCCTTGCGGGGAACCTTAAGCGTCTGCACAAGAATGAGTCCGATGACGCACAGGATAATCGAAATCGCAAATACGATGGTGTCCCCGAAGGCCTCGTACAGGAACATGCCTGTCATCGGTCCGGTCGCGAATGCGAGATTCACGCTGATGCCGAAATAGCCGATGCCTTCGCCGCGGCGGCTTGCGGGGAGCGCGTCGATGGCTACCGTGTTGCTTGCGGTACTCGAAATTCCGAAGAAGAGACCGTGCGCAAAACGTACAGCGGCAAGGATTGGCAATATGCCTACGGTCTTGTAGCCCAGAAAGCACGCGGTAAACGCGAAGAATGTCCAGAAGTACAGCGGCTTGCGGCTGAGGGTGTCCACGAGGAATCCGGCGAAGGGCCTGCAGGCGAGCGCGCCGATGGTGTAGAGCGAGATGATGAAGCCTGCGGTCGCGTTGTCGGTCGCGAACTTCTCGATGATGTATAGCGGGAGAATCGGCAGCAGCTGATAGAAACTGAAGAACAGCAGAAAGTTCGCGGCGGCGACCGTCACGAAATTCCGCGTCCAGAGTGCGGGCTTTTGTGTTGCATCCGTCATATCAAATATCCCGGAGGCCAAAGATAGAAATTACTTCCCGAACAAATCAGAATGAGTTCCAGTGTCTACAAGGGTAAGTGTCAAAATGCCGTTGTTCTTTCGGTAGCATAAAAGCCAATCTGGGCGAATATGGAGTTCTCTCGTTCCTGCGAACGCTCCCGACAATTCGTGGTCGTGAAATTTTTCGTCAAGAACTTGATCCGTCCGAAGCATTTCGACGATGGACTTGAGTTCCTCCAGAGGAAGTCCACGTTTTTGACAACGTTTGTAGCCTTTCTTAAAGCGGCTGGTCCAGATTACTTCGTAAATCATTTGTCAAGGTCCGCCCACATCTCGTTCATATCCGTATAGCGCTTGGTCTTCGGGTCGGCTTCTAGTCGCTTTGCTTCTTCGATTGCGTCTAGGAGTTCGCCGGAACGTTTCGGGTATTTCACTTCAAAGGGGAGGCCTTGCTGTAGCACCACCTGCCGCAGGAACATAGAAATCGCCTGAGACATAGAAAGCCCAAGCCCCTCAAGGAGCTTGTTGGCCTGGCTGCTCAGCTCGGAGTCGATGCGGAAATTTTTAGCTATGGTGCTCATGAACATAAATATACCTCATTTTAATTGCAAATGCAAGTATATAGTTGTAAATGCTTGTAATTGCTATTAAAATTGTGCTCCCTAAAATTTGTATGCTATACGTTTGTGCACTAAATATAGCTTTAGAAATAGGGATTGTCAATAGGTTTGAGCTTTTTTTTGGGGAAAAAGGTTATATTCCAAAAGAGGTTTGCTATGACATTTGTTAGGGTTGCTGTTATTCTTGGTTGCATGGTGTTTTTTGCGTCGTGCTCGCAAACCGCATCGGGTCCAAAGGAAGATGATTCTGCGACTGAAAGTTCTTCTAGTAAGAAGAACGATAAAAACTCTAGTTCAAAGGAAAAGGTTTCTTCCAGCAGTTTTGCAGAGGATCTTGATGAAGAATGCATTGGTGAAACCGGTAATGCATGGGATGGAACGACTGCAAAAAAATTTGCCTGTGGCGCAGGAACAAAACTTAGCCCCTATATCATTTTGACGGCAGAACAGCTGGCCAAACTTTCTTTTATCGTCGGCGCAAACGAAACAGAATATCAAGGTAAGTACTACAAACTCGGCGCCGATATCATTCTCAATGAAGGCAAGATTATCGATGAAAAGGGTGCGTTAGTCGCCGATTCTGCCAAACTCCACAAATGGACTCCTATTGGCAACTCGAGTGTTGCTTTTACTGGAAATTTTGATGGCGACGGATACACGGTTAGTGGAATATTCATCAATACCACGAGTTCGCATAACGGGTTGTTTGGGAATAGTAGCGGAACTGTGCAGAACTTGACTGTGGAAAATTCTTGGATGAGCGGAGGAAAAAATACTGCGGGTGTTATAGGGTATAATGTCGGTACGATCGAGAATATAAGCAATTCCACAAGCGTTACTGCAACAGATGAATGTGTTGGGGGTGTTGTTGGTAATTCTACATATAAAGTTTACAACAATTATTCAATCATAAAAAATGTGGAAAACAAAGGTTTTGTCTCTGGAAAAAATAATGTTGGCGGAGTTGCGGGATGTGCTACGGCAGTTGTTGTTGACAATGCGAAAAATGCGGCATTAATTGAAGGATTTGGATATGTTGGAGGGATATTCGGAGGAATTGGTTCTTCATCAAAAAATGATATGAAGAACTTAAAAAATACCGGCGACATTAATGGTTCTCATTTTGTAGGCGGTATATCCGGTCACTGTGCGGGATCCACATCTATTTCTAGCAAGACGTCCTCGTATTCGTGTATAAAAGACTACGGCGGTTCATGTGGTACTTTGCAGATGGGAAACAATGAAGGAAAGATTACCGGATTAAGGTATGTCGGCGGTATTATCGGCGAAGTTTGCCACGGGACTCTTTCTGAGCTAAGTAATACAGGAGATGTTAGTGGTGAAGGTGGAACTGGGGGTATTGTTAGTTCTATGTCTTACACAACAGTAACATCCGTGTACAATAAGGGAAATATTTATGGTGGAGATTATGTTGGCGGCATTATTGGGTATAATAACGAGGGGGTCACCAGCGCTGCTTACAGCACCGGCAAAGTCGACGGAGATTCTTTGGTTGGCTTAATGATTGGCTATAACTACAACACCACCATGGCCGACTACTATTACCTTGAGCAAGGAGAACAGGAACCTTTCGGGCTCAACAACGGCGGCGGAGTCGCCACCCCCAAGACATCCGACGAAATGAAGTCCGAGGATTTCGCGGAACTCCTCGGCGACGAATTCGTCTACGACTCCGAACTGAATGACGGTTATCCCATCTTGAAATGGGAAGAGGAATAATATGCAGAATGCTGCACCTTTTATGACATTAGAAAGAGCTCGCAGTACTTATTGGCTAAAAAATAATTATAGGCCAATGGGTGAATTATTTGACTGTGGTTTTCTGACCACAAACCGTCTCGAGTGGGGTGCAAAAAATGCCTACGATCCGGCAATTAAGAACGCTTGCACCGTTTTACTAAAACAAAAACAACTTTCAACAAAAAGATTTATTGAAAAAGGGCACATCCCCAAAAACCTCGATGAAGCAAGGGCTGTGATATGGCCGTTCAGCAAATACACTGGAAAAATCGGTTGCACGATGGGTGAGCTGACTGACAACCGTGACATAACAAAGCGGGATTTAGCGTACGCCATAGAAAAAGCATGGGACGAGCAGGTTCGTGTAGCATCGCACATTATTCTTCAATCACAATTAGGCATAGAAAATGAACGAATGAACGAACCAAAGGGCTCACTAAAGGTGACCGCCAATCGAAGTTTCATGGAAAAACAAATTGAAATACTTTCTTTCAAACAAGGAGCGTTTTGGGGAGCATTTTTAGCCATTTGCATAGTCATACTTATTGCAGATCTTATCTATATGGCTATAACAGGAGCATTCCCAACTCTTGTCAAATTTATTGCAGATGCAAAATTTCTGGGATTCTCATTCATTCTTGTAATAGTTATGCTTTGTGTCTTTTTAGGCAACCTCATCATAAAACATACTGCAGAAAAAAAAATTGATGACTACAGCGAACAAATCAAAAGGCACAGGCTAGGCCGAGAAGGAGAAGATAAAGTTATCGATGTAATGCGAGAATACCTAGATGGTTCATATCACGCCTTCAGAAACCTAATTTTGCCAAACAAAAAAGGAGATATGGATATTGTTTTGGTTGGCCCTCAAGGCGTTTTCGTATTCGAAGTAAAAACATACAATGGAAAATATGAAAATTCAGGGGACGATTGGTTTTATTTGCAAAAAAAGAAAAGTAAGAGATTGAAGAATAATCCGACCATTCAGGTTAAAGCAAATGCCGCTCAACTTGCTGAATATCTTGAATCAGATTTTATACGCAATAAAGAAAAAAAATGGGTGAATGGAATTGTAATTATGGCTAACGCGGATGTTACTTGTCGTACAGAACACCCGAGCGTTCCCGTATGGCTTATTCAATATTTAGCAGAAGAATTAGGCAACATTCCTGATAAGCAAACTTTCTCTGGGCAAGCACAAAAAGAGATTTGTGAGAAGCTAGAAAAATTATATAAGGACCAATAAGAATCTTCGAAAGGAATTTACCCATGACTCTAGACGAAATGAAAGAATCTTTGCCGTCAAGCCAACAAAAAGATGCATACGAAAAATACCAGCAAACTTTTGCGGCGAGATCGCAAGCAAACGCAGCTTCTGGCACAACAATGCTGGGCGGCATTTTGAATCGTATAGCAGGAATTCCTTACTTATTGGTCCTTGTTGCTTTAGCGCTGCCTCTTTTTACAGTCACATGTTCCGATGTCCCCGTCGCAGAATTCAATGCCTATGAGATTACTATAGGCGGTGATATCAGAACTTCTTCAGTTGGTTCCCTAGACCAAATTGCTAGAGAAATCGATTCCTCATACAAGAATCAATCTACTCATTATGATGCATCGCCTTGGGTGGCGGGAATATTCGTCTTTGTGATTGCCGCTGCCGTTTTTAGCTTTATGAACAAAGCTGTTTTGGCAATTATTGCCGGCGGAATAAGCGTTTTATATATATGGATTACATTCTTGGTTGGATATTTTTCATGTAGAGATTTGTCAACAAGCGCAATGGGAATGATTTCTGTATCTCCAGGAGCCGGGATTTTCTTATCAATGCTTCTTATTGCAACTGCATTAATAATGAATATCATCGCATTGACTCATCGACAATAATCACCCCCTCCAATCCATCAAAATGAGTGGGGCTTGGATTTTTCAGTGTTTCACGTCCCTAGATGGCGATTGACACCCTATTTGCGTTCCAGCATCACGATGGTTTCGAGGTGCGGGGTGCCGGGGAATAGGTCGAGCGGCTGCACTTCGCGCACGCGGTAGCCGTAGCGTTCCCATTCCTTGAGCGAGGCGGGAATCTCGTCAGTACCACAGAACACGTGGCAAACGCGGATAGGCTTGCGCATGGCAAGCGCGTGGATAACGCCGGGTTCGCAGCCCTTGCGGGGCGGGTCGAGCAGAATCTTTTCTGGTTCGCCGGGCACGGGGCGTGGGAGCCTCGTCTGCACGAATATTTCGTCGATCTTGCCCGCGATAAAGCGGTAGTTCTTCTTCAGGTGCTTTGCGGATGCCTTGGCGCAGTCGATGGACGGGCCTTCCCATTCCACGCCCAGAACGTCCTTGGCGGCTTCGCCGAGCGCAAAGCTGAACAGGCCGTAGCCGCAGTACAGATCCAGGAAGTGGTCTTCCTTGCTGAGCGAAAGCATGCGGCTCGCCGCCTTGATCAAGTTGTGAATCTGGCTCTCGTTAATCTGGCTGAATCCCGTGACGGGGTAGCGCAGACTGAAGTGCCCGAGATTCAGGCTCATCTCGCGCGGGCCATAGAGCTGCTTGAAGTTGAGCCCTTCGGTGGGGCGCTTCGATTCCAGGTAGTAATCCGATTCGGTCGTGTCCACGTAGGCGTGCGCCGCGGTCACGTGGAGGGGCGATTCCTTCAGTGCGTCCGAAATCAACTTGAGTTTACGCACGATGCTCGCGTCAATCTTCTTGATGTTGAAAATCACCACGCGGTACTGGTACGTGCCGCGGATGATAATCCAGTTGAGCGCATAGGCGAGCGGCTTGTACGCGGGCGTAATCAGCTTTTCGAAGAGGAACGCATAAATCTTGTTGTGCTCCTCGGGCTCGAGCATCGAATCCTGGCGGTCGAACTGCAGGTTCCCCGGTCGCATGGATACGCGGCGCTTGCTCGTGGTTCGGTACCCGCGGGGCATGGGGCTTGCAATCACCTTCTGCGGGTTGCCGGCAAGGCGGTTCTTGTCCCAGAATTCCTCGAGGGCGTCGTTCTTGACCTTCAGTTCGTCCTTGTAGTCAAGCATGGCGAGCGATTCGCCGTGGAGTGAGTCAGCCTCTTTGGTGTAGCCCGGAATCTGGTGTGCGATGGCTTGTTCGAAAAACATGATTGCCTCCATGTCGGCCGTTTTTACAGGGGCAAATTTAGAAAAAAATAGAATCCCTAATCATCGTCTTTTCGGCAACGGACGGGGCGCACCCTATTCTTACTATCATGAAGGATAAAATATTTATCGAGACATTTCCTGTACTCGGCTTGCTGCTCCTCTTGCACCTCTTGTTTGGGCTCCTCTAGCTTGGATCGACAGGCCCATGATATCGGATAGGCGTACACGGCGTAATAGAGAGTATCGCCCGTTAATACTGATTTGATGGGCTCTTCAGTGCTGCTCCAAAAAGTTATTAAATCTTCGAAAACCCTGTCATAAAAGTCACCTAATTCAATTAGGCATCGACCTTCGCAGTCAGTGGTATCTTGTGGATACGCTTTGGGGATGTCTTCCCGCCGGATTATCTGGAATTCCGCGTAAAGGTCTGGTGTTATGAGTGATTTGATTAGGGAAACAAATTCTTCTTCGTTGGGCACGTGCCATCCATCAGGACAAATCCCCTGCACCACGTCAGGTAACTTACCCCTGCAACTGTTGTTTTCGCCACAGTCCAACGGGTTATCCACATCGGTTGCGAATTTTACGGAATCGATCGCTGCAGTCCATTTGTAAAAGCAGCCGAACGCGTAATCACTTCTGCACCCAAATTTGCCCCTCATGCTCGGATAGCTTACGGAGTCTTTGTAGGCAAGGTTCTCGGCCATCCATATCTGCGAGTTTATTTCGATGGTCCTGTAAACATGCCCGTCCCGAGGGTCGGTCATGGATCCGACCAAATCCTTTGGCGTCTTCCATTTGCCTGACCTGCAGATAAAATAGCGGTCGTAGTTGCGTATATTGTCGTGGAAATCTATCTGGGAGGAATCCTCGAGAATGTTGATTACCCGGACGGTATCTTCGAGAGCCTTGACGCATCGGCCCAATTTCTTTTCGGCGGGCGAGAGCGGACGCCAAATAGTCTCGTCAAAAATATAGAGGCTGTCGGTGATATCACCCTTCTTTATCGCCCCATCGGTAGTATCCTTCCAGCCGTAGGTATCCTTCTCGAAGTCGTTCGCTATGTTCCATGCGCCACCTCTGCATATAAAGTATACGGCGGCGTTTTTGCTCTTCTTGTTTGCGTTTTTCTGTACTTCGCCTTCGCGCTTTGCGTTGCAGCTGCCGAGCCTAAAGTTATTGTACCAGAAGTTGTTTACGTACTTTTCGAATGCGGGGATGTCGGCCGATATTTCCCAACCGGCGATGTTTTTGCCGATGGCCTTGAGGCTGTCGTTCCTGTTTGTTTCGAAGGCCCAGTCCGCAATGACGGTTGCTGCCGCGCTGTCATTCCAGGTGCCGTCTTCTTCAATGTCAGATGCGTAGTTGGCCAGGCGCTCGCTGAAGTCGGCTTCATCAAGGTCTCCCTGCATCAGCACGCTAATTGCGAGGAGCGCGGCGCTGCCGTCGCTCTCCCCGAAAATGTTCAGGTCTTCGGAGTTGGCGAATTCACCCTCGATTCCGAACGATGCCAGTACTTCCCGCTCTGCCCGTTCCTTTGCGGTGGCGACATCCATGGAATCGGTCGCTGCCAAGTAGACGGAGCGCTCGTATTCCAGGTGCGTAAGCAGGTTTACGTTCGCCACCTCGCGTTTACTCAGATCTATAATGGCGTAAAGGGTAATCGGCGATTGCGATTTTTTGCCGGAGACTTCGTTCCGGTAGAACCCGTTTGCCTTCAGGAGCGCAAATGGGGATACCTGCTTCGCGACCTTTACCGAGAATTCGCCCTTGTCGTTCTTTGTCTTGCCCTCGTAGCTGTTGCCTGTCTGGGAAAGAGTCTTTTCGTCGAGCTCCTGTATCGTGATGCTGGAGCCGTGCAGGAACGGCCCCTTTTGCGTTACGCCCGAGATAGTCTTGTCGGTGACGGCGATGACTTCCTGGTCCTCGACGGAGCCGCCGGCCGATTTTTCGGCGTTGCTACAGGCAGCAAGGAAGTATGCGGGCAGGAATGCCGTGGCGAGAATTGTGCAGAGTCTATTCATCTTTTACTCCCTTGCTGGAGGGTGAATCCTGTATAAAAACTTCATTGTGCATGTCGCTTAGCGGGAACAGCTGCATGTTCAGGCGGTAAACTTCTTCGGTCCTTGCGCTCTCGGTAGCGATTGTCACGATGCGCCTGCGGCACTCGGCCAGCTTCTCTACAATCTGGCCGTACGCCTCGCGGGTGATGCCCAGCGTGAGGCCCGTGATGTTGCGGCCCTGTGCGGGGTCGTTCTTGAGCGCATCAACTGCGAGTTCCGCCATTTGCACCTGCAGGTCGTGCGCGATGGCCTTCTGTACGGTCTTGCTCGCGCTGTTGCGGGCTTCGCTTCCCATGCGGAGCGAGCGGTTGGCCTGCCGGTAGTTTCCTTGCGCGTCCTGGGTGAGGTAACCCGCCTCCTGCAAAAATTCCAGAATCTCGCGGACTTCGCCAGTTTTTACGCGGTAGCGGGTGGCCCTCGAAATCTCCTTCGGGTTCGCGCCATCCATGCAGGGCGCAAGTTCGCGGATAAGCGAGTTCTTCCAGGACTTGAAAAACTGGTATTCCTCTGCGGTAATCGTTTTTACCTTGTGGACGCGCGCCAGTTCAGCGATGCTCTCGAGAATTTCTTTCTTGTCGCTTTCACTTTTCGCGTTGTCCAGGGCCACCAGCTTGCAGAAGAACGTGGATTCGAACCCGGCGAGCCCCATGGCTTGAGCCACCTGCGGAGCCGTGCGTTCGCCCAGGTTTTTCTTGCCTTCGCAGACGTACTGCAAAAATACTGGGGACTTGATGCCGGCGCTCTCGGCAAAGGAGACCCACGAGAGGGCCTTGCGGGCCTTCTGCTCTTCGTAGAAATCCCGGATGCATTCCCGGTAATTGGTGTACTCGAAGACGGATTTCATGATAATAAATGTATATTCAGTAAAATTATTTTGCAATAGTTGGAATATAAAAAACTTTAAAATTTTTAGAAAATCACAATATTTTACATATTTTGATAGGAATTTCTGATAATTCAGAATATAAATTTGTGGAAAATCCAATCTTGCCGGAACGCTTTCTGGCAAAAATCCGCCTTACATGGTCGGTTTTTGCTACTATATTTGCGAAAATGCTGATTTTTGGGCGAAAGGAGAATTTTTCATGGTCCTCAATTTACACGCGAAACTCTTGGCTCTTTCTGCTGCAACCCTGTTTGCTTTGAACGCCTGTACCGACTATGTGCAAGAAATCAAGGATGCGCATGACGAATATAACGGAACCGCAAACGGAAAGAATAACGGCGGAAACAGCGGAAGCGGCTATTCTGATCCGCAAATCGAGGATGGGATTCAAACCGCTTCGATGCGGAATCTGACCTTCGATGTCGTTGTCCGCGACTTCTCTGTCGATCACCCTGACTTCGAAAGCTTCTCCGAAGAGTATGCAAGTACTGGCGATGCTGGCTACTGTACAAAGAATGGCGGATCCAGTTGTGGCGACTTGATTTATGCGACAGGCTTGGAAGGCTATGACGAGTACTGGTATGCCAGAAAGGACGAGCACATGTCCTGCGGTAACTTCCGCTCCAAGGCCGGTGCCATGATTGGTTCAGATGGGCTTCCGATGTCTTTAAACCCGTTCTTGCCTCCTTATTTGCAGACTGCGGTAAGCAAGTCGGCGAATGCCCTTGAATATGGTGAGTGCTCTGACGGCAGAAGCCGGAATTTCGTCAATGCGGGCTCGGAAGATTACATTAAGCTGGCTGGCTGCGCCGAGGGCGCGTGGTCTACCAAGGTTTATTACACCCCTGGGATGGTTCAGCAGAATCTTGTTTTCACTCCAACGTCCGATGGCCGTTTCGATATGTATGACGGTGTGTCCATTGAGATGGCGAATTGTCTGTGCGACAACAACAACTTTGGTCAGTGGTATTCGGATGTCTATGGTTCTAACTATCGAATCAACAAGACCCTTAGTTTGCCTGCGTCGGACAAGGATGGCTATTTCTTGGTGAACTACAACTACAACAATGGCGGGTTCTTCCCGCTCGACTCTGTTGTCGATGGACTGTGGGTTGCTACATCTAAATGTGATCCTAATGCCCAGACGAATAATTCCGGTTGCGAGCAGTGGGGGCCGCAAACGCTCTCCATTTATTGCCCGCCGTACGATTACCAGTATGCTGCAACGCAGAAGGACAATGATGGCAATTCGACTGCGGCACTTTGCTCGAGCTGGCTAGCAAATGGCGGTCCTAAGCACCCGATTGCAGCACAAGCGGCCGCGCAGGCCAGCTCCATTGGTATTAAGCACCTGCGTAACTTCGGTTTTACCATGATGGGTTATATCAAGTTCAAGTATAGGTCTGCAAACCAGGTTCCGAGCCCCGAAGTCTTTGAATTTGTGGGCGACGACGACATGTGGATCTTTGTGGATGGCGTGCTGGTTGTGGACCTCGGGGGAACTCACATGGCGGCTCCTGGCGCAGTGAACATTCAAACGCTTGCCGAGAACAACCACGGCTGCCATGCGGGTGAACCTCTGGCTGGCTACACGAACTGTGACGGGGCGAATGATGCCTTGGGCTGGGCCGACAACACATGGCACCATCTGCATTTCTTCTACGCCAACCGCCAGAGCGACGGCTCCGACCTGCTTCTCCGCACAAACCTTGCCGAAATCGCCCCGCCAAGGTATAGCCAGGAATAAAAAAAGACCTCCCGGAGGGGAGGTGAAACAAAAAAGGACCCCTCAGAGAGGGGTCCAAGAGCGGCGGACCGGGATCGAACCGGCAACCATTAGCTTGGAAGGCTAAGGCTCTACCATTGAGCTACCGCCGCAATTTAGCCCAAATGTACTAAAAAAGGGCCATTTTATAAAGGGGTCCGGCGAAAACTATTGGAAAAAATTTTAAAACTTGCTAAATTTTCGCCCACATTAACAATCATACCCAAGGAGTATACTTGTTCCCCAATCCGCGCGATCGTCGCATGCCAAACCGTCAGAGTGACGGAACCCGTACCAACGAAGAGATCCATATCTCCCCAATCCGACTCGTGAAGGAGGACGGGGAGGCCATCATCATCGAAACGAGCAAGGCTCTGCAGATGGCGAAGGATGCCGGACTGGACCTGGTGGAAGTGTCTCCGAATGCGAAGCCCCCTGTATGCCGCATCATCAACTACGGCAAGTACAAGTTCGAGCAGGTCAAGAAGGCCAAGGCCGCGAAGGCCAAGCAGCACGTGGTGAAGCTTAAAGAAATCAAGATGCACCCGAAGACTGCCGAGAACGACTACCTGTACAGGATCAAGCAGGCCGCCGAGTTCCTCCAGGACGGTATGAAGGTGAAACTTATTATGCAGTTCCGTGGGCGCGAGATGGCGCACATGGACTACGGCAAACGCCTGATGGAGCGCGCCAAGGAAGACTTGCTCCAGTACGGCGATCTGGAAATGGACTCCAGGGTGGAAGGCAACACGATGCTTTCTATCTATGGTCCTAAACGCGGCGCAGGTGCTGCCAAAAAGCAGCCCCAGGCGCCAAAGCCCGTAACCGAGCCCATGGCAGCAGGTGAGGCTTCAATTTAATAACCGAAGAGGTAAAAATGCCTAAGATGAAAACACATAGCGGTGCAAAAAAGCGCTTCCGCGTGACGGGCTCCGGCCACGTCAAGTTCAAGCGTGCTGGTATGCGCCACATTCTTGCCAAGATGACCACTAAGCGTAAGCGTACCCTGCGTAAGGGCGCTCTCGTTAAGAAAGTCGATGTTTACCACGTCAAGCGTCTGCTTGTCCAAGCATAAGGAGTGTAAGAATGCCACGCGCTAAAACCAGAGTTCCTTCCCGCGAACGCCGCAAAAACATCCTCAAGGCCGCCAAGGGTTTCTATGGCCGTCGCAAGTCGAACCTTCGCCTTGCCATTGACGCCGTAGCCCACGCCGGTCAGTACGCCTACGCTCACCGCCGTGACAAGAAGGGCACGTTCCGCTCCCTGTGGATCGTCCGCCTCAATGCCGCTGTGCGTGAACATGGCATCAGCTACAGCCAGTTCATTTACAAGCTTTCCAAGGCCAACATCCAGATGAACCGCAAGGTTCTCGCCGATATGGCCGTCAGCGATCCTGAAGCATTCGCCAAGGTCGTGGAAGTCGTGAAGGCTGCCTAATAGCTGCATCTTTACGCGAGAAATTCGCCCCGCTCCTAACCGAGCGGGGCGTTTTTGTTTGTCGCCTTTAGTTGTTCCTAGCCGAGGTCGAGACCGGGGACCTGCGCCTCGAGTTCGGCCGCCTGCGCGCGCAGTTTCTGTGCGAAGTCGCGGGATGCGGCGGAGTCCGGGTCGGCCATCCTGTGCCCGGCGCTCTTCATGAACCGTTCGACCTTGCGGATGTGGTCGCGCGTCGTTTCGCTGCAGTAGGTTTCGGCCATGCGCTCGAAAATGAATTCCTCGGCGGTTTTGGATAAATGAACCATGTCGCTTTCGTAGAACCGGTAGTCGCGCAGTTCGTCCATCACGATTTCGTAGCTCGGAAAGTAAAGTCTGTTCGCGGAGGCTAGCTGGAGTGTCGCCTTGGATAGCGTGTTGTTGTGCGCTCCGTCGGCCATGTGGCGCAGCGGCGATACGGTGAAGACGACGTGAGGCTTCCTGTCATCGTTGCGAGCCGATGGCGCGGCAATCTTGCGCAAATCCTGCGTGATGCATTCTAGTGCCCGCGATGCTTCTTCCACGCCGATCATCCTGCGTTCAAAGAGCGTGGCGTCTTGCCTGTGGCAGTTCGCGACGGCCTCGCCCGATTCCTTCAAGAAATACACGAATGCGGTGCCGAGCGTGATGAATACGACGTCGGCCTTCTCCAGAAACTCGCGTGCGCGGGTCGCGGCGTCGTTCAGGTTCGCGATGCATTCCTCGCGCGTTGATGCCGAAAGCGAACCGTGTGCAATCCAGCTGTGCCACGGACCGTGCGCATCCTGGAAAACGTCATTCTCCCCGAAAACTTTTTCGTCGGCAATCGCCCTGATCTGCCTTGCGATGGAGAGCGGGTTGTATACGGTGCCGAACGGGTTCGCGAATACGTCAAACTTGCGTGCCGCAAACTGTGCCGATATTTTGTCTGCAAAGCACGACCCGAAAAACGCGATGCGCGATTCGTAGTCGATCTTGAAGTCGGCGGCGGGGATGTCGATTCTCGTGAAGAAGTCCATGGCGGGTAATATAGCCATTAGTCGTGGAATGCGCGACAATCCCGAACCTTCCTCGCGGGTGAAACCTTGAAAAATATTGTAAAAAAGTATAATTTTTAATAAAAATTCTAAAAATTGCTTAAATTTTGAATAAAAACACAAAAAAATATTGTAAAACTATTGACTTTTTCAAAAATAGAGTATATATTTAATCCCAGAACGGCTCGTACGGCTAGCCTCGAACAATAAAAGAGTCTTGTGCAACCGATGCGGCCGATGTTAGGAGGAACAATGAAAGATATTCTCGAATATACGGACTACCGCCTGTATATTGCGGACTACTACGCCGACAGGAAGGCGAAATCCGCATTTACCTGGCAGGAGTTCGCCAATGCGGCGGGCTTTACCTCGCCGGTCTATCTCAAATACGTGAGCGAGGGCCGTTTCAACCTGAGCGAAGATGCTGCGGTCCGTGTCGCGCAGGCGATGGGCCTTGCGGGCTTCGAACCGGAGTACTTCTGCGAGATGGTCAAGTTCGACCATGCGAAGAATGACGCCGAGAAAAAGGCCGCGTTCAACAGGATGCTCGCGATTGCCGATGCCCACAAGGCGAAAATTCTGGAGGGGGATTCCTTCCGCTTCTTCAGTGATTGGAAGAATCCGGTCATCCGCGAGCTTGCTCCCGCCATGCCGGGCGCCAAGCCCTTGGCACTTGCGCATGCATGCCGCCCGAAGGTGAGTGCCGCCGAGGTGAGCGAGACGCTCAAGTTCCTCGTGAATGCGGAACTGCTCCAGAAAGACGAAGACGGCAATTACCGTCAGACCGAGAAGTCCGTGACGACGGGCCCGATGAATGCGACTCCGGTTGCCGTGCGCGGGCTGCATCGCCAGATGGGTGAAATCGCTCTCGAGGCTATCGAGGGCGTGTCTCAGGACGATCGGAACTTTTCGGGCCTCACGCTCGGTGTCACGCGCGGTGCCTACGAAGAAATTGTCAAGGAAATTGCGGAATTCCGCAAGAGGGTTGTCGCGATTGCTACGCGGGATGACGAAACGGATGAAGTCTATCGTATGAACATCCAGTTCTTCCCGATGACGAATAAAGGTTTAAATAAAAAAGGTTAGGAGGATACCATGAATTACGTAAAAATGAGCAGAAAGTTTGTCTGCAGCGTGGCGATGCCGCTCGCCCTGATGTTCGCGGCATGCTCCGGCGACAAGCCGACGGCGGGTGGTTCTGCCGAAGAGACGGGAATCTATGCTTTCGAGGGGTCGGTGTCTGGCCGTGCGGCGCGTCTTGCGCAGATGCCTGAAAATACGGATTTGCTCGAATGGACTAGTGGCGCCGAAGATGGCGCTGTCATTAGGTTGTCTGAACTGGATTCGGTGACCCTGGATACGACGGGCACGTTCTATTACACTCTCTGTATGAACTCGTCGGGAGAATTCAGTTTTGACAGCGTCGCGCTGCGTAGTCCGTATGTGATGCTTGAGCTTGCCCCGTATGTGGAAAGCGAATGGTGGCAATGGGATGGAAACTGGTCGTTTGCAGAATACGATTCGCTCGGCGAGCGCTACACGGTTACGTATAGCGTAATTGTGGACTTGCGGAAAGCGAAAAATATCGACATCAACGTGATGACTTATCTAGAATCATCGCGCATACGGAACCTGGTGAATCAGGGGAAGACCTTTGAAACTGCGAAACAGCAGGCAGATGGCGAAATCCTTGAGACGCTCGGCATGTATGGAGAACCGTTCGTGTTCGACAAGAGTGATTATGTCGAAAGTCAGAATAGCCGGATCGCCATGAATTTCCTGAGTGACTTTATGTGGGATTGGAACTGCGTTGCGCCCCCGTCCGAAATGGCAAATGCCTTTGCGGCGACGGGGACGCTCTCCCAGGTCGATTCGGTGCGCGACTTTTTCGCGAACGAGATTTACAACTGGAGTAAGTATGGCCGAACGAGCGATAGCGAGGGGGCTCTCCTGGGTGGATTTATGGCTGGCCTTTATGAACTGGGTGAATGTACCGAAGAACGCGAAGGCTTTATGGAGCGGGTGACAGTCAACGATGCCGATATGAATATTTCCTGTGGTTCTGGCAGATGGACATACAAGAAAATTTTTATGCAATCGAACGCTGTGAATGCGGCCTTTGACGTGATGACGGATGCTCGTGACGGGCGGACGTACAAGACTGTTACCTATAGCCTCAAGTATGAAGACCAGACTTGGCTGGCGGAAGATCTTGTCTTCAATTCTACTGACGGGCTCTACGCCTTGGCCCAGGCGTTTGACTTGCCGGATTCTGTTGTGATGCTTACGCCCGAAGAATGCAGAGAAACGTATGACAATCATGCTTATTGCGATGCGGTTGGTATAAGCGACTACGCCATAGACTATAAACGGCTTGGCCAGGCGATAGATTCTGTCATGGCCGCGACGGGAACGTCCCAGTATCGCGGAATATGCCCGGAAGGGTGGCATCTCCCGTGGGGTGATGAATGGAGCAATCTGTTGGTATGGATAAACGAAAAATTGGGTGAAGAAGACGGGGACTATATGTGGGGTGATGACTATTTGGCGAGGGCCGGATTCGAGGGAACCTATTCTGGAGAAAAAAGAGAATATGTGGTCAGGCTTGATTCTCGCTATGACGATTACTATAAGGAATGGGAATATGAAGCGGGTGAAAAATGGGCAACCTTGGTAAGGTTCGAAGTAGGCGGCTGGCATATCGTGTCGAATTCTCCGAATCATTCGTTCCGTGTCCGTTGCATGAAGGACTAGGCTCTCTTGTTAGGAGGAAAACAGGGGTAGGTGGGAGACGGAAAGGCGGGCTTCGGCCCGCCTTTTTGTGTTTTGCGCCGAAGGTGCCCACGAAGAAACTTGTTTCGAGTGTCGGGAGGGTCTTAGGGAGGGCGTCCCTCCCTTGTCTCTCTCTGTGAAGCGTATCACGCGCAGGTGCTGTTTTTGGGCCAAAACGCGTTCCAAGTTGGAATAAAAACGGGGTCGCAGGCGGGCATGCCCTATACTATATTGAATAAGATGGTCAAATTGTTTTCGCTTGTCGCATTCCTCGCGTCTGCCGCCTTCGCGCAGGACGTGTTCATTACCGTCGACCAGTTCGGGTACCGCCCCGACGCAAAGAAGGTCGCCGTGTTGCGTAGCCCCGAGCTGGGTTACGATGCTTCGCTCTCGTACACTCCGGGCGATGTGATGGAGGTCGTGGACAGCGCGACTGCGCAGGTCGTGTTCTCCGGCGCACCGGTCGCCTTCCAGGAAGGTGCGGTCGATACCGCCTCGGGCGATAAAGTCTGGTGGTTCGATTTTTCCTCGGTAAATACGCCGGGCACTTACTTTATCCGTGACAAGGCGGATAACTTGAAACAGTCATTCTACTTTCGCATCCGGGATGACATTTACAATGACATCCTGAAGGCGGCGATGCGCATGATGTTCTACCAGCGCGTAGGCATGGCGAAAGAGGAAAAGTATGCGGGCAAGGACTGGGCCGATGATGTGAACCACGCGCAGGACAAGGTGGCCCGCCTGTTTACCGACAGTACGAATGCCGCGACGGAACGTGACGTGAGCGGCGGGTGGTTCGATGCAGGCGACTTCAACAAGTATACCATCTGGAACGGCAACTACATCGAGACACTCCTGCGCGCCTACATGGATGCGCCCAAGGCGTTTACCGACGACTACAACATTCCCGAATCGGGTAATGGGATTCCCGATGTCCTTGACGAGGTGAAGTGGGGTATGGATCACTTGCTCCGCATGCAGAATGCGGACGGCTCGGTGCTCTCGGTGGTCGACGAGGACCACGTATCGCCCCCTTCGGCGGCGATGGGCCGCAGCTACTACGGCGCTCCCAATGCGATGTCCGCCTACTCCGCGGCGAAGGCGTTTGCGCTCGGTTCTATAGTTGCCGACAAGCGCGGGAACACCGAATATGCGGCGACGCTCAAGGATGCTGCCCAGCGTGCCTACAAGTGGGCGGAGGTTCACCCCGATTCCATGTTCTACAACAACAAGGCGGAATACGGCACCAAGGACCTTGCGGCAGGCCAGCAGGAAATCGATACCAGCTACACGACGGGCGCGCGTTTCGTGGTGAAGGTGGCGGCTGACTTCGCGATGTACGAGCTCACCGGCGATGCGAATTACCTCAAGCGTTTTTCGGCGACCCCCGATAGCCTGCCCCTGATGCGACAGTACGGCAGCTGGGCGCTTGACCAGTATCGCGTGGTCCATAGCCTGCTCTACCTGCTTTACCTGGGCTACAAGGATGCGGATGCCGATGTGAAAAGCATCGTGCAGGAACGCTTCGTGGCGCAGTTCAGGCAGAGCAAGTATTTCGTGAACGGGCTGGAACACGACGGGTACCGCTCCTACATCCGCGACTACAACTGGGGTTCCAATTCGGCGAAGGCTTCGAGCGGGCTCCTGTTTGGCAAGATGGCGGCCTACGAAGGCGCAACCTCTGCGGAGGCTGGCACGTGGCGCGATGCCGCGGAAGAATACCTGCACTACCTGCATGGCGTGAACCCGTTCGGCATGGTCTACCTCTCGAATATGGGTAGCTACGGCGCAAGCAAGAGCGTCACGAAGTTTTATCACGGATGGTTCAAGGATGACAATCCCGCTCCGGGCTACGTGACGGGCGGCGCGAACTCCCGCTATACGTGGGCGGACTGCTGCAAGCAATACGATGCCGACAACAACGCGAAGGGTTGCGGGAGCGCAAGCAACAACGCGCTGTGCTATGCGGTCTCGATTCCGGTCGGGGAGCCGCATGCGAAGATGTACGCGAACATCAATGACGGCTGGCCCATCGATTCCTGGGAACTCACCGAGCCGAGTCTCGGGTACCAGACGGCGTATATCCGACTGATTTCGCAGTTCGTGAAGGAGAAGGGCGTGGATATCGGCGAGAAGTTCGGACCGGGCGATTCTTCCGTTGTCGTGGAGTCTGTTGACGCTCCGGCACTGAACCTGAACGTTACGCTTGCGGGTAATAGCCTTGAGGCCGTAAGTTCTGGCGATATTCGCGAAATACGCCTGTTCGACGTGAATAACCGCGAGACCCTGCGTTGGAACGGCAATGCCCGCCGCGTTTCGCTGGATATTTCTGCCCTGAAACCGGGAGTGTATGCCGTGAGGGCGGTTTCGGGCGCAAAAACGGTGACTCGCCTGGTGCTCAGGCGGTAGCCGCGCCGAAATATTGTATCTTTATGGGACATGTTCCGCTCGTGAACGAAGGAATTGATTATGAAACCTGGTAAGACCGAACTTCGCCTGAATGCAGAAATCGAAAAGCGCGGTGCCCTTTTTGCGGTGCTGCTCGACCCCGATACTTCGGACGAGGCCGCATTCGTGAAGGCGGGTGCGATGGCCGCGGAGAACGGTGCCGACCTGCTCCTGGTGGGCGGTTCGTACCTCGGGAACTTCACGCTCCCCAAGCAGGTGGCAGCCCTCAAGGCCCACGTGGACCTGCCCGTGGTTCTTTTCCCGGGTGGCGCCTCGCAGGTCGTTCCCGGTTTCGACGCGATGCTCTTCATGACCCTCGTGAGCGGCCGTAACCCGAACTACCTGATTGACGAGCAGGTGCGCGGTGGCGCGCTCGTGCGTGCGCTCAACATGGAAGCCATCCCGACGGCCTACCAACTCATCAACAGCGGTAAGCGCACGACGGTGGAATACATCAGCGGTACCATGCCCGTGCCCGCGAACAAGCCCAAGCTCAGCATGGTGAACTCCATCGCGGCAGAACTCATGGGCATGCGTTACGTGTACCTGGAAGCAGGCAGCGGCGCCGAAGAGCCCGTGCCCGTCGAGCACATTGCCTATACCCGCAAGGCTACTGAGATGACCATCATCACCGGCGGTGGAATCAAGGATCCGCAGACGGCCGCCATCCGCGTGGCCGCAGGCGCGAACATCATCGTGACCGGCACGCTGTGGGAAAAGGTCGAAGACCCGGCGCTCCTCAAGGAATTCGCCGCCGCGATTCACGTCAAGGGTTAAAAACTTCGTAATACTTCGTTGCCCCGACCGGTTGGCCGAGTTTTTTGCGAAAGTGCACCCTATTGCTTTTGCATTTGGCTTTTTGTATATTTTGAAAAATGGAAACCGACTTTATAGGTTGCCGCCTAGCCTTTGGCTAGTTTTCTATATGCTATAACAAAAGAGGAATCATGGCTCGAGAAATTCGAGAGACCCCTATTTTGTTCGGCGAGGATGCTCGCCGGTTTTTAGCCCGTATGGAAGAGCGGCACCCGGAACCTCCGGAAGTTCGTGCCCAGCGCCTGCGGGATTACGAATTTGTGAAAAAGGCTTACGAGCGTGGCATGGCCGAGAAACGTGCACGTGAAGCAGCCAACGGAGGTATTGATCCGTGGTTCGACAATGTGTAGATAAATCTAATTACAGGTTTGTTCGGTTGGAACCGAGTAATGTCGTAAAAAATTTCAGTTGCGGCGATACCGATTTAGACGATTTCATTCTTCACCATGCAGCGGCTTTTCAAAAGCATTTGTTGTCTGTTAGTTATGCGTTTGTTGATAGCAATACCAGCCGCGTTCTAGCCTATTGCAGCCTTGCGAACGACAAGGTTGCAATTAGTGATTTTAAAGACAAAACGGAGTTTAACCGATTCCGCAAGAAGCGCGGGTTTCCGAACGAGAAACGTTTGAAAAGTTATCCCGCGGTGAAACTATGTCGTTTGGGAGTTGATAAATCTGCAAAGGGACTGCGGATTGGAACGACCATTTTGAACTATATTAAGTCTATGTTCGTTATCAACAATAAGACTGGTTGCCGATTCCTGACTGTTGAGGCCTACTTGAATGCGGTTCCGTTTTATGAGAAGAATGGTTTTCGATTCATGAACGCCGAGGACAACGACCCCCATACGCGTCTCATGTATTATGACCTGATGAATATCGTGGCGTAGTTTCGCCTAATTGTAGGGGAATCTAGTCCGCGACAATAATTGTCGCGCGGTTATGCTATATTTAAATCGCTTGCACGAAGTGCATGCGTGAGGCGAACTTTGTTCGCCGAAGGATTGTCTCTAATTATGTCCACATTCACGAAGTACATCCAGAACGAGGAACACTACTCCGAGGTGATTTCGCGCATCGCGAAGGTCCGCAATACGCTGTGGATCGGTACCGCCGATATCAAGGATGTCTACGTGAAGCAGGACGGTGACGCGATTCCCCTGCTGGGGCAACTCGCCGGCCTCCTGAAGCGCGGGGTGGGCGTGCGGCTGATTCACGCGAAGGAGCCGGGGCCGAACTTCCGCGAGGATTTTGACCGGTTCAAGATTCTCGCGACCGACCTGGAACGCGTGATGTGCCCGCGGGTGCATTTCAAGATGATGATTTTCGACCTGGAGACGGCCTACATCGGGTCGGCGAACCTTACGGGTGCGGGCATCGGCATGAAGAGTTCCCTGCGCCGCAACTTCGAGGCGGGAATCCTCACGAACGATCCTGCACTTGTCGAGCCCGCCATCGAGCAGTTCGATACGCTCTGGATGGGCTCGCACTGCAAGAAATGTGGCCGCCAGGAATTCTGCGGCGACCGCATCAAGTAGATGCCCTGCTTTTTCGCCCGTTTCTAGTGGGGCGGGCTTTTTTTGTGCCCATAATTGTGTATTTTTAGGGAAAAGACGCTGCACCGCGAGGTGCGGTTTTTGAGGTATATATGCAAAAACTGATTATAGTCACGTTTGTGCTCCGTGCTCTGGGTTTCGTGCTTGTGCTCCTGAGCCTTTTCGGGCACGACCTGATCCTGAATGTTTTCCCCGGTCTTGAGGGAATGTCTATCAACCCGATTTTCTACTCGGGCATCGGCGTGTATTTTGTTGGCGCGGTTATTTATTTCTTCGTGAACAAGAAGCGCCGTGCCGATAAGCGCCGCGAAGAAATCGAGGAAGCCGAGGAGCGAGCCTCCCAGAGCAGGGCGGCTGGCGAGAACCGCGAAGGATAGTGGCCTCTTATGAGTGATTTGATGATTCAGATTGAACATTTGCACAAGACGTACAGGAGCGGCTTTTTGATGAAGCCGAAGCTTGCGCTCAAGGACGTGAGCTTCAGCGTGGAACCGGGCCAGGTGTACGGGTTTATCGGCCCGAACGGTGCGGGCAAGTCCACGACCATCAAGGTGCTGACGGGACTTTTGAATTTTGAATCGGGTAAGGTGCTGATAAACGGCATCAGCCCGCGCGACGTGAAGAGCCGCCGTTACATCGGCTACTCCCCGGAACAGCCGTATTTCTACGACTACCTCACGGGCCGCGAACTGCTCCGCTTCTACGGTACGCTGGTCGGGCTCGATGGTGCGGAACTGGACAAGCGCATTGGCTGGGCGCTCGAGCTTTTGCATGCGAACAAGGACTGGATCGACCGGCGCCTGCGTTCGTACTCCAAGGGCATGATGCAGCGCGTGGGAATTGCGCAGGCGATTCTCGGCAAGCCGAAACTCCTGATTCTCGACGAGCCGATGAGCGGGCTTGACCCGATGGGCCGCCGCGACGTGCGCGAGGCCATCCAGCAGCTGAACCGCGACGGCGTGACCATCTTCTATTCGAGCCACCTGCTGAGCGACGTGGAAAGTATCAGCCACAAGGTCGCGATGATTGTGGACGGCAAGATCGTACGTGAAGGGACGGTCGACGAGATTACCGAGTCGTGCGGCGTGGAATATCACGTGCGTACGCGCAAGGCTATTCTCGGCGAAGACCTGCCGCAGGGCGTGGCGCTTACGGGCCACCCGGAAGAATTCGTGTGCGAGGACGATGCCGCCCGCGACCGCCTGCTGGCCTACTGCCTTGCGAACGGGATTGCGGTCGAGAAGATGGACCACAAGCGCCCGAGCCTCGAAGACATCTTGACGGAGGAGATTGCCCGTGCAGACGCTTAAGCATATTGCCATTATTGCGCATAACACTTTCCGTGAATCTATCCGCGACAAGATTCTCTACAACATCGTGTTCATCGCGATTGCGCTTACCTTGTTCAGCATCGTGCTTGGCGAGTGGTCGGTGTTCGACCGCGCCTACGTGATCAAGTCCACCACGCTTTCGGTGATGAGCCTTTCGGGCCTCCTGATTTCCATCTTCGTGGGTATCAGTCTCGTGCAGAAGGAAATTCAGCGGCGTACGGTGCTCACGCTCTTGTCGAAGCCGATTAGCCGCGTCACGTTCATCGTGGGCAAGTACCTCGGCCTCCTTGCCGTGGTGGCGGTACACCTCACGCTCTTGACGGTTATCTACTACGTGATGCTGTTCTTCACGAACGCCGAACCGACGGCGAGCCTCTTGCTTGCCATCTACCTCATCTTCTGCGAGATGGCGGTGGTGATTGCGGTGGCGCTCCTGTTCAGCAGCTTCAGCAGCACGATCCTCTCGGCGCTCTTTACGCTGGGAGTGTATTTCGCAGGGCATCTGTGTAATGAACTTTTGGAACAGGTGCGCTTCACGACCCGCATGAACGATGTGAGCGATGCTTCAGCGGCCTTGTTGGAGAAGATTGCTACCGTGATTCACGCGGTTTTCCCGGGGCTCTACCGCTACAACGTGACGAGTTACGTTGTGCACGGTCTTGCTCTCCCGGATATGTATTTGTTCTGGAACACCATCTATGCACTCGGCTACGTGGGAGTATTCCTCGCGATTGCTAGCTGGTGGTTTAGCCGGAGGGATTTCCTATGAGAAACCAGTATATGGCGAAGGTCCTCGTCCACAACAAGGTGGTGACGCAGGACCAGATAGATGCACATTGGGCCGAGGCTAACGACCAGGTCGATATCGGCCAGGTCTTGGTGAAGGCCGGGCTCCTGCAGCAGGCGATGTACGAGAAGGTACTAGCCTTCGTGAAGAACCTGGAAGCAAAGAATGCTGCGGCCGCTCCCGCAAAACCTGCCGCCCCGGCTGCTACGGCTGTCCCGGCTGCCCCGGCGCCCGCCGCTCCGGCGATGAAGCCCGCTCCTGCGGTAGCTGCGGAATCTGCGCCGGAAGAACCGGCCCTGCAGATCGAGGGCAACAACATCTATGGCGAATCGTCTTCCTCAAATGTGGTCGTCGAGAAGGTCTCGGGACTTGAATCTACGAGCATTTCGAATATCGGAATTTCGACGGAAACCGAGGCCGCTGCTGCCGAGAGCGAAGATGGAGAATTGCCTTCGCGGTTTGCCGTGGTATCGGGCGAAGGCTCCGAGGTCGCCGCTCCCGACACGCTCCTTACGACGATGAGCCTCAAGAAAGTGATGGCGTATGCGCGCAAGTTCGGCGCGACAGATATTTTCCTCTTTGCCGGCCGCCAGGTGATGATGAGCCAGTCCGGGACGCTGTTCCCGGTGACGGAACAGACTCTTGACAAGACGCGCGTGACGGAATACCTCACGGAAGCCTCTTCCGGTTTTGCGGATGGCTACCAGGTGGTTGCGGGCAAGAATTTCAGCAAGACGTTCGGGCTTCCGGGCGTGGGACGCGGCCGCATCTCGGTCACGTGGGACGATGTGAATCCGAGCGTGTCGATTCGCGTCATCCAGAGCGAAACGGTGTCGTTCGACAACCTGTTCTTGCCGCAGTTCTGCCAGTCGTTTGTGGACTTGCCGAGTGGCCTCGTGCTGGTGGCTGGTCCTTCGACTAGCGGCCGCTCTACAACGGTTGCAACTTTTGCCGAGATGATTGCGGAGCGCCGTCCGTGCTACATCCATACGGTCGAACGCCCCATCGAGCGCCTGCTCAAGAATCCGAATGGAGCGCTCGCGCAGAAGGAAGTTGGCTTGCATGTAAAGACGGGTGTCGCAGGTATCGAACTTGCGCTCCGCGATGGCGCTGACGTAATCTGCTTTGACCATCTGGAATCGATGGAAGAACTTGACCTGTTGCTGCAGGCCGCCAATGCGGGTGTGCTCGTGTTCGCGGTGACGGGCGGCAACAACATCCACGCGCTGCTTTCGAAACTGCTCGTCTCGGTTCCCGAATCGCGCCGTGCTTCGTTTGCCTGTACGCTTGCCGACCAGCTGAAGGGCGTCATCGTGCAGCACCTGGTGCCCGTGGTGCAGAATCAGGGGCTTGTCCTTGCGTGCGAGGCGATGCGCGTCACCTCTACGGTCGCGAACATGATCCGCAAGGGAGACCTTTCGCAGCTGGTGGCCGCCATCAGCAGTCAGAAGGACCAGGGCGTCACTCTGGATGATTCCTTGCAGATGTGCGTGGAGTCGGGGTATATCGATGGTGCGGAGGCGTGGAAGCGCGCGTTCGACAGCCGCCGTTTTGCGGCATACAGGCCTGCCTAAGGAGATTGTGCTATGGCTACAGAAATCGAACCGATTTTGGATTACGTTGTCAACATTGGCGCAAGCGAGCTGATTGTTACGGAAGGCGCCGCTCCTGCAGTGCGCTTGGCCGGCAAGGTGGGAATTGTTCCCGATGCTCCCGAGGTCGAATTTGGCTCCCTCCGCGAGTTCCTGGGTTCCATGGAAGGCGACTCGGGTTTCATGGTCTGCGGTCCGTGGGCGGGCTGCAAGTGGCGCGTGCGCTTTTTCCGGGCTGCTCTCGGCAACGCCGCCGTGTTCCGCCCGCTGATTGCGGAATGTCCTTCGTTTGATTCCCTGGGTGCACCCCAGTCTGTCGCTAGCCTGCTTGCGCTGAGCTCGGGGCTGGTCGTGTTTGCGGGGCCCGCGTGCTCCGGCAAGACGACTACGGCGACGGCCTATGTGAGCAGTCTTTGCGAATCGCGCGTGCTGCGCGCAAGCCTGCTGAACGGTTCTGAGGAAATCCCTGTGAAGGCGGGTGGCAGCCTCGTGCTGCGTGATTCCTCGGGCACCGTGGGTGACTGCATCTCGCAGGCGCTCCGTAGCGGTTGCGACCTCCTTTGGCTGGGCGATTTTTGCGGTGAGAATCTGCTCCCGATGCTGCGTGCCGCCGAGGCGGGTGCGCTTGTCGTGTGCAACGTTACTGCGGGCAATTCCGCCGGCGTGCTCGATGCGCTGCTTTCGACGATTCCCAATGCCGACCGGGATCTTTGCCGCACCATGCTTGCCGCCTACCTCAAGGCGATTGTCGTGCAGCGTTTGCTTCCGGGAGAAAGCGATGGCGCTCCCGTGCCTGCGTGGGAAGTGCTCTTCAATACGCAGAAAGTGGCGACCCTCATTCGTAGCGGCGAATTCTTCAAGCTTTCGTCGATTATCGCTGCATCGGGAGCGGAAGGCATGCTCCTGATGGACGATTGCCTGGCAGAACTTGTGAAGGCGGGGTATATTGCCCGCGATGTCGCGGAGAGGTATGTCTCTAACGTCGCGCGTCTCGGGTAGGTTGTTCAGGACCATTTTCGTAGCGGCTTTGACCGCGTTTTCGCTGTTGGCGGCACAACCGTCGCAGAGCGCAGATTCGTTACAGCCTGTCGATACTTTGTCTGCTAACCGGCCGGATTCTGCAACTGCATTGCCGCCGGAGTCGGGGGTTGTGGCGACCCTGGAAGCGCTGAGCGCCGTTCCCGATTCGCTGCAGGATTCTTCGAAGGTTGCGGATTCCTCGGCAACGCAGGAACCGTCGGCTCCTGCACCGCATTCGCTCAAGTCTGTCCTCTACCTGGGAGCGGGCAATCATTCCCTGTGGTACCACCTGGGCGTGCTTTATGCGATCGAGGCTTATTCCGTACCTGTGGATTCCATTGTCGGAACCTCGTGGGGCGCCTTTGTCGGATACCTTTGGGCGAAGGGCGTATCGCTCGACGATATCCAGCGCATATTGCTTGATTCTGATTTTGCGGGATTGTCATCCCCGGATAGTGCGAAAGTGCAGGGGCCGCGCTACGTAATCCCGGTTTCGGAATCGGGTGTGCCGAGCCTCCGTGAACGTTTTTCCCTGTATGTCGATTCTTCGGGTGGCGTCCATCGCCGTCAGAAGCTGCTTGTCCCTGATTCGGCCTTTGTGCAGTCGTCGCTTTCGTACCTCCGGTTGCAGGAATCGCTATTGCGTCATAGCGGAAAGTTCAGGATTCCGTTTGCAGTCCTGGGGTGCGATGGGGTAGTCGGTAATTCGTACAGCGATATCCTTGCGAGCTTGCCTGTGAAGGGTAGCGTGATGCCGGGCGATTATTGCCCTTACCTTGCCCTTCCCGCCGAAGATTCGCCCGACGAACTGGCGGTCATATCTGTGGCGGATCCGCTTCGCGGTGAACTTCGTGCTTCGGGCCGCCAAAAGGCCATTGCCACGGAAGTCCTGAAAACTCTGGGCTCGCAGCCGGGTGTCATTGTCCGTCCGCATACGGTATTGGATACGTCCCACAGGGGCTGGATTCAGGCCGGGTTCTCGGCGCTTGAATCGAAGCTTTCGCAGATGGCGGCCCTTGGCGGCCGACGTGCCGATTACGGATCGTCGCATGTGGCGTCTATTCCCTGGTTCAAGTTCAAGCCTTCGTTCGATAGCCTTTCTGCCGAGACGCATTCTCCCGTGAAGTCGTATTGGGCTGAAACCGATACGGGGATTGTTGCTCCGCGAAATTTCGCGTATGACCTTTTGCATTTCCCGTCATACGATTCCGTGGCGTTCAACATGCTTTCGGATGGAGACCTCCTTGTCGATGCGGAAATCAAGCCGACGTTCGATGTGGCCGTGGGCGGTTTCGGTTCCAATGCGATAGGCCCGAACGCCTATGCAGAATTGGCGTTTTACCATGTGGAACAGATGGAAATTCAGCTCATGCTCTCCGGTTTTTGGGGCGGGACCTCCTACGGCTTTTCTCCGAAAGTCGGCGTAGAACGCCTCTGGAGCAAGGACTGGGGCCTGGAAGTCGGCTACACCTGGCAAAGGCTTCGCCCGTTGAAATCCTACATCAACGATATTCGCGCGGTACAGAGGGTCTATTCCGAAAAGAAGAGCGATATCTCGGCGTCCATGTTCTACAGGTTCGATGCGAATCAGAAGGTATCTGCGGAATTCCTTTTTGCCAATCGCGTCTATGAACTCGACCGCTACTTTTATCCGGGTGGCGAATTCGAAATGTACCCTGCATCGCAGAAGCTCCATTACGAGTATGTCTCGGGCGATGGACGCATGTGGTTTTCGGAGAAGGGCTTTGCCTTCCATGGCGAAATTGGCCTGACTTCTATCGGCTACGATTTTGGATTCGACGAGATTATCCCGACCTTCATTACTTCGTATTTCGATGCGCAGTATGCAATATCTCCCAAGCCGTTTGTTACGCTGAACGCATTTGCGGCTTTCGCGATGAACAAGTACCATAAGCATGGTTACGGCTATGAGTATCCGGAATCTTTCGAACTGCTCGCCTTGGACAATTGCATCCGCCCCCGCATCGCGGCGACACCCTGGAGCACGGAGTGGATAAATCCCGACCTTGCCTCGCATCATTATGGGTTGCTCCGTTTCCAGGGCGGCCTGCATTATAAGGGCTCGGGTCTCTGGTTGAACTTCGCCTACGTCCATGATTTCGAAGAGAATCCCACGTCACGGCTCGAAAAGCACAGGTTCGTGCTCGAACCCGCCTTGCGCCTTTCGTACAAGTCGATCAATATTTATGCGGGAATGTCGCGGATCGTGGATAGCGAGTCCTTCGGCGACCTGGGCGACTTTGACAACTACAAGTACTTCGTCCGTATTGGCGAATACGACCTGTTCTAGAGTTTGTATGTAACCGAATGACTATTCGCCACGGTTCTTCGCGGCGACATCCTTGTATTTGTTGTGATCGGCGAGCGTGCTGCTGAAGAAGTGCGTCATGCTGCCGTCATCCTTTGCGACAAAATAGAGGGCTTTCGTCTCGGCGGGGTGGAGGGTCGCCTCGATGGCCTTCAGTCCTGGATTCGAGATGGGACCGGGCATGAGTCCCTTGAACTTGCGGGTATTGTACGGGCTGTCGCTGTTGAGCTGGCTCTTGTAGATGGGGCCTGTTAGGTTCTTGAAGATGAACCTCACGGTCGGGTCCGCCCCGAGCGGCATGTCTATGTCGAGCCTGTTGTGGAACACTCCGGCAATCAGCGGCCTCTCTTCGGGGATACCTGTTTCTTCTTCGACCACGCTTGCCAGTGTGAGCACCTTGTGCCAGCTACCGAGGCGTTTCCACTTGGATGGCCCCGGTTCTTTTTCGAGCTTGTCCCTGAGGCGGAGGTTCGCTGCGACCATCTGCTTGAGGATGGTTTCTTCGTTCGCGTCGATGGGGAAGGGATAGGTGTCCGGGAGCAGGTAGCCTTCCAGCGAGTTCGCATCGACCCCGAGACTGCGGGCGAACTTCGGGTCCTGGACGAGGGCGTTCCAGCGCTTTTCATCCAGGTCCGGGAAAGCCTTCTTGAGGTAGGCGGGTATCTCCCACGAGGCACGGCCTTCGGGAATGTTCACGCGGCGCACGGCGGTCTTGCCGCTTTCGAGGATGGCGCCGATTTCGTCGAGCGTCTGGTGCGGCGGAATCTCGTACCACCCCTTGCGGATGGAGGGCTTGCGCAACTTGTTCCATACCTTGTAGGCCAGTCCGTCGCTCCAGATTCCCTTTTCGGAAAGGGTGTTCCCCAGGGCGGAGGAGGGGAGCCCGTTCGGGATTTCAATGAGGACGGTTTGGTCGTTTTCGGACACCGCGTTGAGTCTTTTTTTCATCAGGAACGTGCCAGAAACGCCCGCTAGAACGAAAAAAACGAAAAAAATGGCAAAAATCTTCTTCATGATGTAAAAATTTAAAAGAAAATGTGACCAATTGCAAAAATAAAAGGTATATTCCATATGCATTGTTGAATATTTTTACCTTGCTTTTGAGGAATGATATGAAAAAGCTTTTCGCTATTACGCTTGCTTTGATGGTCGCTGCCGCCTTTGCCGCTCCGAACAAGGTCAAATCCAAGCTGGGTGACATTGAACTTACCAAGGAAAAGGGTGGTGGAAACGTCGTGTGCACCGCCGGGTTCAATGACGAACTTACGATCGTCAAGGATGGCGATACCGACGTTCTGGTCAAGGGTAGCTGCGGCCAGGGCTGGGTGCCCAAGTCCAAGGTCGAATACGTTGCCGCTCTCGCCGGTGACAAGTCCATGAAACTCGATGGCGTGGACGTGGTTGGCTGGCTCGATAACCCGAGCGCCGTGTTCGTGTTGGAAAACGACGACATGGACTTCGACGGTGTGAACATCGACCGTGACTTCAAGGAATACCTGCAGCACACGATGGACCGCGAAACCATGGAAATGCACAACAACGAAAACTAATCGTTGTCGCGTTTCGAACCGATTTACGCCCCGCATTAAGCGGGGTTTTTTGTTTCTGTTGACTGGGGAACGTTTACTGCGGTAAACGGCAATGTTAGTGCTGTGTTTTCTGTCACGTGGATTTTTGGCGTGTTGAAATTAAATTTGGGGGTAGGGAATGGTGTAACCTTTGAAGGATGTGTGTATGAAGAAGATTGCGCTTTTTTTGTCCGCCCTGTTGGCGGTGAGTGCGTTCGGACGCGTGGGGCCTGTGAGCCAGTATGGCCAGCTCCAGGCAGGTAAGAATTCCAGCGGCAAGGGACAGATCTACGGTAAGTGCAAGGGCGTTACCAGTGGCAACGAAGTTGCCGTGCAGGGCATGAGCCTTTTCTGGGCGATTGCGAGCGGTGATGCCGGTGCGGATTTCTGGACGGCAAGCACTGTGGATAAATTAGTAAAGGACCAGAAGATTCAGATCATCCGCGCACCCATGGGTGTCGACGAGGAATGGGGTGCCGGCAACTATTTCTCCAAAATGGATTACTACAAGGGCCTGATGAATACGGTGGTCCAGGCCGCTATCGATAACGACATCTACGTGATTATCGACTACCATAGCCATTGTGCGGAGGGTGATACCAGCAAAGCCAAGCAGTTCTTTGGCTACATGGCCGAGAGGTGGGGCGGCTATGACAACGTGATTTTTGAAATCTACAACGAGCCGAAGAATTCCTGCGGCGACTCGTGGGTGGATGCAAGCGGGGCGAGGACCTATTGGGTGAACGGCATCGCTCCCTATGCGAGGACCATTCTCAAGACGATCCGCCAGTATTCGGACAACCTTGTCGTGGTGGGAACCCCGTACTACGACCAGTATACGAACGCGGCACTCGCGGATCCGATCAATGACAATAACATCGCCTATACATTCCATTACTATGCGGGCGAGGATCCCTATCGCCATACGATCGACAACCAGGGCAAGAATGCAGAAGACGCGATGAACGGCGGACTTTCCGTATTCGTTTCCGAATGGGGCAATTCGGCACCTAGCGGCAATGGCGGATTCAACGCTTCTTATAGCACCGATTGGTACAACTGGATGAAGAAGCACAAGCTTTCGGGAGCCAACTGGTCTGTCTCGAACAAGAAGGAGACGGCCTCGTACTTTGACGGTGGCGCCTGGAATTATTCAACGAGCGGTCAGTGGGTCAATACTAATGTGTTCGCTTCGCTCCCGTCGTCCTATACGGCATGTTCTACGACTCCGACATCCAGCAGCTCTATCGCAAGTTCTTCGAGCTCGATGCCGGCTGGCTACACCGACTACATCGACGACCTGGAAGATGGTGACGGTTTTGCCTATACCGGTGGTGAGTGGTACGCCTATACCGACAAGGGCGACAAGGGCGCATCGACGATTTCTAATGGCCCCGGTAGGAATGGCGGCTACAACGTGGTCATCTCGGGTTCTACGGCGGGCAACTCCTCCAAGTACGTGGCGGGCGTGACCGGCGTGAAGCTTTCGCAGGGTGACAATCCGTACGACCCGTATGTGGCGCTCGGTGTCGCGTTGAACGAGAACCAGACGGCCTACGACCTTTCTGCCTGTACCGAGATTAGCTACAAGTACAAGGGCGCATCGCATAACTTCAAGGCCGAAGATACCGGCGTTACGGATTACGGCTACCACCAGATAACGAAGGCGGCGTCGAGTACGTGGACAACGGCGACGGTATCTTGGGATTTGCTGGTGCAGGAATCCTGGGCCGAACCCGTCACGCTTTCCAAGAAGCGCATCGCCAAGTTCACCTGGGAAATCAAGGGATCGCAGCCTGCGAACAACTACCTCTACATCGATGACGTGCGTTGCTCCGGTCTTGCCTTTAAGCCCGTGCCGTCTCCGACATCCAGCAGTTCCTCCGCGAAGAGCAGCTCGAGCATGTCTTCTTCTAGTGTAGCCTCTTCGAGCAGCGTGCAGTCTTCTTCCAGTGCTAAGGTGCAGACGCTGTTCCAGCTTACGAGCGGGAACGCGGATCAGACGGTGACTGCGGGCAATTCCATCAAGTCCATCGTCTATAGCATCAAGAATGTGACGAAGGTGAGCGTGGACGGCCTTCCCGCCGGATTGATGGGCGCGATAAACAAGAGCAATACGAACTTCACGATTTCAGGAACTGTAGCCGACAGCTTGAAGGATAAAGAATATGTCTACACGATTGCCGTGACCGGTGTCGATTCGAACACGACTGCTACGGGCAAGATTACGGTGAAGCACAAGCCGGTAAAGACGACGCTCTCGGTGACGAGCAATGCGACGCAGACGGTTACCGCGGGCGATTCCATCAAGCCGATTGTGTTCAGCTACGCGAACATGGATTCTGTCAAGCTGACGGGAATTCCGCAGGGGACGCTTACGATTGCGCAGAACAAGAATGCAAAAACGCTGACGGTTGCTGGCGCCGTGAGCGAGGGCCTCTCTGACGGAGAATATACGGCCTCGATGACCGTTTATGGTCCGGACAACAATGCGACAGCCACAGCGAAGATTACGGTGAAACACAAGCCGGTCGCGACAGTGTTCGAACTCACGAGCGGCAATGCGACGCAGAAGGTGACCGCGGGTAGCTCCATCGAACCGATTGTCTACAGGTACGAGAATGTCACGGCGGTCAGAGCCAGCGGACTTCCTTCCGGCGTAACGGGCGTGCTGGACCAAAGTGCGAAGGTGTTCAGGATCTATGGCACGGTGGATGCAGCCGCTGTGGCGCAGGATTATGTGTTTACGGTCGAGGTGACAGGCAAGGACGAGAATACTTCTGCCACCGGAACGATTACTGTGGAACGATCCTCCAGCTCCGAGGCTTCTTCTTCGAGCATCGCGTCGAGCAGTAGTGAGAAGTCTTCCTCTAGCGTCGCAAGCAGCTCGTCCGAAAAGAGTAGTTCGAGTGTCGCATCTTCCAGCTCTGAAGTATCCTCAAGTTCCGAGAAGTCCTCGTCCAGCTCGAAGCCCGAATCTAGCAGCAGTGTCGAATCTTCTTCTAGCGAAGTTTCATCTTCGAGTGTCGTTTCCTCGAGCTCCGTGATGTCTTCCTCCAGTACCGTGATTTCCTCCAGCAGCGAAAATACGCTGGTCGTGGTGACGGGTAGCTTGGAGCAGGTCGTTGTTCGCGGCGAGGCGTTCGAAACCATCACGTTCAGCAACGTGAAGACGTTTGAACGCAAATCCTGGAATATCTGGTTCCTGGACTTTAAGCAGGTTGGTGATGTCGTAACTGTTGAGGGCTCCGTACACAAAGACTTCCCGATGGGCACTTCCGTGGAAACGGTCAGGGTTAACGGACAGAATTTCGATATAACGTTTGACGTGACGGCACCTGCAAGCAGTTCGTCGGTGGAATCCTCTTCCAGCGAAACTCCGGTTTCTTCTTCGAGCGAAGGTTCTTCCTCGAGCATCTCTCCGGAATCTTCTTCCAGCGAAGGCACGACACTCGCAATGCCGACGGTCGTTTCTGCACTTTCCCTGGGAATCTCCGGCCGTACGCTCCATGTGGCGGGGGCCCCCGACATGTCTGTCGAAATCTTCGACATGCAGGGTTCTCCGGTGGCGTCCTTCAGGCATGTGTCGGGCTCCGTGAATCTCGATATGCTCCGTCAGGGCAGCTTCGTTGTGCGCCTCCGTGCGGGCTCGAACAGCCTCATCCGCCGCATTGTGGTAAAGTAATCAAGGAATTCTCCTCCTAAAACGTCCTCGTCGTGTGAAATGCGCGGCGGGGATTTTTATGTCCGTTCTTACAAAATGCATAAATTTGCATATTTGCATAGATTTATTATAGATTTTTTCTATATTTGTCGCCATGAAATTTTCTAAAGGCGTCAAGGACGGCCTTCCGATTGGCCTTGGGTACTTTGCGGTGTCGTTCTCGTTCGGCATCGCGGGTTCCAAGCTTTTGAGCTGGCCGCTGGTCACGTTCATCTCGATGACGAACCTCACCTCGGCGGGACAGTTCGCGGGTCTCCAGATTATGGCCGATGCCGCGGGCACCTTTATCGAGATGGCGATTGCGACATTCTTTATTAACCTGCGCTACAGCCTCATGGCGATTTCCCTTTCGCAGAAGGTCGCCTCCAGTTTCGGTACGGGCAAGCGCCTGCTCCTTGCTACGGGCATCACTGACGAAATCTACGCGCTCGCGGTAAGCCAGACGGAACCTGTCACGGCGCGTTACTTCGCGGGCCTCATGGTTCTTCCTTACATCGGGTGGTCTTCGGGAACGATGTGCGGCGCCATTTGCGGAGAGATTCTCCCCGCAGTCGTTACGAACGCTCTCGGGGTGGCCTTGTACGGCATGTTTGTCGCCATCGTCGTCCCGCAGATGAAGGCGCACCGCCCCACGCTTATCGCCGTGTTGATTGCAATCGCCTGCAGCTTCGCGTTCAAGTTCGTGCCTGCGCTCAGCGGCGTCACGGTCGGGTTTGCGATAATCATCTGTGCGCTGGTCGCATCGCTTATCGGTGCGGCGCTCTTCCCAGTCAAGGATGAAGATGACGAATGTGGACAAAGTAAGGAGGACGCATGAACCTGAGGGACTATTGCCTCTTCCTGCTCGTGATGGCGGGCGTCACCTACCTGCTGCGCGCCGTTCCGTTCGTGCTCTTGAAAGGCAAAATCAAGAGCCGCTTCTGGCGTTCGTTCCTCGCGTATGTTCCTTACACGGTTCTTGCCGCGATGACGGTTCCCGCAATCTTCTTCGCGACGGATAGCAAGCTTTCGGGAGCATGCGCACTCGCGGCTGCGGTTGTCGCCTCGCTCCTTGGTCTCGGCCTTGTGGGTGTTGCCGTTGTCGCCTGCGTTACGGTGCTGGGTGTCGACGGTCTTGCGCTTCTGCTTGTATAATCAGCATAAAAAAAGCGCTCCGTGCGGAGCGCTCTAATACCCATGTCCGGAATCGAACCGGAATAACCTCCTTCGGAGGGAGGGACACTATCCATTGTGATACACGGGCCCGGCCAATGCAATCCCGCAGTGTGCGGAATCCATCCGGTTTTGCGAATGCAAATATAGCAAACTCAGATAATCTTGACGATGAGTTCGTGCGGTTCGGCGTCCACCACAAGCGCATCGTAGAATTCGCCCATGTCGGCGTCGCCTTCGAGCACCTTTACGATGTCGTCGTTCTCCATCGAGTTGCCTTCGGTGCGCCCGTAGAAATGGTATTCGCTTTCTTCGGCGACTTGGTCGATGATGATGCGGACTTTCTTCCCGATCATCGCCTCGGCGCGTTCCGCATCGAGTTCTTCCTGAAGATCTGTCACGGCGTCGAGCCTTGCGCGTGCCTCGCTCTCGTCTACGGCGGGCAGGTCCATCTCCATCACGGGCGTGCCTTCTTCGGGGCTGAATACGAATCCGCCCAGGTGGTCGAACTGTACGTCTTCCAGGAGCTCCATCAGCTCTTCAAAGTCCTCGTGCGTTTCGCCGGGGAACCCGACAAGCACCGTCGTGCGGAGTGTGACACCCGGAATGCGCTCGCGAATCTTGTGCAATATGTCGACGAGTTCCTTCTTGCGGTAGTTGCGCTTCATGTTCTTGAGCACGTTGTCGCTGGCATGCTGGATGGGCATGTCCACGTACTTCACGAGGCGCGGTTCGTTAGCCATCAGGTCTAAAAGTTCATCGTCCACGAACATCGGGTACCAGTAGAGTGTACGTATCCACGGGATGTTCGTGTTGTCGAGAATCGCCTTCAAAAGTTGGGCGAGAGTGCCGCCCTTCTTGCCCTTCTCGCGCCCGAAGTAGGTCGTGTCCTGCGCGATGAGGGTAATCTCTTTCACGCCTTGCGCCTCGAGGCCCTTGGCCTCCTCGACGATATCGTCGATGCTGCGCGATACCTGCTTCCCGCGGATCAGCGGGATCGCGCAGTAGGCGCAGCGCCGGTTGCATCCTTCCGCAATCTTCAGGTAGGCGTGGTGCTTGAACCCGCCGAGATTCATGCGCGGCAAGTTTTCCGCATCGCAAGTCTGCGGTGCGACAATACCCATCTTCTTCAAAAGTTCGCCCGGCTTGTACGTGCCTACCCAGTAGTCCACTTCGGGCAGTTCCTTGATAAGCTCTTCGCCGTAGCGGCCTGAGAGGCAGCCCGATACAATCAGTTTCTGCTTGGGCTTCTTGCTGTTAATTTGTGCGAGAATCGCGTTGATGGATTCTTCCTTCGCGGCCTCGATGAACCCGCAGGTGTTCACCAGGATGTAGTCCGCCTTGGCTGCACTTTCGCAGGTCACAAAACCCGCGTGCAGCATTTCGCCGACGAGGTTCTCCGCGTCGACCTGGTTCTTGGCGCATCCTAAGTGGACAACGAATACTTTGGGCTTCTTTGTAGGCATGTAAGCAAATTTAGAAAATAGGTCATGCAAAAAAAAGAGCCCCGGAGGAGCTCTTTTCGTAAAGATTGCGCGAACCGCTTATTCCCAGTCGTCCACGAAGTCTTCTGCGGGCGGAGCCGGAGGTGCTGCCGGTGCAGGAGCGGGAGCCGGTGCCGGAGCAGGTTCGGGTGCAGGCGCTGGAGCAGGAGCAGGTTCAGGTTCGGGTGCCGGTGCGGGCGCAGGAGCCGGTTCAGGTTCGGGTGCCGGTGCCGGAGCAGGTGCGGGAGCCGGTTCGGGTTCAGGTTCAGGAGCCGGGGCCGGTTCGGGCTGGTTGTCCTGCGGAGGGGCATAGTACGAGCTCGACTGGTCGCTGCCGGATTCTCCCGAAGAAGGGTTGCCGACTTCATCGTTCTTGCTGTTGTCGACCCACCACTGGAAATTCAGGGCGGAAAGGACCTGCTTGCCGTATTCCTGGGCGTTTGCGTAAGTCTGGAAGAAGCCGACGCGCACGCGGTAGTAGGTACCTTCGAGTTCGCCCGGGTTTTCGACTTCGGCGACGTAGGCCTTGATGTTCTGTTCGGAGAGCTTCTTGACGATGCCGTCAGCGCCCTTCTTCGAAGGCTGGATGCTCACCTGGATTACGAAAGGTCCTTCGCTTTGCGGCTGGATATCGCCGGTGGCGGCAGGTGCCGAAGCCTTTTCTGCCTTCTCGGTGGCGGTGGCTTCAGCCTTGGTTCCTTGGGATAGAGATTGGATGGGAACGAGCTCGGGTTCATCGCTCTGTGCGGCGGGTGCCGGAGCGTTTTCAGTTGCTGCCGGAGCCGGTTTTTTCATGTCCGGGACGATTTCTTCTTCCTCGTTGTTGCAACCAACGACGAGCGCGCCAACGAGGGCAGCGGCACAAAGTGGGGTCGACCATGCTGATTTCATTCAAAATCTCCAGAAAACGGATGTAAAACCCCTAGGAAGGGGGCTTTCGGGTAAAAATATATATAAGTCTTTGATGACCCGCAAGTTATAAATAAGAAAATAACGAAAAAAATGGGCCGGATGATTCACCCTTGACGAAATCCGCGCAGTTAAATATATTTGGCTATCCAAAAACGAATATCTAATTCAACCAAAGGATCATCGTGATCGGTGTAATTGTAAAGTCCAACGAACCTTTTGAACGCGCTCTCAAGCGTTTCACCAAGTCCTGCGAAAAGAATGGCATCATTTCCGATGTCAAGAAGCGCCAGCGCTTCGAAAAGCCTTCTGAAGAAAAGAAGCGCGTCGAAACTGCAGCTCGCCGCAAGCGCTTGAAAGAAATCGCTGACCAGAACCGCAAGCGCCTCTACTAATCCGCATCCGGCATTGCCGGTCCGTTTTAGCGGAAGTCCAAAGGTTTCGAAGGGCGCAAGTCCTAGTGATGAGTCGTCGGTCCATGACCGGTGGCTCGTTGCGTGTTTTTAGAGATTGAACCAAGACGCCAGGAGCGGGGCGTAAGCCGCCCGGAGTAAGATATGAGCAGTGCATTGCTGACAAAGATTCTCGACGATATCAAGACCGCCATGAAGGCGCACGATTCCGAAACGCTCGGAACGCTCCGTACCCTCCATTCCGACATCAAGAACGAAGCCATGAAGGCTGGCGCCACGCCCGCGCAGATTACCGAGAGCATCACTGACGAAATGTGTGTCGATGTGCTCGCCCGCAGCGTGAAGCAGAAGCAGGAAGCTATCGAGATCCTCAAGAAGGGTGGCTTCGTGGACAAGATTCCCGCCGAAGAGGCTGTCATTGCGCTCTACCGCAAGTACATGCCCGCCGAAATGACCGAAAACGAAGTCAAGGCGCTTATCGCCGAAATCAAGGCTGCGACCGGAGCTTCCAGTCCGAAGGACATGGGCAAGATCATGAAGGAACTCTCCCCGAAGGTCAAGGGCCGTTTCGACGCCAAGCGCGCATCCGCCTTGGTGCAGGAAGCTCTGAAGTAGAAGACTATAGGGTAGGCCTCCATGCCCACCTCGCAATCCAAAATCCAAGAACTGGAACTGCTTTACAAGATCAGTTCCATCCTGAACCAGACGCTCGATTTCGAGAGCGTCGCGCACCCGATTTTGGAAGTGGTGGAATCTACGATGGGTGTGGAACATGCGACGCTTACGCTGTACAACCGCCACACGGGCGAAATCTCCATCGAAATTGCGGAAGGCTTGAGCAGTCGCCAGGCGCGCAAGGGCCGCTACAAGGTGGGCGAGGGCATTACCGGCCGCGTCGTGGAGACCGGCAAGCCGATAATCATTCCTTCCGTTGCGAAAGACCCGGACTTTCTTGACCGTACGGGGCGTGGCAAGTCAGAAGACAAGGCGTTCCTCTGCGTGCCCGTCATCATGGAGCATCAGGTCATCGGCGCCTTCAGTGCCGACGTGCAGAACCCGGTAGAAGAGGAACTCCCTGAAAAGCTTCGCTTGTTAGAAATCATCGCACAGATGCTTGCGGCGGCTGTGAAACTCCGTCGCGAAGCCCGTGAGGAGAACGAACTCCTGAAGGCGGAAAACGAGCGCCTGACGCTCGAACTCAAGGACCGCTTCCAGCCCGACAACATCATCGGGCGCTCGAGCGAGATGCAACGCGTGTATGCGCAGATAGACCAGGTTTCAAAGAGCCCGCTCCCCGCGCTCATCGTGGGCGAGGTCGGTACGGGCAAGGGGCTTGTGGCCGAAGCCATCCATTACCGCTCTGATCGCAACATGGGCCCGTTCGTCCGTGTCCATTGCGCGTCCATGCCTGAATCCGTATTGGACCGTGAACTTTTCGGCAGCGTGCGCGGCGCGCTCGTGGGTGTGTTTGCTGAAACTCCCGGCCGCGTAGAACAGGCCGAAGGCGGTACGCTGTTCCTGGACGAGGTGGGCGAACTTTCGCCGAACCTTCAGGTCAAACTTTTGCGCCTGTTGCAGCACGGCGAGGTGGAACGCATTGGCGCACGTATTTCCAAGAAGGTGAACGTCCGCGTGATTGCGGCTACCACCAAGAACCTGCAGCAGATGGTCGAAGAAGGAGCCTTCCGCGAGGATCTCTACTATCAATTGCACATTTTCCCGATTTACGTGCCGCCGCTTCGCAACCGCAAGACGGATATCGTACTCCTGGCGGATCACTTTGTGGAACACTACTGCCGCATCGTGGGCAAGAACGTGCGCCGCCTCGCGCGCACGACCATCAACATGCTTATGAGCTACCCGTGGCCGGGCAACGTGCGCGAACTCGAAAACGGAATCGAGCGTGCGGTACTCGTTGCCGACGAAGACGTCATCTACCCGCACCATTTCCCGACGACACTCCAGACCGCCGAGACGAGCGGCACTCCCGTGAACGGCAATCTTAAGCGCATGGTGGAAGCCTACGAGAAGGATATCATCTGCGACGCCCTCAAGAGCTCCAAGGGCAAGGTTGCCGCAGCCGCCCGCAGTCTTTCCACGACTCCGCGAATCCTTACATATAAAATAAACCAGCTCGGTATTGACCTCGCTGGTTTCGGAAAGTAGTTGCTGTATCTAAGTCCGGGAAATTCTCGGATTAGTTGTAGGTAATGGTGAACATGAGGTTGATGCCGAATGCCGAGGCGTCACCTGCGTCATCCTGGTCATTCGCGCTGCCGTAGGTGAAGGCGAGCTTGGCGCCGAGGCCCCATTCCGGAGCGACCCACCATTCCTTGCCAGCGCCGACCTGGAAGCCGAAGCCGGTATCGGTGGAACCGGCGGTGCAGTAGCTGCCGCTGCAGTTGTCAATTTCGATGCTGAACCATGCGAGGCCGAGGGAGGCGGTGAAGAACACGTTGGACGGCAGGTAGTAGGTGGCGCCGATGCCAAAGAGGTTCATCTGTTCGCTGATGCCTTCGGATTCATCGTATTTACGGCCGCTCTTGGTGTAGCGTTCGATGTCGTTCGCGTTCTTGACGATAATGAACGATGCGTGCAGGAGCGTGTTCTCCATAATCCTTCCGCCGATTAGAAAATCGGTTTCTGCGGAGAGGCCCTTGGCCTTCATGTCATAATTGTCGTTGTCGGATGCTACATAATCAAAGCTCTGGAAGCCTAAACCGAGAGTCCAGTTCATAAAGAACCCATCGTGAGTCTGGGGGGCGGATTCGGCGAAGCAGAGAGCTGCGGCTGTTGCAATGAGAGCTAAAAACTTTTTCATGATTCCTCCTTTTTTTGGAATAAAATAAAGATAGTAATCCGTTTTTCCAATACAAGAATAAAAATTGGGGTTGTTTGAAAAAAAAATCTTACAAATGTGACCATTCTGCTTTTTTTTACCCTAAGCCGTGTCCTATGGACACAAAAACGCTGTTTCGAATAAAAAGGAGCCATTTCGGCGGGTTGATTTAGATGCCCGTGCGTTCTAATTCTATATTTCCCCCTCGAAAAAACAAGGAACCATTATGCAATTTCGTCCCGTTAAGGAACAGCTTGATATTTTGATGCGCGGCGTCATCGATGTCGTGCCGCAGGAAGAACTCGAAAAGAAGCTTCAGAAGTCCTACGATACCGGAGTCCCGCTCCGTATCAAGATGGGTGTTGACCCGACTGCCCCGGATGTGCACTTCGGCCATACGGTCGTGATGCGCAAGCTCCGCCAGTTCCAGGACCTGGGCCACACCGTCGTGCTCATCGTGGGTGACTACACTGCACAGATCGGTGACCCGAGCGGCCGCAACAAGGCTCGTCCTCGTCTTTCTCATGAACAGGTTCTTGAGAACGCTAAGGAATACCAGGAACAGTTCTTCAAGGTCGTGCGCCGCGACCAGGTGGAAATCCACTACAACGGCGAATGGTTCTCCAAGCTCCCGTTCAGCAAGGTGACCGAACTCATGGGCCAGTTTACCGTGGCCCAGATGCTCGAACGCGAGGACTTCCACAACCGCTACACGGCGAATACGCCCATCAGCCTGCACGAGTTCATGTACCCGATGATGCAGGGCTACGATTCCGTGGCCATCAGGAGCGACGTGGAACTCGGCGGCACCGACCAGAAGTTCAACGTGCTCCGTGGCCGTGACCTGCAGCTTTTCGAAGGCATGGAACCGCAGATCGGCCTCTTCATGCCTATCCTCCTCGGTACCGACGGCAAGGTCAAGATGTCCAAGTCCATCGGCAACTACGTGGGCCTGAACGAACCCGCCGACGTGATGTACCACAAGATTTACAGCCTTGCCGACAGCATCGTCGAGAACTGGTTCGAACTCCTCACGAACATCCCGCTTGCAGAAATCAAGCAGATGATGGCCGATATCGCCGCGGGGAAGATGAACCCCAACGATGCCAAGCACCGCCTCGCTATCGATATCGTGACGCAGTACTACGGTGCGGAAGCCGCAGAGGCAGCCGCAGCGAAGGAACGCGAAATTCATAGCGGCAACGCCATCCCGAGCGATGCTGCCGAATGCAGCGTTGCGGCCGGCACCTACGGTGCCCTGGACCTGCTCGTGGAAATCAAGGCGTTTGCCAGCAAGGGCGAAGCCCGTCGCATGGTCCAGAACGGCGGCGTGAAGATTGGCGGCGAAAAGCTTGCCGATCCGCAGTCCCAGATTGAAATCAAGGGCGGCGATCAGCTGGTTGTCCAGGTGGGCAAGCGCAAGTTCTACAAGGTGAACTTCTAGGAGGTCCCATGCCTCAGGAAACATTGATTCTCGGCCTTAATCCCGCCTGGCAGCGGTTGTTCTTCGTGGACAAGTTTACGCTGGGCGAAGTCCACCGCGTTTCGAAGGTGGAGGAATACGCTTCGGGCAAGGGGATCAACTGCGGCCGCGTGCTGCAGCTCCTGGGCGGCTCTCCCTTGATGATGCACTTCCTGGGCTCGGAATACGGCCCGCGCATTTTCGATGAACTTTCTGCCTGCGGAATCAGCCAGGCGCCCGTGTGGATCAAGGAACCGACCCGCATCTGCACGACAATCGTGAGCGAGGGAGATTCAACGGAATTGATCGAACCGTCCCCGATTCTCACCCCGTCCGAAAACGACGACTTTATCCAGAATCTCAACGAGTACTGGAATTCGACGCAGAATGTCGCCCTGTGTGGCACTTTCCCGCAGGGGTTCGATGTCACGCTGATAAACAACCTCGACTTTACCGGCAAGAAGGTCTACATCGATGCTATCGAGAATGTCGATGCCTGGCTTGCGAAGGGCGTCGAACTGTTGAAGATAAACTTGCAGGAATACTGCAAGCTGCTTTCTCGCCTCGGAATTCCGCAGGTGATGTCTAGCCCGCAGTTTTGGAAGATGACCGCTACGGCGGTGCTCGAAAGGCTTCCCATCAAGAACCTGGTGGTGACCGACGAGGAATCCCCGGTCCATGCGTTCAGGCTTGTCGAGAAGAAGTTCCAGGAACTGATTCTGCAGCCTCCGACGGTGGAAGTCCAGAACAATGTGGGTGCCGGAGATTCCTTCTTTGCGGGCTGGCTCTATGCCGACAGCATGGGCCTCGATTTCGAGGAATGCCTCGTGAAGTCCACCGCGGTCGCTGTTGCGCGTTGCGAGGTGGACAAGCCTTGGATGCTTTCGCTTGAAAGGATTGCGGAACTCGAAAACGAGCTCAAGTCCGAAGTCGAAAGACTCGAGTAGCGGGGGAGTTGCCATGAGCAAGACCCTTGTCGCCTTTGCCTCCAAGAAGGAATTCAACATCCTTTTCCCGAAAATTTCGGCTGTCGTTGCCTCGACTACGCCCCAGCCCTTGAATGCCGCGGCGGATATGGCCGTCTGCGGGGTGGGTCTTCTCGATTTTTCGGTGAACCTGGCGCGTTTCCTTGCGCAGGGTGTCTACGACCGTGTTATCCAGGTGGGAATCTGCGGGGCCTATCCCGGTCGCGATATCGAGGTGGGCGAGGTGGTCCGCGTCGATTCCGAAATCGTGGGGGATCTCGGTGTCCAGGACCGAAACGGTCATTTTGTCCCGTGGGGCGATGTCTGCGGCACTCCGGTGACTTATGCGGGCGATTCTCCCCGATTCCTTACGCTCCCGCTGGCGACTATCCGTTCCGTTTCGGGGGTTTCCGTCAACTGCTGTACGGGTACGGCCTATCTCGCTTCCCGTCGCAGTGCACTTTTCGATGCCGATGTCGAGACGATGGAGGGGGCAGCCTGCTTTGCCGTGTGCAAGCGCTTTGGTGTCCCGGCCTACCAGTTCCGTGCCGTGAGCAACATCGCGACCGACCGCGACACGTCTACCTGGAAGATCGAAGAGGCGCTCGTCGAACTCAAGCGGGCGGTAATAGACAATATCTAGGGCTGGTTCATGCGTCTTTCTCTCGGCATCTCCACTTGTCCCAACGACACCTACATCTACGAGGCGCTTGTCGCCGGGCTTGAAAAATCCCCGTTCGAGTGGAACGTGCATTTTGCCGACGTACAGACCTTGAACGAGATGATCATGCGGGGCGAACTCGATGTGGCGAAGGTGAGCGCACAAGTTTACCCGAAAATCAGCAAGGATTACGTCTGCCTCGGTTGCGGCGGCGCCATCGGCTATGGTTGCGGCCCTCTGCTGTTGTCTTCCGAAGGTCAGTCCTTCGATTCTGAGCAAGAGACAGTCCTCCCCGGCCAAAATACTACGGCGGCCCTCCTGTTCCGCTTCTGGTACGGTCGCGAATTTGGCGGCAGTCCGCGGGTGCGCTACGCGCTCTTCAACCAGGTCTACTCCTCGCTGCTCGATAAATCGGCGGCCCAGGGTGTAACCATTCACGAACATCGCTTCACGTGGAAGCGCGATGGCCTCCATCTTCTCCAGGATCTTGGCGCCTATTGGGAACAGGAAACGGGCTCGCCGATTCCGCTCGGGATTGCAGTTGCGCGACGCTCCCTTTCGTACGAACTTGTCAGGAATGTCGAAAACGAGATTCGCAGGAGTCTTTCTTCGGCACGTGGCAGGGCGGAACTCGTGACTCCGTTTATTCGCGAAAAAGCGCAAATTTCCGATGAAAAAGTCATCGAGGCGCATATAAAAATGTTCGTGAACGACTTCTCCGAGGACGTGGGCGAGGCGGGCAAGCGCGCCCTGGAGAGTCTTTGGACCGCTTTGGACTGTTGATAACCTGTTGATAGTGCCTAAAATCGTGTAATAATCCGTAAACGTAAAATTGTTTTTACAAAACAGCGAATTTTTGCGAAAAACTTTATTTATTTTCCAAAAAGCATCTTTTTAGGGAGTTCAACTATGAGCTTAGTCAACGACCTCGATCTCGAAGTGGAAAACTTCAAACGTGAGTACGAAAAGTTCGAACGCGGCAACAAGTCTGCCGGGACTCGTGCGCGCAAGGTTCTGCAGGACATCAAGAAGACCTGCCAGGAAATCCGCGTGTCGATCCAGGGCGCGAAGAAGGAGGAGGAAAAGTCTAACCTTCCCCCCGAGAATTGACGATTCAATCCTTTCATGACGGCGACAATTCGCTTTTTTAGGCTTTTTTTTGCCTATTTGGCAAAAAAACGTTTGACTGAAGCCCGTTATGAAGGTATATTCCCACTTGGGTTTTTGAATTTGTCGATTCGGCAAACCTAAAACAAACGATTTTTATGTGTTCTATGATTGGAGAAACGTAGCAGTATGACCCTAAAGAAACTGGTCTTCATTACGGCCGGGGCTTTGCTTCTTTCCGGTACCGCCATGGCAAGGATTATCAACGTGCCTGGCGAGTTCCAGAAAATCGGCGATGCTCTCGGTAATGCTGATGCTGGCGATACCATCAAGGTAGCGCGTGGCACCTATAACGAAAACATCACCCTGGTGATGGGCGTGGTCTTGAAAGGCGAAGATCCGCTGACAACCATTATCGATGGTGGCCGTAATGGTCCGACCGTCATGGGTACTTCGGGCGCCGAGATGTCGCACTTCACTGTGAGGAACGGTCTCGAAGGCATCCTCTGCGAAAACGCGGCCCCCTATATCCACCACTGCTACGTGGTCGACAACCATGCTACGGGTATCGGTGCGTTCATCTCGCTTCCGCATCTCCGCAACAACGTGGTGTTCGGCAACCGCTGGTCCGGCATCCTCGCTTGGGGAGCCAAGTCCCTCGATGCCTTCATCGAGCACAACGTCGTGCTCCGCAACGGCTATTCCGGCCTTGCCCTGAAGGGACCGACGAACGTGGTCGCCCGTAACAACATCTTCATGGAGAACCACTACTACGGTGTGTTCGCCGACCCGGCTGCCGGCCAGACGAAGGTGGAATACAACAACATCTACAAGAACTACTACCCGTTCAACCAGTTCATCAAGGTGAACCGTACGAACGTTTCTCTCGATCCGAAGTTCATGAACCACTCCGCTTCGAAGCCGAACTACTACTGCCAGTCCACCTCGCCGATGCTGAAGCGCGGCAAGGGCAAGCTGGACATCGGCCTTACTACGGTTGAGGTCGTGAAGGAAGAAGAACAGGCTGAAGAGACCCGCAATCCGGATACCGATGCCGATGGCCTCTGCGATCCGTGGGTTTCCGAAGAAGGCGTTTCGGATAAATACGCAAGCGTCTGCACGGGTATGGACAACTGCCCCGAAGAAGCTGAAGACTTCGACGGTTACCAGGACGACGACGGCTGCCCCGATGCCGACAACGACCGCGACGGTCTCTGCGACCCGTGGGTCGAAGCCAAGGGCTTGCTCGCCAACTTTGCTCATGTGTGCAAGGGCGTCGACCTCTGCCCCGAACAGGCCGAAACTCAGAACAGCTACAAGGATGACGACGGATGCCCGGATGAAGTCCCGCAGCCGCCCAAGAAGGTGTTCGTGCTCGAAGGCGTGAACTTCGAATCCGGCAAGGCGACCATTACTCCTGATTCCCACATTTCTCTCATGAAGGTGGTGGACATCATGGAAACCTTTACCGAAGCAACGTTCAAGATTGTCGGCCATACGGACAACGTTGGCTCCAAGGATAAGAACAAGCAGCTCTCTGCTGACCGTGCCGCTGCAGTGAAGAACTTCCTCGTTGAAAACGGCATTGCTGAAAGTCGAATTGAGACCGAAGGTATGGGCGACGCCAAACCGGTGGCCTCTAACAAAACCCCTGAAGGGCGTGCGCAGAACCGTCGTATCGAGTTCATCCGCACGGATATCAATTAAAGGAGTAGGTGATGATGCATACTAGTTTCATCAAAACGTCAGTCCTCGGACTTACTGTGGCTGTGAGCTCTCTGTTTGCAGAAGCCACCTACGCTCCGCACAAGTATCAGCAGAACGACTGGTTCGCCGAGTTCGGCGGCAACACGTCCATGTACGTGAACCCGGCAAGCATTGCCGAGACCGACCAGCTCGAATTCAGTGCGGCATTCTTCAGTTCCATCAGCGGCGAGGCAAGCCAGGAATACGTGAGCCTCACCTTCCCGATGGATTACAAGCACACCCTCGGCTTCTCGTTCTTCGAGAACGGCGCTTCCATTGACGGTGGCAAGTCCTACGGCGAATATGCTTTCATGTTCGGCTACGCCTACAACTTGTTCCAGCTCGTCTCCCTGGGTGTCGACCTCTCCGTCCTCTACATCAACCAGTTCGATGACGTGAAGCAGCTGACCGTCGGTACCGACATCGGTATCAGCTGGAATCCGCTTGCTTCCTCGAAGCTTGGCTACCTCCTCGTCGGTGTGGCCTTGCAGAACGTTGTCCAGCCGGGTGTCAGCACCGAGAATGGTGATGGCGGCTTCTCGTTCGTTACTCCGGGATTCTTCGGAGCCGACCGCGATGATGCCTACATCATCCCGGCCAACCTGAACCTCTCCCTCTTCTACCGTGGCCTCAACAGGAGCCTCGAAGCGAAGATCGAGTTCTCCCTCATCGACATCTTCCACAACGATGCCGAAGGTGGTGAAGGCTTCAACCTGGAAACGAGCTTCACCTTGACTTACTACCTCTCTCCGCACTTGGGCGTGCGTGGCCGCTTCACCAAGGAAGGCTACTTCGTTGCCGGTGCGACTGTGAACGTCAAGGACGTGAGCATCTTCCGCTACCTCTCTCTTGACCTCGAGATGTCGCATGACGACCTCTACGCCAAGAAGAACCGTGGCTTCATCTGGGCCGTGAAGATTACTTCGCGCTTCGGTGACACCCGTGAAGAGAAAATCGGCGAAGAACGCTACCGCCGCTTGAAGATCGAACCTGAAAACGACTACCGCGCCGCTATGCGTCTGTACTTGAACCGTCAGTTCCTCGAAGCTGCCTATGCCTTCGGTAAGGTCCAGACCAAGTACCCCGCATTCCACCTCGTGGACCAGGCTGCTTTCTACAAGGCCAAGTCTTTCGAAAACCTCCGCATGCACAAGGCTGCAAAGTCTGTGTACGAAGACGCTATCAAGCGCTATCCGCAGAGTGACCAGAAGGCCAAGTACCACTTCCAGTTGATGAACATCGACTATAAGGAAGGCAAGTACACCGAAGCTATGGCCAAGTACCAGAACATTGCCCAGAAGTTCGGCGAAAGCGACGTGAAGGCTGACGCTGACTACGTTGCCGGCCAGATCAAGTTCGAACAGGGCCTCTACCAGGAAGCTGTCGACCTGCTCGCCGCCATCCTTCCGGGTAACGCCAACTACTTCTACGCCCGTTACACCATGGGTATCGCCTACAGCCGTCTCGGCAAGTGGGAAGAAGCTGAAAACTGCTTCCGCGACATTACCGAACAGCAGTACTCCAACCAGTCCGAACAGGACCTGCAGGATGCCGCCCGCGTGAAGCTCGGCCACATCTACTTCTCCGGCGAGAAGGCTGACATTGCCGCCGCCGCCCAGATGTACGGCCAGGTGCAGGCTGGTTCCCCGGTGTACGACGAAGCGATGCTCGGCATTGCATGGTCCTTCCTGAAGGTGAACAAGCCGGATGAAGCCATGAAGCCGGCCCAGTGGATTATCTCGAATCTTCCGGAATCCTTCCTCGTGTCCGAAGCCTATCTCGTTCAGGGATACTGCTACTTCATGAAGAAGGAATACAAGAAGGCTGCCGCTTCCCTCGAACAGGCCGAAGCGAAGACTGAAAAGCCCGCCATTTCCGTGGCTGCCCGCGACAGTGCCCGTCAGGCATTCGACGCGATGCAGGGCGAGTTCGACTCCGTGCAGGTCCAGGCTCTTGACCTTGCCCGCCAGCTGCCGACTCCCCGTGTGCAGAGCAAGCGCGAAGCCTTGCGCCCGACTTTCGACAAGGCGAACCAGGCTATCGAAGATTACGCCGCATTTACCCAGAAGGCTCTCCAGAGTGACCGCTTCGAATCCAACCGTAAGCGTATCCTCGAAGACGCGGGCTTCACACTCGCTACTGTGAAGACCAAGATGGGTCAGGGTGCAACTTCTTCGGAAGCTGCTCAGGAACTCGAAGAATTGGAGGACCTGGAGTAATCCGGGGCCTCCCCTTTTTTATGATTATATAGGTGGATAGAGAACGATGAAAAAAATCATTCTTGTCGCGGCCGTGGTGTGCTCCTTTATCGGAACTTCCTTTGCCGCATCGGATCCTTGTAAGGAAAAGACTAGCGAAGCGAAAAAAATGCTTGCCAAGTGCAAGTCCATCGGAAAGGGCAAATCTGGTTATGAACAGTGCGCCAATTCCTATAAGGTCATCAAGAACCAGGCCGAACAGGCTTGCCGTTCCGGCGGCCTTGATGAAGAAGGCATGAAGAAGGCTATTGCCCAGTGGGAAAAGCTCGCCAAGGGCGAAACCTGTAAGGGCAAGCTTTCTGACCGCTGTGCCGGCGCTCTCCAGCAGCTGGGTCACTACCAGTTCATGCTCGAAGAAAAGCAGTTCCTGGATATCCAGGCCCAGTACGAAGAAGATGTGGCCTGGTGTGCCGACCGTGATAACAAGCCGGCCAAGTGCGCAAACATCAGTCAGTATCCGAAGGCCGACCACCAGAAGGCTCTGGGCTACTTCCTCGAATACATCGACAAGTACCCGAAGGCCCCGAAGATTCCGGTGGTGCTCTATCAGGCTGCTGCCGTGCAGGAAGCGAGTGGCGAAGACGCGAAGGCATTCAAGCTTCGTGAACGCCTCGTCAAGAACTTCCCGAACGACGGTCTCGTGCCGAAGGCATGGCTCCGTATCGCCGAATACCACTTCATGAACCGCAAGTTCAAGGACGCTATCGCCGCCTACAAGAAGGTGACCGGCTTCGAGAACCTCACGGGTAAGGAAGCGGCCCTCGCCATGTACCACTTGGCTGAATCCTACTACAACATTGCCGAATACGAAACTGCTGCTTACAAGTACTACGAATACATCATCGGTGCCGACAAGGGTAAATACCCCAACGACCTCCGCGCCGAAGCTATGGACTTCATGGCGGCCTCCTTCTCTGACTTGGAAGGTGGTGGTGTCGCCGAAGCTGAATCCTTCCTCAAGGACAAGAAGGTCCCGTTCAAGGATTCCGTGTACTACCGCATCGGTATGAAGAACAAGGACCACGACCGTAACGAAGAAGCCGTGCAGTCCTTCAAGCGCTTGATGCAGATCAACCCGGACTACATCGACGCTCCGCTCGCCGATATTGCCATGATCGAAATCTTGCTCGTCCAGCAGAAGTTTGACGAAGCCCAGCAGTACCGCTATGTGGTGGTGAAGCGCTACGACAAGAACTCCTCTTGGCGCAAGAAGAACACCAAGTATAAGGAATCCGTCGCGAACGCTGACAAGGCTATCCGCGGCGCTATGCTCGAAATTCCGCACTACCATCACCAGCAGGCCGCGAAGATCACCAAGGAAGGTGATA
>JAEEGH010001794.1_pt1 | contig 60496 bp, 40 predicted proteins | sample 9134181 | NCBI WGS metagenome assembly JAEEGH01 (sample SAMN16246544, study PRJNA631951) | gut metagenome | biome: gut microbiome; feature: rumen; material: DP-attached | host: Bos | place: Iran: Karaj | collected 2018-10
CGCGGAGCTTGCGGGCACCCGTGGCCATACCGAGACCGTACTCGGCGTTGTCCTCAAACAGGGAGTTGGCCCATGCCACACCCTTGCCACTGCGGTAGTTCTTGCAGTAAGGCGTTGCAGGAGCAGAACCGCCATAGATGGACGAGCAACCCGTGGCGTTGGCCACCATCATGCTCTCACCAAAGAGTTGGGTGATGGTCTTGATGTAAGGTGTCTCACCGCAACCAGCGCAGGCACCCGAGAACTCAAACAGCGGTTGTGCGAACTGACTGTTCTTCACATTGGCGTACTTGTCGATGAGTTCGTCCTTGTAGGTGACCTTCTTCTGACCGTACTCCCAGTTCTTGGCTTCATCGTATTGGCTTTCGAGCGGTTTCATCACCAAAGCCTTCTCCTTGGCAGGGCACACGTCGGCGCAGTTGCCGCAACCCGTGCAGTCCAAGACAGAGACTTGCATTCTGAAATGCATACCAGCCATTTCCTTCGGCATCTTCATGTCGGCAGTGGCCATGCCCTTAGGAGCCTTCTTCAGTTCAGCGTCGGTCATGACGACAGGACGGATGGCAGCGTGCGGGCACACCAGCGAGCACTGGTTACACTGGATACAGTTGGCAGGATTCCACTCGGGAACGACGGTGGCGACACCACGCTTCTCATAAGCAGTAGTGCCAGCCGGGAAGGTACCGTCGACGATGTCCTTGAAGGCGCTCACGGGCAGGTCGTTACCACACTGGGCAACCATCGGGCGCATCACCTTATTAATAAACTCGGGATCCTTGTCGTTGTGTTCGAAGACGAAGTCGGTGGTGCAGTCGAGCTTGGCCCATGCTGCGGGGATTTCAACCTTGGTGATCTCGCCACCGCGGTCAACGGCGGCATAGTTCATATTGACGATGTCCTCACCCTTCTTGCCGTAGCTCTTCACGATGAACTTCTTCATCTGCTCGACGGCCAGGTCGTAAGGAATGACGCCCGAAATCTTGAAGAAGGCACTCTGGAGGATGGTGTTGGTGCGGTTGCCCAGACCAATCTCGGCGGCGATCTTCGTGGCGTCGATGATATACATATTAATATTATTGAGGGCCAGATACTTCTTCACATAGTCAGGAAGATGCTTCTTGGTCTCTTCAACGCTCCAAGGCGAGTTGTAGAGGAACGTACCGTTCTTCTTCAGGCCACGGAGGCAGTCGTACTTGCGCAGATAGCTCGGGACGTGGACAGCCACGAAGTCGGGCGTGCCGACAAGATAAGGAGCCAGGATGGGCTGGTCACCGAAACGCAGGTGCGAGCAGGTGTAGCCGCCTGACTTCTTGGAGTCGTAGTCGAAATAAGCTTGGCTGTACTTGTTGGTGTTGTCGCCGATGATCTTGATGGAGTTCTTGTTGGCACCCACGGTACCGTCAGCGCCGAGGCCGTAGAACTTGGCTTCGAACGTGCCCTTCGGCAGGATGGAGATTTCCTTACCGACCTTGAGCGAACGGTGCGTGACATCGTCCTTGATACCCACGGTGAACTGGTTCATCGGTTTGTCGGCAGCGAGGTTCTTGTAGACGGCAAGCACCTGAGCCGGCGTGGTGTCCTTTGACGACAGACCGTAGCGGCCGCCGATGATCAAAGGCTTGTAGGGGCAGTCCTTGAAGGCTTCCACCACATCGAGGTAGAGCGGGTCGCCGTTGGCGCCGGGTTCCTTAGTGCGGTCGAGGACGCAGATGCGCTTCACGTGCTCCATCAGGCTCTTCGGCAGAGCTTCCATGAGGTACTTCACGCTGAAGGGACGATAGAGGTGAACGGTGACGAGACCGAGCTTCTTGCCAGCCTTGTTCTCCTTGTCGATGACGGTCTTGATGACGTCGTTGATGGAGCCCATGGCGATGATGATGTCGGTGGCATCGGGAGCGCCGTAGTAAACGAACGGAGCATATTGACGGCCAGTGATGCGGCTCATCTGCTTCATGTACTTGGCCACGATGTCGGGCAGAGCGTCGTAGTACTTGTTCTGCAACTCACGGGTCTGGAAGTAGATGTCGGGGTTCTGGGCGGTACCACGGGTTACGGGGTGCTCAGGATTGAGGGCGCGTTCGCGGTATTCCTTGAGGGCCTTTTGGTTGACGAGCTTGCGGAGTTTCTCCATGTCGGCAGCCTCGACCTTCTGGATTTCGTGAGAGGTGCGGAAGCCGTCGAAGAAGTGCACAAACGGCACGCGGCCTTCGATGGCGGCGAGGTGTGCCACAGGGGCGAGGTCCATGATCTCTTGGACGCTGCTAGTGGCCAGCATGGCGAAGCCCGTCTGACGGCAAGCCATCACGTCGGCGTGGTCGCCGAAGATGGACAGGGCCTGGGCGGCGAGGGCGCGAGCCGAGACGTGGAACACGCCAGGAAGCAATTCACCGGCGATCTTGTACATATTGGGAATCATCAGCAAGAGGCCTTGCGAGGCGGTGTAGGTGGTGGTGAGGGCGCCAGACTGCAGCGAGCCGTGGACGGCACCGGCTGCACCGGCTTCGGATTGCATCTCAACCACTTTGACGGTCTCGCCAAAGATGTTCTTCTGACCTTTAGCGGCCCATTCATCGATATACTCGGCCATCGGCGACGACGGAGTGATAGGATAAATGGCGGCCACTTCACTGAACATGTAGGCAACATGGGCCGCAGCCTGGTTACCGTCGCATGTCAAAAACTTTTTTTCTGCCATTTCTTAACGTTTTAGTATTGAATGAATTATGATTTATTACCTTATCAATGTAAAGTTTGATTTTTCGACCGCAAAATTAGGTATTCCTCTGCAAATAAACAAACCAAAATCAAAGTTTTATTTTCATGTTTTTTCACAAAAAATTACATTTTTTCGTAGTCCATTGAATTATTTTGTATTTTTGCGCGCTCAAAACACAGAAAACAACATTAAACAACATCTAAAACTATTAAAAATGAAGAAATTAGTTCTTACTCTCGGTTTGGCCTGCCTCTTCATGGTGGCCTGCAACAACACTCCCAAGCAACCCGAACAGCCTGCTGAGCCCGTTCAGGAAGAGAAGACGGAAGTCGTTGAAGAAAAACACGATTGCCCCATGCACGCTCTGAAAGACGAGTATGCCAAGTGGGACGAAATGACCGACGAAGCCAAGGCTGAACTCAACCAGAAGGCTGCCACCGTTTTCAACGAAATGGATGCCAAGATGGAAGAGATGAAGGCTGCTGGCGAGGAAGTCTGCAAGGACATGGCCGAGATGACCGAGGAAGCCAAGGCTGAGTGCGAAAAGAAGTGCGCCGAGATGAAGGCCAAATGGGAAAACTTCGCCAACATGACTGTTGACGAACAGAAAGACCTCATCATGGAACGTCTTGGTGGCTGCGAAGGTGGTGACAAACCTTGCTGCAAGCACGACGCTCCTGCCGAGACTCCTGCCGAGTAATTAGAAACTCAAAAACCAACGAAAAAGAGGGCTGAAAAGTCCTCTTTTTTTGTTCTATCTCTTGGATTCACAAGACCCTCCAGAAAAAAAGCCAAAATTCACATAAAAAAATGAAGAAATTTTGCTTTTTCTTTTGATTTTGTTTATTTTTGCAATAGATTAACCTTCAATCCATTATGAAAAAACTCTTTTATCCTTTTATAATCTTGTTTTTCACGACATTTTCTGCTTTAGTAGCACAGGAAGACAATTCTCCCATACTGCCACGCGAAAATCCTTATCCCTTATGGGTCGACACGATCGTTTCGCAGCCTGATGGTTATATCGTAGATGCAGAAGGAAATGTAGAAATCACTTCGTCAGATGGCTTGGTCTGGCTCATCTCCACCGTGAACGGATTGAACGGCTGCGAGCCTGACGACTTTGATGGCCGCACCGTGAGACTTGCCAACGACATTGACTTCGGAGTGGAAGGATGGAACTATTGCTTCAGCCCTATCGGCACTCGCGAAACTCCATTTTGGGGCACTTTCGATGGCAATGGCCATAGAATCCATCATCTTTGCCAAAGGTATTCTATATATGATGGTGTAAACAATTACTTCTTTGACATGGGTGTCTTTGGTTACATACGACATGCTACTGTGAAGAATGTAACTTTGGATTCGACTTGCCGAATGTCTTCATCATGTGACTATTCTGGTTACTATAGAGGGTGTATGGTAGGCTTCGCCGACTCGCTTTCCATTGTAGATAACATATATATTCATGCACAAATAGCTTTTCAATATGGAAGTAGTTTAGTTGGCATGAACCGTAATTCAACTATTAGGAATTGTGCTTGCGGAGGTCGCGACTATGAATTTGGCTCTCCCCACGTAGGTGCTGCTTTGGTTGCCTATAACCGCTGCGAAGGAGGATTTGCTGATGCAGTTGTGGAAAACTGCTATTTCTATGGAAGGTTGGGGGTGTCCTATAGCTCATATTATCAAGGAGGTCTGGTTTGCTTCAACCAGACTTTACCCAACAACAACGGAAAACGGGCAATCATAAGGAACTGCCACTGTACGCCAACCCATGATTTCATGGGATTTAGGGCTTATGGCGCATTTGCAGCGGTCCTGTCTGCAGAAAGCAGCATCAGATACTGCTACTACGATCCCACCAAAATGTACCAATATGCCCAAATGGTTGGCTTAAACGAAGGCGGCGAGTTGTATTACTGCTACGAATACACCAATATTGACGGAATAGGGACTTTAACCATGCCCGTCATCATCAATGATACCACCACAGACAACCTGCTTGATGCGCTCAACTTATGGATAACCTATCAAGAACACCCTGAACTTTACAGAACCTGGGCGATAATCAACGACAGCATACCTGTGTTTGGTGATTACTATGTGGGCATTCCCGAAAACGAGGATTCGAACGATTTGGTGACGGTACATCCTAATCCAACCATGGGTTTTGTATCTGTCAAAGGCGAGAATCTGCGACAAGCCGAGGTGGTCAACATGCTTGGTCAGCAATTGATGCGTGTGGAAAATGAAGGCAACGAGTTGCATATCGACATTGCGACAATGCCTGCTGGCATCTACTTTGTCTATGTTACCGACCAAGTAGGGCGGAAATGCGTGAGAAAGGTAATAAAGGAGTGATGAGGGGGATTGCAAATCCCCTTTTCGAAGCCGGCGGATTGCAAATCCGCTGGAACGAGGTGTGTTTGATGACGGGTTTACGGCAACAGACAAAATCCTAAAAAGTAAAATTTTTGCATTTAAAGCAGAAATTTTATGTTTGAAATGGATTATTTTGTATTATTGCAGCGTGATTTAACCCCAAAAAAACGCTATGAAAAGACTTCACATCACCCTTTGCTTGCCTCTCGCATTGCTGTTTTTCGCCTGCTCGACCGACGTCGACCTTTATGCAGAATATGAGGAGAAACCCGTCATTTACGGCCTCCTTGACCCCAATGCAGACACCAATTTCATCAAGATAACCAGAACCTTTTATGTGAAAGGCGATGCCTATCAGACAGCCTCCAACCCCGACTCAAGCAACTATCCGGGCAAGTTGGATGTGCGCATGATCGAATATTGCAACGGCGACTCCATACGCGAAATCGTGTTCGACACCATCACCATCCACGACAAGGAGCAGGGTGTTTTTTATGCGCCTAACCAAAAGTTGTATTACACGACCGAGAAATTGGGCATGAACGGGAACAACAAAGAATACAGCTATCGTTTGAGTGTCGTTCTTCCCGACCGCACATTAATCTCGAAGACCAAAATGGTGGGCGACAGTCACTTCGACGTGCAAAGCTTAGGAATGAATTTCTCGAAAGAGTATTTCGGTACGAGGCGTCCTTTCCTGTTCCGTCCGGCTTCCAATGCGGGCATCTATCATGTGACCATCACCTTCACTTATTTGGAACAGCGGACACCCGACGCCGACTCGGTACCCCGCACCATGGTATGGGACAAGGGTTTATATCAGGAAGGCGACTTGATTTATCACATGATGGAGGGCTGTTACGTGTTTTATTATCGCCCCGAAGAGTTCTATGCACTTTTGAAAGAGTTTATCGGCGGTGACACGGTCAGTGGCGTGCGACGTCTTATCCAAGATTATCCTATAGAAGTTACCATTGCCGCAGGTGGCGATGAATTGATGCAATACATCTATCTCAACGACCCATATAATGGAGTTCCTTTGGGTGACAATGATTTGTCGCTCATCGATGGCGGCTATGGCGTGTTTTCGTCGAAGATGACGGCGAAAAGCGGCATCAGGTTGGGCGGCGAGACGGTACCCGACCTGGTGGCGATGACCAATTGGGGCTTCAAGTTCATCGGCGGAAAGGAAGAATAGGAAAAACCGCCCAAAGATTTTTACAAGATTTGTTTCCTCTATCCCTATTTTTCGTATTTTTGCAGTTTAATCCAAACTGCGCCTAAATGTACGCCTATATCACTGGCAAAGTAGCCGAAAAGTCGCCCACCTACGTCGTCTTGGACAACCAAGGCATCGGCTATTGCGTCAACATCACGCTCAACACTTTCACCGCCATCGGCGAGAAGGAAGAGGTGCGCCTCTACGTCCATGAGCAGATCCTCGAAGACGCCCATCACCTCTTCGGCTTCTTCACCGCCAAGGAACGCGACCTCTTTGAGCTGCTCATCTCTGTGTCGGGCGTGGGCTGCAACACAGCCAGGCTTATCCTCAGTTCGCTGACCGTCAACGAGTTGAGCAATGCCATCGCCAACGACGACGTGCGCACCATACAAGCCGTGAAAGGCATCGGCGCCAAAACCGCCCAGCGCATTGTCATCGACCTGAAAGACAAATTGAAGAAAAACGATTTCGCGACGGAAATTTTCGCCGCCCCAAACAATACTATCAAGACCGAAGCGTTATCAGCATTGACGATATTGGGCTTCAGCAAAGCCGCTGTCGACAAGGCCCTCGACCGCCTGCTGAAACAAATGCCCGACGCCAACGTCGAGACGCTGATCAAGGAAGCACTTAAGATTTTGTAAACCTGTATTTTGAAAGACTCAATGAGACGACATATCTTCCTATTCCTGCTCCCTATGCTGTTTGTGCTCTTTTTCGCCCGAACGGCTTCAGCAGGTGTATATGACATCTTCTACCCCAATCCATACATCGTGGAGCCCGACACGACCAAGATGATTTATCCCATCCCGGTCAACACGGGCAACCCTTTGCTGGACCTCAACAACAAGTCGCCCTTCTACCTCAACGACCCCGACAACTTCGAGACCGAAATCATCTACGACCCACTGACCGGACAATACACTTTCAAGCGCCGCATCGGCCAGTTCTACTACGACACCCCCACCACCCTCACACAAAGCGAATATTTTGAGTACAAGAACCGTAAAGGCATACAAGAATACTGGAAGGAACGCCGAAGCCAGAACTCACGTTCGACCACCAACGGCAGTTCCATCATCCCGCCCATGTTCATCGGCGGCAAGGCCTTCGAGACCATATTCGGCGGCAACACCATCGACATCCGTCCCCAAGGCTCGGTCGACCTCACCTTCGGTTTCAAGCACAGCTTTCGCGACGACCCTTCGATGACCGAACGCCGCAAACGCCACAACGACTTTGTCTTCGAGCAAGACATCCAACTCAACGTGATGGCTAAAATCGGCGACAAGATCAACTTCAACATCAACAAGAACACCAAGGCGACCTTTAACTACCAAGACAAGCTCGCCCTGAAATACCAAGGCAAGGAAGACGAAATCATCCAACTCTTGGAAGCCGGTAACGTCAACTTCCCGCTCAACAGCACCCTCATCACGGGTACACAACAGCTGTTCGGTGTGAAGAGCAAACTGAAGTTCGGCAAGACCACCATTTCATCCATCGTCTCCTATCAAGAGAGTGAGTCGCAAAACATCACAGTGCAAGGCGGTGCTCAGACCAACGAGTTTGAACTCAGCTGCTTGGACTACGAAGACAACCGCCACTTTTTCCTCAGCCAATATTTCCGCGACCAATACGAAGCTGCCCTGTCCTCCTTGCCCACCATTACCTCAAGTGTGAACATCACCAAAATTGAGGTCTGGATCACCAACACCAATACCTCGACGCAGAACACGCGTAACATACTTGCATTGAACGACTTGGGCGAAGGTAAAGACGCTTGGATCTACAACCCCGAAGTCACCCCGACCAGCAGCAAGACCTATCCGCGCAACGCGGCGAATAACTTGGTCTCCCGTATGGACACCACGCAAATCCGTGGCATCAGCACGGTGACCAACTACATGAGCAACGACCCCATGCGCATCGGCAGGTCGGGCTATATGGTCTCAGGCCGCGACTTTGAGAAAGTGGAAAACGCCCGTCGTCTTAGCAATACGGAATTCTCACTCAACTCGAAGTTGGGCTTCATCTCCTTGAACGTCACCCTCAATGCCAACCAGACCTTGGCCGTCGCCTACCAATACACCATCGTGGGTTCCGATGAGGTCTACCAAGTGGGTGAGTTCTCCGACCAAGGCATCAACACGCCCAAGGTGTTGGTGACCAAACTATTGAAAGGCACTACCGTCAACACGAAGATGCCCATCTGGAACCTGATGATGAAGAACGTCTACAACATCAGGGCCTATCAAGTGGGGTCGCAAGACTTCATGCTGAACATCTTCTACAACGGCAACTCCAACAGCACCCCATACGGCTACTTCACTGAAGGCTCGGTGAAAGGCGTTTCGCTGCTGAACCTGATGGGCTTGGACAACCTGACTACGCAAAACAACCCCATTGCGGGCGGTGACGGTGTATTCGACTTCTTGGACAACGCTGCAACACAAGGCGGCACCATCAACTCATCGAACGGCCGCATCTTCTTCCCCGTGCTGGAGCCTTTCGGCAAACATATCCACGAAAAAGTCTTCCCTGACGAGCCCAACTTGGCCAACAAATACGCCTTCGACTCGCTGTATACGATGACGAAGACCTCAGCCGAGCAGTATTCGGAGAAGAACAAATTCAGTCTGAAGGGTTATTACTCGTCGCAGTCGGGCAGCGAAATCAGCCTCAATGCCATGAACGTGGCTCAAGGTTCGGTGAACGTCACAGCTGGCGGTGTACAACTCGTTGAAAACGTTGACTACACTGTCGACTACACCCTAGGCCGCGTCACCATCCTCAACGAAGGCATCCTCAACTCGGGCACGCCCATCAATATCTCGTTGGAGTCAAACTCGGGCTTCAGCGCCATTCGAAAAACCTTCCTCGGTTCCCGCGTCGAACATGAGTTCAGCCAAGACTTCCATGCCGGAGCCACCATACTTTACCTCGGTGAGAAATCGTACACCCAGAAAATCAACTACGGCGAGGAAGCCATTGCCAACACCATATATGGTGCTGACCTCAGCTATCACACCGACGCGCGTTGGCTGACGAGCTTCATCAATGCCCTGCCAGGCATCAGCACCAAGGCTCCTTCGCGCATCAACGTGGACGGTGAGTTTGCCCGATTCATCCCAGGCCTGTCCAAGTCGGCCAGTGAGCCCGGCACCTCCTACATCGACGATTTCGAGGGCGCCAAGTCAACCATCGACTTGCGTCTGCCCACTTTGTGGAATATCGCAAGCACGCCGCAAAACCAAACCGACCTCTTCCCCGAGGCAGCGGCCAACACCGGCCTCAACTACGGCAAGAACCGCGCATTGCTGTCGTGGTACGTCATCGACAACTCGGTCTTCTATGACCGCAACTACAGCTATCGTCCTGCCAATGTCGACAACGAAGAACTGTCGAAAAACTCTGTCCGTCAAGTGCTTGAGACCGAGCTCTTCCCCAACAAGGACATCGAAACAGGCACACAAACCAACATTTCCGTGCTCAACTTGGCCTACTATCCAGAAGAGCGTGGTCCATACAACTACGATGTCGACCCGACCCCCTACTCCGCCGGTATCAGCGAAGACGGCACACTGAAAGACCCTAAGAGCCGTTGGGGTGGCATTATGCGTAAAATGGAGTCGACCGACTTTGAAGCCACCAACATCGAATACATCGAATTTTGGCTGATGGATCCGTTTGCCGACGAAGAGTTCGCCGACAACCCTGGTAAGCTCTATATCAACTTGGGCGACGTCTCTGAGGACATCCTTCGCGATGGCCGCAAGTTCTACGAAAACGGCCTGCCCGCCACCTCCACAGTAGAGAATGTCGACACCACCATCTGGGGTCGCGTGCCCACCCTGCAAGACCTTGTCGGCACCTTCAACAACTCGTCGGAAGCCCGTCAATATCAAGACGTGGGTTACGATGGCTTGCACGACTTAGACGAGCGCAGCTTCTTCGAAGACACCTACTTGAATGTACTTAGAGAACGTTTTGGCGAAGGCTCGGCAGCCTATACAAAAGCCTACGACGACCCATCGGGCGACAACTACCATTATTTCCGTTCCACCGACTGGGACACGCCCGACGACGAAGAACATAGAAGCATCTTGGCGCGTTACAAGAGCTTCAACGGCCCCGACGGCAACTCGCCCGCCGACATCCAGCAGACCGAGGGCTATATGAGCAGCAACTCCACCTTGCCCAACGCCGAGGACATCAATGGCGACAACACCTTGAGCGAATCGGAGCGCTACTACCAATATGAAATCGACCTCAATCCCGCCAAGATGGTCGTTGGCCAGAACCATATCGCCGACATCTTCCACTCGAGCGGTGTCTCTTTGCCCAATGGACAAATTAGCGGTGTCACATGGTACCAATTCCGTATCCCCGTCAGGCAGCCTGATAGGGTCATCGGCCGCATTGACGACTACTCCAGCATCCGCTTCATGCGTATGTTTGTGACTGAGTTCCAACGTCCCATCGTGTTGCGTTTCGCCACCCTCGACCTCGTGAAAGGCGAATGGCGCACCTATTCGCAGAGCATCCAAGCCCCTGGCGAATACGAACCCAACGACATCACCAACGAGACCACGTTCGACATCTCGGCCGTCAGCGTCGACGAGAACAGCCGCCGTCAGCCTGTGCCTTACGTCATCCCACCAGGCATCCAACAAGAGCGTGTCATCGGCATGACACAGACCACCCGTATCAATGAGCAGTCACTACAAATCACCGTCCAAAACCTCGTGGACGGCGACGGACGTGCCATCTACAAGACCGCCGACTTCGACCTGCGACAATACAAATACCTGAAGATGTTTGTCCACGCCGAAGCCGCCCACGAAGACATGCCGCTCGACGACCAAGACCTCACAGTCTTCATGCGTATCGGTACCGACTTCACCGAAAACTACTACGAATACGAGGTGCCGCTGAAGGTCACACCGTGGGGCACACCTTACACCAACGAAGAAGCCATTTGGCCTGAAATCAACAACTTGGACATCCGATTGGAAGACCTTGTTGAGGTGAAACAACGGCGCAACGAAGCCATGAACCAGCCCAACAGCAACGTTCGCCTCAACTACATCTACTCCGAAAAGACCAAGAAAGGCACGGTCGACAACAGAGACTACTACCATACCATCAAGGTGATTGGTAACCCGAGCATCAGCGACGTGGAAGCCATGATGATAGGTATCCGCAACCCAAAACGACAAAACCTTGCCGACGCCGATGACGGTCAACCCAAGAGCGCTGTGGTGTGGGTCAACGAGTTGCGCCTCACCGACTTGAACAGCAACGGCGGTATCGCGGCCACAGGTCGTATTGAAGCCACCCTTGCCGATTTGGGTCGCGTGAGCGTCAACGGCTCCTACAGCTCAGCTGGATTCGGTCCCCTGGACAGCCGTATCACCAACAACACCTTCGAAGCACATTCCGCCTTCAATGTCGCCACCGACCTCGAATTAGGCAAGTTCCTCGAAAACACGGGCCTCAAGATTCCGATGCACATTGACTACGGACAAAACATAATCACACCGCTCTACAACCCCTACGACCCCGACATCAAACTGAAAGACGCCCTCGCTGCCATGAACAGCGACGAAGAACGGGCAGAATTCACCTCCACCATCCACGACTATACCCGACAGAAGAACATCAACTTCATGAATGTCAGAAAAGAACGCGTCGCAAAGAAACGCAACGAGGACGAAGGAGACAAGGGCAAAAAAGAGAAAGAAAAAGAAAACCCAAGAGACCCCAACCTAGGCTTTAAAGGCGGCCGTGGCAACATGCCCAGGGTGCATATCTATGACATTGAGAACTTCAACCTCTCCTTCGCCTACAATGAGACCTTCCAAGAGAACACTGACATCAAGTCCTACCTTATAAAGTCATACAGAGGCGGTTTAGGTTACAACTACGCCGGCAATCCCAAGCCCGTTGAGCCTTTCAGCAAAGCCAAGTGGGCTTCGAAACCCGCCTTGCAGATCATCAAGGACATCAACTTCTACTACGCTCCCAAGAGCATCGTCTTCAACACCGAGATGTACCGCTACTATTCGGAGCGAGAGATGCGCAACAAGAGCGGCGGCATCATCAACATCATCCCTACCTACTCGAAACAATGGGATTGGACGCGTAACTACCAGCTGCGTTACGACCTCACCAAGGCGCTCACCTTCGACTATTCGGCACAAGCCCAGGCATACATCTATGAACCTGCAGGCTACGTCGATCGCAACGCTGACCCAGAGAAATGGCAAAAAGTGCAAGACACCATCAAGGATGAGCTGAGAAACCTTGGTTCCGTGTCGCGTTACACGCAAAGCTTCAACGCAAGCTACACCTTGCCCATCAACAAAATCCCGATTTTCAACTGGATTACCGCCAGCGCCAACTACCAAGGTACTTATCACTGGACCGCACCTGCGAAATCCATTCAGCACCGCTTGGGCAACACCATCGACAATACCGACAACATCCAAGGCAACGCTACACTCGACCTCTCCAAGCTTTACAACAAGGTGCCTTACCTGAAACAGGTGAACACACCACAGCGGCGCAATGACGGCAAGAACGAAAAAGGCCAGAAAGGCAAAGGAAAAGACAGCGAAAAAGACAAAATGGAAAAAGGCTTGAAGAATAAAGATGATAAAGGAAAGGACGACAAAGGAAAGGACGAAGGAGCCCAGCCTGCTGATTCCACCAAGACCACAACCAAGACCAACTACGGCAAAATCGTACTCGACAACTCGCTCCGCGTGCTCACTCTTGTTAAGAAAGTGTCGGGCACCTATTCCGTTAACAACGGACAGTCGCTACCTGGTTTCATGCGCAAGACTGAGTATCTCGGCATGAATACTGTAGGCTGGTCGCCGGGTATTGGATTCGTGCTCGGCAGCAACTTCGGTAGCGATGCCAACATCTACAACAAAGCCGTGCTCAACAGTTCCGACCCGAACGACCAAGCCAATTGGTGGCTCACCACTGACTCCATCCTCAGCGACCCATACGTCCGCAGCAAGACAGAGACCATGAACTACCGCGTCAATACCGAGCCTTTGCCTGGCATCAAGATTGACTTCACTGGTAACCGCAGCTATGCCGAAAACATGCAGCATTACTTCCGCTTCAATCAGAATACCCAAAACTTCGACATCTTCACTCCGACCAACAGCGGCAATTTCAGTATGAGCTACTTCATGGCTGCTACGGCTTTCGTCCCTTCCGACTCCACCTCGTCGCGCCTGTTCGACAACCTGATGGAGAACCGAAAGATCATCGCCGAGCGCATCGCCCGCAGCAACCCACAATGGATAGACAACGTGAACGAATACACCTTCGACAGCATCGCGGGCGACTACTTCCCGAAAGGCTACGGCTCCAGCTCGATGGACGTGTTGCTCTATTCCTTCATTGCGGCCTATACGGGTCAGGATGCTGAGAAGATTTCCCTCAACCCCTTCCCACTCATCCCACTACCCAACTGGAACTTCACCTACAACGGCTTGACCAACATCCCGTCCATCAGCAAACTCTTCAAGACCGTCAGCATCTCGCACGGCTACAAGTCGAACTATGCCATCAACTCTTGGGCCACCAACGTGTATTACAACGAGAGCAACAGCGTGCAGACCTTTGAGAACTCCGATATTATCATACCCAAGTACGACATCTCCCAGATCGTCCTGAATGAACAATTCACACCATTGGTTGGAGTAGACCTCGGTCTGCAAAATTCCATGACTTTCAACCTTCAATTCAAGAAGTCGAGGACGCTGACCCTAAGCTTCGCCAACAACCAACTCACCGAAGTGAACGGACGCGAAATCGTGGTCGGAGGCGGTTACCGCATCAAGGATCTCTCGTTCAACGTCACCCCCATTGGCGGAGACGGCAAGGCACAGACCATCAAGAACGACCTCGTGTTGAAACTCGACGTCGGCTTCAAGAGAGACATCACCATCCTGCGCCGTATCGATGAGAACAACAATCAGGTGTCGGCTGGACAGAACAAGATCAACTTCTATCTCACTGCCGACTACAACTTCAGCCAGCGCTTGGCCGCGCAGGCCTTCTTCAAGTATGACCTCTCGATTCCCGAGGTGGCCAACACCTTCAGGAACTCCACTACCTACGGCGGCATCACCCTCAGACTCAGCTTAGCACAATAAAATTTTCAGCAAAATGCGGAATGAGCCACTAAAATATGTATTTTCGCAGCCAAATTGAAACACTTTAAATCATACAACAAATGAATATTCCAGCAAATCTGAAGTACACCAACGACGACGAATGGATCCGCCTCGAAGGCGAAGAAGCCTACGTCGGCATCACCGATTACGCACAACACGAACTTGGCGACATCACCTTCGTTGATGTTGACCCCGACATCGTCGGCGAGACCCTTGACGCCCAAGAAGAATTCGGCGCCATCGAAGCCGTGAAGACCACCGCCGAGCTGCTCATGCCCGTGGCTGGTGAAATCCTCGAAGTCAACGAAGCCCTCGCTGACGAGGAGAATGCCAAGCTCGTCAACAGCGACCCCTACGGCGAAGCTTGGATCATCAAGATCAAAGTGAACGACGTCGCTGAACTCGACGGTCTCCTTGATGCCGCTGCTTACGAAGCAAAGATTGGTTAATCTTTTGGAAAGACTTACCAGAAATAGCATCCCGGGAATCCTGTGCGGAATCATCATCTTGATTCTTACCGGACTCCCGGGTTCTTTGTTTCCCCGCGTCAAACCTGCCACTGGCCTCGACAAGGTGGCCCATGTTTTCATGTATGCAGGCTTTGCTTATGCATGCCTTTGGGGGTATCGTAAACAATTTGTTTCCAACGGTTTAGCCTACCAAAAAAGAGCCATCCTCCTCACCATCATCATCAGCATTGCTTACGGTGGCCTGACCGAAATCATGCAGGAAACGATTACGGTACTCCATCGCTCAGGCGACTGGCGTGATTTGCTCGCCGACAGCATCGGAACCGTTATTGGGGTACTTGTTTTTTATCTTTTTTTTCGTCGAAAAAAATAAAATTCGTTTCTCTTGCGTTTTATAAGCAAATAATTACTACTTTCGCAACGTCAATTGGAAAGTAGAATTTAAAAACATAGCAACCATGGAAGAAAAAAAATCACCTAAGGCTAATCTTGAGAACAAGAAATTGATGTTCATGCAAATAGGTATGATCATTAGCTTGCTCATTGCTTGGTTGGCCTTCGAGCACAAGAGCTACGACAAGCGTCAGATTGACGAAAGTCTTCTCAATCGCGAAATCGTGTTGGATGAGGAAATGGTGGAGATCACCAAGCAAGAGGAGCAAAAGCCACAGCCTGTGGAAGCGCCCCAACAGACTACACAGCTCGAAATCGTGGATGACGACGTAGAGACTGAAGACCTCAACATCAACGCCGAAGTGGAGCAAAACGAAGTCATTGAAGAGTACGTTGCTCCTGAGGTTGTGGAAGAAGAAGTCTCAGAAACGGAGATCTTCCAGATTGTGGAAGAGATGCCTTCGTTCCCCGGCGGTGAAGGAAAACTGATGGAGTATGTTGCCAAAAACATCAAGTATCCTCAGATTGCACGTGAGACTGGTATCCAAGGTCGTGTGTTCGTCGGCTTCGTTGTCGAACCGGATGGCTCCATCTCCAATGTGAAGCTGCTCCGTGGTATCGGCGGCGGCTGCGACGAAGAGGCCATGCGTGTTATCAAGTCTTTGCCGAAGTGGAAACCCGGCAAGCAACGTGGTAAACCCGTGCGTGTGTCTTACCAAATCCCTGTGTTCTTCAAGCTGCAGTAAGCAGTTGAAGAAAGGTGAAATGAAAAGCCAGCGTGATTGCTGGCTTTTTTTTGTTTAGATTCCCTGCGGGAATGGAGTGTACCGTTTTTGTTGCCAGCGGCGGCAGGTAGAGCTTACCAACCGTAAACGTCACGGGCCGCCGCTATTTAAAGCGAACACAACCTCCATTCCCTGAGGGAATCTCTTTATTGGTGAAAATGTTTGTACACTATCTCTGCCTTGGCGGGACCGATGATTTCTGTGAGGCGTTCCAACGCAGCCTCCTTGATGCCTTTCACTGACTTCAGCTCCAAGAGCAACTTCTCGGCGGTCTTCTTCCCTATTCCCTTGATGTCGGCCAACTCGGAGTGCATAAAGCCCTTCTCGAACTTCTTGCGGTGGAAGGTGATGGCGAAACGGTGCACCTCATCCTGGATATGTGCTAGCAGGCGGAACACCTCTGAATTGGGCTTCAAACCTACCACACGCGGCGGGAAACCGAATAACAATTCATTGGTGCGGTGACGGTCGTCTTTGGCTAAACCTGCAATGGGAATGTCGACATGCAACTCGTCTTGGATGACTTGTCGCACCACCTCCATCTGTCCCTTGCCACCATCGGTGATGATGAGGTTGGGCAAAGGTTTGTCTTCTTCTATCAGTCTGGAATAACGGCGGCGCACCACCTCTTTCATTGAGGCGTAGTCGTCAGGACCTTCCACCGTCTTGATGTTGAAATGGCGGTAGCCTGCCTTGTTGGGCTTACCATTCACGAACTGCACCATACCCGCCACGGCATAGTCACCTTGGAAGTTGGAGTTGTCGAAACACTCAATGACATTGGGCATTTCCTTCAGCTGCAAGGCTTCTTTAAGGCTGTTGAGCACCCGTTTCTGATGGCGCTCGGGGTCGACGAGGGTGCGTTGTTTCTCCAAGTCGATTTTGTATTGCATAGCATTGCGGCGCGAGAGGTCAAGGAGCTTCTGTTTGTCGCCACGCTGCGGAATGGTCACCAAAACCTCATTAATCGGGTAGTCCAATTTCATGGGCACGATGATTTCGGGAGCATGGTCGCCAAACTGCTGCCGCAACTCAGTGATAGCCAAGAGCAAGAGTTCCTCGGCGGTCTCTTCCAAACGGCGTTTCATCTCAAAGGAATGGCTCTGCACCACGGCACCATCCTTCACTTTCATGTAGTTGACGTAGAAAGTTTCGCCCTCGTCAACGTAGGAGAACACTTCCACATTGTGAATCGTCGCACTGACCACCGTAGAGCGGCTGCGGTATTCCTCCAAGAGGTCATATTTCTCTTTGATTTGCTGTGCTTCTTCAAACTCCATGCGCGAGGCATAATCCATCATCGCCGCCTTCAGTCCTCGAAGCACCCAGCCTAGGTTGCCTTTGATGACCTCACGAATCTCTGCAATCATGACGTTGTACTCCTCTTTCGAAATCAAGCCTTCGCATGGGCCGTTGCACTTGTGGATATGGTAGTCAAGGCAGATCTTGTACTTGCCCTTTTCGACACCTGTTTCTGTCAGCGGCGTACGGCAAGAACGCACCTTGTAGACCTGACCAAGCAAGTCCAACAGGATATGTGCTGTGCGTACCGAAGGATAAGGCCCAAAATACTCAGAGCCATCGTTTACCTTTCTTCTTGTGAGGAACACACGCGGGAAGGCCTCTTTCTTGATGCAGATCCAGGGATAGGTCTTGTCGTCCTTGAGCATGATGTTGTAGCGCGGCTTGTACTGCTTGATCATCGTGTTCTCCAGCAGCAGTGCTTCCGATTCCGAGTCGACGATGCTGTATTCTAGGTCAGCGATTTTGCTCACGAGCACGCGCGTCTTGCCGAATTGCTCCTTGTTAAAATAGCTGCTGACGCGACGCTTCAGGTTCTTGGCCTTGCCCACGTAGATAAGGGTGCCGTTCTTGTCGAAATAGCGGTACACGCCAGGCTTGTTGGGCAGCGCGGCGAGTTTTTGTTTCACTATTTCGGGGAGGTCAGGCATAACTATTCTTTATTCCTTTTTTCCGACTATGACTTGTGACTATGACTATGACCGCTTTCACTAAGGTTGGAGCAGTCATAGTCATTGTCACTGGTCATTGTTCTTTCTCATGTGGTCCCAACCCTGGGCTTTAATGGGAATGACATGGTTGTCAGGCGTAATCATCTCGGCCACACCTTTGTCTTCCGTCATATAGCCAATGACGGTTACGTCCGCCGACATGGTCTGTATCTTCTCATAGTCCTTCTGGTCGATGGTGAAGAGCAACTCGTAGTCCTCTCCGCCGCTCAAGGCCGCCACCGAAGGCACAATTTGGAACTCTTTGGCCATCTTATCTGTGGTCGGGTCTATCGGGATTTTGTTCTCATAGAGTTGGCAGCCCACGCCTGACTCCTTACAAAGGTGCAAGATTTCGGAAGCCAAGCCATCGGAGATGTCAATCATCGAGGTTGGTTTGATGCCCAAAGTCTTGAATTGCTCCACGATGTCCTTGCGGGCTTCGGGCTTCAGCTGACGCTCCAGCACATATTCCATGCCTTTCAGCTGGGGCTGCATATTGGGATTGGAGAGAAACTCCACCTTCTCGCGCTCAAGGATGAGCAGGCCGATATAGGCACCGCCCAAGTCACCACTGACACAGAGCAAGTCATTTTTCCTCGCACCGCTGCGGTAGACGATATCCTCTTCCTTGGCCATGCCTATAACTGTGATGGAGATGACGAGGCCCGTCTTGCTGCTCGTGGTGTCTCCGCCCACCATGTCAACGTTGTAGCGCTCGCAGGCCAAGCGGATGCCAGCATAGAGCTCATCCAACGCTTCGACGGAAAAGCGACTCGACACACCCAGTCCGACCACAATTTGTGTTGGCGTGCCGTTCATAGCATAGATGTCAGAGAAATTGCTGACGGCCGCCTTATAGCCAAGGTGCTTCAAGGGGCAATAGGTCATGTCGAAATGGATGCCTTCGATGAGCATATCGACCGAGACGAGTGTACGGTAGCCCTCGTGGTTGATGACGGCGGCATCGTCGCCGACGCCTTTCAGCGATGAAGCATTACGCAAAGGGAAGTCCTGCGTCAGCTGATCGATAAGGCCGAATTCACCAAGTTCATCGAGTTCGGTCAAGGGTTTGTTTTCTTCTGCCATATTCTTCATTATTATTGGCTGCAAAGGTAAGTTTTTTTCCTAACTTTGCGCCATGAAAACCATCAAAGACATTTACAAGATTGGTGTAGGCCCTTCAAGCAGCCACACCATGGGCCCGCAGAAGGCGGCCTCCCTGTTCAATAGCCGTTTCCCCAACGCAGCCTCGTTTGAAGTGACACTTTATGGCAGTCTCGCCGCCACGGGCAAGGGTCACATGACCGACACCGCCATTCTCAATACCCTTCAAGCTCCTACAGAAATCGTTTGGAAACCAGATGTCATCCTTCCATTTCACCCTAACGGCATGTTGTTCAAGGCTTTCGATGCGGAGAAAAAACTTCTCGGTGATTGGCAGGTGTTCAGCATAGGCGGCGGCAACCTAGCCGAAGAAGGCAAATTGGATGAATCACCTGAGGTTTACCCGCTCTCGAAGATGACCGACATCCTCAACTGGTGCGAGCGCACCGGCCGCACCTATTGGGAGTATGTGTACGAATACGAGAACCAAAAGGAGATTGAGGACTACATGCTGAAGGTTTGGCAGGTGATGAAGGCTGCCGTTGAGCGTGGTCTTCAAGCTGAGGGTGTCCTTCCCGGACCGCTCAACTTGAGCCGCAAGGCCGCCACCTATCACATCAAGGCATCGGGTTATACACACACCTTGAAGAGTCGCGGCTTGGTGTATTCCTACGCCTTGGCTGTCTCGGAAGAAAACGCTTCGGGGGGTGTCATCGTCACGGCTCCGACCTGTGGGTCTTGTGGCGTAATGCCAGCGGTTTTATATCATCTCTCAAAGAGTTACGAGTTCACCGACCAACGCATTGTCCGAGCCTTGGTGACGGCAGGCTTGGTGGGCAACATCGTGCGCACCAACGCCTCAATCTCGGGTGCTGAGGTGGGCTGTCAAGGCGAAGTGGGTGTGGCTTGTGCCATGGCTGCCGCTGCTGCCAACCAATTGTTTGGGGGAAGTCCGGCCCAGATTGAATACGCCGCAGAGATGGCGCTTGAACACCACTTGGGCATGACCTGCGACCCTGTTTGTGGTCTTGTCCAAATTCCATGCATTGAGCGTAATGCTTACGCCGCTGCCCGTGCCCTCGACTCCAACATCTACTCCACCTTCTCCGACGGTCACCATCGTGTGTCGTTCGACAAAGTCGTGGAAACGATGAAAGAGACCGGCAAGGATTTGCCATCGCTCTATAAGGAAACTTCGCAGGGTGGGCTGGCTAGGGATTACACCCAGATGAGCTAAAAACGAAAAAGCCACTCTCAAGTGGCTTTTTTCGTTGTGGTCCCACTAGGGCTTGAACCTAGGACCTACTGATTATGAGTCAGTTGCTCTAACCAACTGCGCTATGGGACCGCAAAAAAACAAGGCCAAAACGAAGATTTCCTCCTTTTTTCTTGCTTTTTGCGCTGCAAATTTACAATTTTGCACCGAATTAGACTGAAATTTTCTCAAAAATGAGCGCAAAAATCAAGAATATCATCTTTGACCTCGGCGGCGTGGTCCTCGACATCGACGAAAACATCGTCTACAAAGAACTTGAAAAATTGGGCATCAGCACCACGGAACTTGCTCGTTCAAAGGAGTTTATGGAAATCATGAGCAAATTCGACACGGGCATCTACACCGCACCCACTTTCCGCAAGAAAATGAAAGCCCTCATTGGACAAGAGAAGATGACCGACCGGAGATTCGATGCCATCTGGAACGCCATGCTCTTGGACATCCCTCGCGAGCGCATCGAAGCCATCGAAAAAGTGAAGAAACACTACAAGATTTTCTTGATGAGCAACACCAATGTGATTCATTATGACTTGTATGTCAGAGATTTGCAACTGCGCTTTGGCTACAACGAGTTTGATGAGTTGTTCAACAAGTCGTATTTCTCCTTCGCCGAACATTTGGAGAAACCCGATCCCCGCTTCTTCGAGCTGATTCTTGACCACGAAGGCTTGTTACCCGAAGAGACGCTTTTCATTGATGATTCAAAGAAGAATATTGAGGCGGCACAGGCCTTGGGTATTCGCACTTATCATATCAGTCGTGAGGAGTTGGTGAGGAATTTGTTTGTGAATGGAGTACTTAAGGATGGTGTTGTGTGACTATGGCTAATGATTAGCCTATGGCTTATAGCCTATAGCCTATGGCTAACTGGCCAATAGACTTATGGCTTTTTGTTTTAAAGGAATAGATTGATATTAACTTGTAATACAATTGTTTATGAGAAATTTTAGAAACTACGAAGTATGGAAAGATGGAGTAGAATTTTCTGCTCATGTATACGAATTAACCGAACAATTCCCCAAAAAAGAGATGTATGCTTTATGTGATCAACTTCAGAGAGCATCAGTATCAATTCCTTCTAATGTAGCCGAAGGGTGTTCAAGGAGATCACAAAACGAGTTTGCTCACTATTTAGAAATTTCATTAGGGTCTTCATACGAAATTGAAACCCAAATGGAAATCGCACATATATTGAAATATGTTACGGACAAACAATACGATGACATCGTTGAAAAAGTCCAGTCAATCGAGAAGAAATTGACAAATTTAATCAATACAATCCGACAAGATTAGTCTAAACAGCCTATGGCCAAAGGCTTATAGCCAATAGCCTATGCCATCGTAAAGGTTGGCTATAAGCTATAGGCCATTGGCTATAGGCTATAAAAGCCAGCAATCTCCTCCAAAATCCGCAAAACTTCCTTAACGGACAAGGTTTCCATTAACCTTAACTTGAATGGCTTGAAATTCGGCAATCCTTTGAAATACGATGCCCAATGCTTACGAATTTCCAATAGGGCAATATGTTCGCCTTTCCATTCAACTGAACGTTCCAATTGGATTTTACTTACGCGTACGCGTTCCTTCACGTCGGGCAAAGGTAGCTCCTCTCCAATTTCCAAATAATTCCGTATTTGGCTGAAAATCCACGGATTACCATAGCTGGCGCGGCCTATCATCAAGCCATCTACACCATAAGTATCCTTGAAATGCTTGGCAGAAGGTCCGTCCACCACGTCACCGTTGCCGATGATGGGGATGTGCATCCTTGGGTTGTTCTTTACGGCTCCGATTAAAGTCCAGTCGGCGGGCTCGCTGTACTTGGTGGTGCGCAGGCGGCCGTGGATGGTCAGGGCGGCGATGCCCGCGTCTTGCAGGCGTTCGGCAATGTCGACAATTTCGCGGTGCTCGTTGTCGTAGCCGAGGCGTGTCTTTACAGTCACGGGTGTGTTCACTGCCTCCACTATCGCTTCTGTGATGGCAACCATCTTAGGAATGTCGTTCATGATACCAGAACCCGCGCCTTTAGAGGCCACCTTCTTCACCGGACAGCCAAAGTTGATATCGATGATATCGGGATGAGCAGTCTCGGCATAACGCGCCGCTTCCACCATCGGCTCAACGGCATTGCCGAAGATTTGGATGCCTACAGGACGCTCAAACTCCTCAAAATCCAGCTTCTTGATACTCTTCACCGAGTCGCGGATGAGGCCATCGGCAGAGATGAACTCCGAGTAGACCACATCAGCACCGAACATCTTACAGACATAGCGGAACGGCGGGTCGGAGACATCCTCCATTGGGGCGAGGAGGAGGGGATAATGCTCAAATTCTAGTGGGCCGAGAGTGTATTTCATTTCAAGATTATTTTGACTATGGCTTATGGCCCATAGCCTATGGCCCGCTACAGCCAAAGGCACGCAATTCGAGCTTTGGGTGAAGCGAGCCATAGGCCATTAGCTATCGGCCATAGTCAATAAAAACACGGCAAAATTACAAAAAGTGTATCTTTGCACAAAAATCAAATCCTATGCAAGACAATTTGTTTACCGAGAACCTCAAGCAATCCACAGGGATGCGCGTCTTTATCTTCTTAGTCATTCTATTGGTTAGCAGCCTGATAGGTATTGCGATTTCAGCCGTTTTTCTCTTTTCTGGAGATACGGGGATGAAAATCGGGCAAGGCATCAGTTCCATCTTTATGTTTATCGTCCCGCCCATCGTGTACTATTTCATCACTCGCAAGGAACACCAGATGCAGGACTTGGGTCTCCGCAAACTCACCCCACCATGGTGGCTTATATTAATAGGTGTAATCCTGATGTTCGTCTCCATACCTGTCACCACTAACCTGACCACTTGGAACGAAAGTATGAACCTCGGAGGCGCTTTTGTCAAACTTGAGGAGTATATGAAAGCATTGGAAGAGACCGCCCAAGCCGCCACCGAAAAAATGTTGAATGTCAACACCTTCGGCGGAATGCTGTTCAACCTGGTCATCATCGCATTGATACCCGCCGTGGGTGAAGAACTGACTTTCCGTGGTGTGTTGCAGCAGTCACTGACGCGAAAGATGAACCCGCATGTCGCCATCATTCTTTCAGCGGCCATCTTCTCCTTTATCCATTTCCAGTTCTACGGATTTTTGCCCCGAATGTTCCTCGGAATGTTGTTAGGTTATATGTTTTACATCACCAACTCGCTGTGGACCAGTATGTTGATGCATTTTGTCAACAATGGTGCGACCGTTGTCCTCTATTATCTAGACAACATAGGGATGCTTGAAGACGCAGAGAGTTTTGGGGAAACACAAAATGTGCTGATTATCGCAGTCAGCGCGATGATTACGATTGGACTCATCGTATGGAGTTGGAAAAAGGCTCAGCCCAAGCAACCCGTCGAGGCTGCTCCCATAGTTCCTCCTGCGGGAAACGATTAAAGGAACTTGTCCAAGAAGATGAACGGCATCAGCGACTCGACACCGTCGAAGACCATAACGGGTCCTGTGTCGCCTTGGCAGAGCACACGCAACGGTCGTTTCGAGACCTGTTCCACTTCCACCATCACTTGGCGACAAGCCCCGCAAGGGGCGACAGGCTCGTCAATGGACTTGTCTTCGGAATAAGCCGTCAAGGCCAAGGCCTCGATGGGCACACCTGGATACTGCGCCATTGCTGAGAACAAGGTCACACGTTCGGCGCAGAGACCACTGGGATAAGCCGCGTTCTCAATGTTGTTACCCGTCACCACGGCACCGTTAGCCAAACGTGCAGCGGCACCTACTTGGAACTTTGAATAAGGTGCATAGGCATTGCGAGCTGCCTCGTGAGCACGATGCATCAATTCAGCGTCCTGCTGCGGCAGCTCTTCCATTGTGTCGTATACCTCATAGGGGCAGACAAATTGTTCTTTCCTCATGATTGTAGGTATTGTTGCCGCAAAGATATAGAAAACTTTTGAATTGTAGTCATTTAAAAGTAAAACTTACACTAAGGTTATGGTTTAGGCTTAGCGAAGAGAAGCAAGGATTCAAAAAAGGCAAACAGCGTAACACCCGCTTGCGTCTCCAAAGTGTCCTCGGGAAACATTGAGAGCAGTATGATGCAAAGGAAGACTACATACAAATAGGTGTGGTGCCGCTTCGACGAAAACCAAGGATAAAACAGAACGAACAGGAAAAACACTAAGCCCACGAGACCGAAAGCCACTGCAATGGCAAGATACTGATTATGAGCACGAAAACGGAATTCCTCTTTCAAAGGAGAATGAATCTCGTCGTAAGTCTGGGCAAAGGCCTGCGGCACATCGCCCGTGCCCACACCGAACCATGGATGTTGCCTTATGATATGGAACGAAGCCCTCGTGAATTCTATCCTTTGCGAGAGCGAACCACCATTCGGATTGTTGAAACGGCGATAGAGGTTGTATTCAAACAAAGTGGAAGAAAGGCGCGCCCGTAAGCCTGGATGCTTCCAGTTGTTGTAGTTGGGCACACCCTGCTCGATGTTGTGGACATCCTCTTCTGTCAAGGCCATCACACCTTCGGCATCCTTACGCAGGTCTTTTGAAGTGAGATAACGCGCCAAAGTGGCTTCAAGGCTTTCACCATCAAACGTCGTATCATCCAAAGGCAAGTCACTGCGATGGGACCAAGCCTCACGCAACTCGATGCGATTAAAATACAGCCCCACATACTTGCCGTCCTCAATGGGATAACATACCGTATCGTGCCAATAATAGTTGCCTTGAGAGGTCTTCTTCTCCAAAGTGCTAAAATCCACGGGCTTCACCTCTATCATTGGCTTAATGGCAAACATCGCCACCGACACAATAGCCGCTATTATCGCTACAGCTAAAACACCCATAGTGATGCGCCAACCCCTACCCTTTTTCCATTGTAGGAAAGCATAAACTGCTGAAACTATGACCACTGAGGCATGTATCACATAGCCCGACAGAGACTCGAAGATGAAGATTTGGTAGATGAACCAAAGCAACAGGAACCACTGAAAGAAATGGTCGATAACTATCCTTATGCCAAAGGCGGGAACGGTTTTGCTTGACCCTTTGATATCTTTGGTCGGCCCTTCGACAAGCTCAGGGACCTTAGCTCTTACGATGTACCAGGCAATGATGGCTATGCAAAAAACAATGTTGAGGCAAAAACGAATGTGGCTGATGAAATGGGAGATTTCACGGACATCCTCGTAGTTGTGCTGCACGTAACGGAAGAAGCTGAACTGCGTGGCCACAAACACCGAAAGCACATAAACGAGCATCACAAAGTCGAAACGCTTGCGGTCAAGCGGCTCCATACTTGACATGACAAAGGGCATAACCAAAATGGGCAACTTGACGCGGAGGTCTTTCATTGCATATTCAAAGTCGGAAGTCCAAAGTAGGCCAACAATGTGCATGAGGTAAAAGGCGACTAACAGGACTGCGGCTTTGTTGTGGAAGAAGCGGGAGAGTTTGTTTTTGAATCCTCCCTGCCCCCCTTTCAAAGGGGGGAGAGATGCGTCCACGAGCCAGACAAGGACGAGCCAAAACTGTGACATGCCCATCAGGAAGGGCGAGAGCGTGAGACCAACGGCCACCATCAACAAGCCCAAGAGATAGGCTTGGTTCAGATAAGGTCGTATGGAAGCCCGGGAGGTCATCACTTGCCACTCAGAATGGTGTGATATTCGTCTTTACCGTTGGTGTTAAGCAGGATTTCAAAGGCGCGTTTCAAGTCAGGGTCGTCGTTCAACGATGTGACAATACGGCCTTTTTGGTAATAATAGCGACCCACAATCTCTGAGCGCAGTAGCTCTTCAATGTCCTTGCGATTGCTGAGCAGGTCTTTGTCCTTCTCGGCGGCGAGGTTTTTCTCCAGCAAATCAATTTGCGGCTGAATCTTGTCAAGATAACCTTCATCTTTGGCTGTTTTCTTCAGCTTCGCAATAGCTTTCTCACTCTCAGTTGTATAGCTAAAGTTCTTGTCTTTCACGAACTTCATAAAGTCTTGATAGGTAGCCTCGTCAATTTGGAAGCGGTCGGCGGAATCGATGCTCTTATGCTCGCTGTAGAACTTGTTGGCATAGTCGAAGATGTAATTCTTGGCATAGAGATAGGCTGTCACCGTGGCGTAGGGGTCGCGGTCGACTTTTACATCGGGCATAATGCCGTGGCCTTCATAAACCGTACGACCTCCCATGGTCTTAAAGGCCTTGCCAAGGGTATCGTTTTTCGTCTGAGTAGTGTCTTTCTTGTGCGAGTAGTCAATCTCCTGAATGCAACGTCCGCTAGGAATGTAATAATGCGCCACCGTGACCTTCATTTGGGTGTTGTAACTCAGTGGCAGAATGTTCTGTACCAATCCTTTACCAAAAGTCCTTTGACCGATGATGATACCACGGTCGTAATCTTGGATGGCACCAGCCACAATCTCACTAGCTGAAGCGCTGTTGCCGTCAACAAGGATGGCCAACGGGATCTCCAAATCAACAGGTTCGTTGGTGGTGGGATGCATACTATTGGCTGTGGCAGCCTTGCCTTTCATCGACACAACTGCCTTTCCCTTGGGGATGAACAAATTGACGATGTCAACTGCCTCATTCATCAGACCACCACCATTGCCGCGCAGATCGAGGATAAAACCTTTCAACTGACGGTCTTTGCGCATCTCCATGAATTTCTCCTTCAACTCCCTAGCCGCATCACGGGTGAAACCGCTCAGCGAAAGATAGGCAACATCATTGTCGAACACTTTATAATAAGGAATGTTGTCGATTTTCACTTTCTCACGCTTTAAGGTCTTTTCAATGGGCTTCTCCTGACCGTAGCGTTTGATTTTCATCGTCACCTCGGTGCCAGGCTGTCCTTTCAGCAGGTCGCTGACCTCCTGGGTGTTCTTTTTCTTGCAATCTACGCCATTCACCTCAAGGATGATATCGCCCGCAATGATGCCTGCTTTCTGTGCCGGCCAGCCATAGTAAGGCTCAGAGATGCGTGTGAACTCACCGTCATATTGGATAACGGCGCCGATGCCGCCATACTCGCCAGTGGTCATGAACTTGGCGTTCTCGATGTCCGACTCGGGAATGAAAACCGTGTAAGGGTCGAGACCATCGAGCATGGCTTTGATGGCGGCTTCATTGAGTTCGCCCGGGTTGATTTCATCGACATAGTTGAGGTTGAGCTCACGCAGGAGACTGTTGTAGATGTCGAGGCTCTTGGCGATTTCGAAGTTGTTCTGCTTCTCTTGGGCGACTAGGCCGAGAGGCAGTAAAAGTGCAAAGATGAAAGCAGCAAGCGATATTTTCTTCATTTTATTCTATTTGTTTACAATTACTATGTTTAGTTTCCCCTTCGGGGAATGGAGTATTGTTCATTATGTATAAAGCGGCGGTAAAAACAAGTTACCTATATTTATAGCAGCTCTAGCCGCCGCAGTTAAAATTTGACCCCCTCCATTCCCAAAGGGAATCCCCTACGGGACTGGGTCGTATCCGCTACCACCCCAAGGGTTGCAGGAAAGGACACGTTTGAAGGTGAGCCAACCGCCTTTGAAGAAGCCGTACTTTTGGATCGCTTCAATTCCGTAGTTGGAACAAGTGGGTATATAGCGACAGCTCTTCCCTATGAAGGGCGACAGCGTCACCTGATAAATCCGAATCAAGAGAATCAGGAATTTGGCGGGCAGTTGGGTGATGCGTTTCATGGTTGGCGAGCTACATACTTTTTAATCAACTCATTGACGGCCTTATGGGTCTTCTCGAACACCTCTTCATAGCTGTGGATGACCGTAGCCGTATAGACTAACGCTACATCCAAGGAAATATTATCTCTTTCGCAGATTTCATAAAGCGGAGCCTTGTTACGCCGCCACGTCTCGCGTACTAACCGTTTCACGCGATTACGCTTGAAGGCATGATGAAAGCGTTTTTTTGACACCGAAACCAGCAGCCGGACGGTGACTGGACGGCTCTCGTCGTGCCGAAACAGAAAAACGACCCGAAAAGGATACACGGAGAAGCCTTCGCCTTTGTCAAAAAGCGCTTGAATGTCGTTTTCTTTGCAGATACGCTCGTATTTCGGGAGTCCCTCCGTAGCCGCCATTGGGTGAAACGCTTTGGAAGACAGGTGTTTATTTCTTCTTGCTTTTCTTGTTCTCGGCAGCGATGTATTCCTCAATGGCCATCGTCATTGAAGGTGCCGTCTGGGTGGGTGCGCGGAAATTGAGTTCAAAGCCCGCGTCAATGATAGCTTGACAAGTAGCCTCGCCAAAGCCGCCGATGGCAACCTCTTTCTGCTCGAAATTGGGGAAATTCTCTTTCAGCGAATGAATTCCCGCAGGGCTGAAGAAGACCAACATATCGTAATCGTTGATTTTCACCACATCCTTCAAGTCGGCAGGCACTGTTCGGAACATCACCGCCTTAGTGAAGTTAAGTTTGGCGGCGGTCAACAGGTCAATGGTCGAGTCGGAACTGATGTCGGAGCAGCAGTAGAGGTATTTCTCATCTTTGTGCTTCTTCATGATGTCAATGAGGTCGTTCAACGTCTGATTGCCATAGAACACCTTGCGCTTGCGGTATTGCACATAACGTTGCAGATAAAAAGCCGTCGACTCGTTGATGCAGAAATATTTCAAGGTTTCGGGAACAGTGTAGCGCATTTCCTTGGCCACCCTAAAGAAATGGTCGATGGCGTTGCGGCTGGTGAGAATAATGGCAGTGTATTCCGGAAGTTTGATATGTTCTTGACGAAGCTCGCTTGCCGTGACATCATCGAGTTTGATGAATTTTTCGAAAGTGAAACTCACGCCGTACTTCTTTATCATGTCGGCAAAGGGCGTCTTCGAAATGTCGGCAGGCTTGGGTTGTGACACCAAAATTGACTTAATCTTCATCTTTTTTTTCTCATTTTAAGAACTAAAAACGTTCAATTTTTTCCCACATCCAAGTTGTGTAACTCATTAAAAAACAGTTCCCTGACTAAAGTAACGCCAGCCTGCGGTCACGAGTGTTGCAATGGGTGCGATTTCGAGGGCGCAAAGATACAAAAAAATATAAAACGCGGATATTTTTGTTGCAACTCTAGTCTCAATAATACCCAAAATCATCCTGAAAATGGCCGCCAATCCCAATAAACCAATGCCAATCCACACAAAATATTTTGTTGGATTATAAATCAAAAGCAGTATAAGTGGCATCATGGCAATGAGGGTGAAAATGGATACGGAAAACTGAACCGTCATTTGTCGGTCAACCGTGTCGCGGGTCTCAAAGAGCCAATTGACAAGATGCAGCATCAAATAACGAAGCAGCACCCAACCTGTCATACAACCACAAATGGTCCAAAACATCGACCAACTGTTGTAAGTCATCACATCGTGCGACAGCACCACGCAACTCTTCTGCACGAAAAGCGCCATAAGGAGAATGTAGCCCAAAGTGAACGACATACACAGGAAACTGCGCACAGGGTTCCACTCCCTCAACAACTGGTTGGTGTGTGCCACACCTCCGGGCACCGACAGCACCTGACGGAACTGGCGGGGATAAAGCTGTTTGTTGAGAACGATGAGCAACAGCAACACACCCAACAAGGCCAAATTCCAGCCTTGAAGGATCTCGTAGCTCATGCGAACCAAAGGTGTCATCGTGCCATCGAAGCCCGACGTGATAAAACTCGGCACCACACTATCGCAAGCGATGGTATCGACAGCTTGCACTGTGTCAACGGCTTGTGTCGTCTCCGTAAAGGGATGATAGAATATGTCGGGATACTGCGGCATAAATAACTTTCAAATTGCGCTGCAAAAATAATGGATTATTTGCAAACCGAGGCAAAAACTTTCTAACTTTGCAACCGAAAACAATTTGCGGGCTGCCACAATGTGACAGCCCTACAACCAACGATTAAACAATTAAACAATAAACAATTCAACAACAATGGATTTAATGCAAGAAATCATTGCCAACGCGCAAGCCAACAAGCAGCGCATTGTGCTCCCCGAGGGCGACGAGCCCCGTACCTTGAAAGCCGCCGACCGTCTTTTGGCTGACGGTGTCGCCGACATCATCCTCATCGGTCCCGCTGAGAAGATCAAGGAAATGACCGCTGAGTTCGGCCTCCAAAGCATCGGCAAGGCCCGCATCATCGACCCGATGAACAACCCAGAGCGTCAGAAATATGCCGACCTCCTTTTTGAGATCCGCAAAGCCAAGGGTATGACCCCCGAACAGGCTTACGACTTGGCAGGCAACTTCATGTATCTCGGCATCCTGCTGGTGAAAGCTGGTGAAGCCGACGGCCTTGTCAGCGGTGCCCGCAGCACCACGGGCGACATGCTCCGTCCCGCCCTGCAGATCATCAAGACTGTGCCTGGCGTAAGCTGCGTCAGTGGTGCCTTCACGATGTTCCTACCCGAGGGATGCCCCTACGGCACCGATGGCCGCATGGTCTTCGCCGACTGCGCCGTCACGCCTATGCCGACGGCCGAGCAGTTGGCCGAAATCGCCATCTGCACTGCCGATACCGCCAAAGCCATCGCCAAGATCGACCCTATCACCGCCATCTTGAGCTTCTCCACCAAGGGCAGCGCCAAGCATGAGGTGGTCGACAAGGTCATAGAAGCCACCCGCATCGCCAAGGAGCGTCGCCCCGACCTCGTCTTGGACGGTGAACTCCAAGCTGACGCCGCCATCGTGCCTTCAGTGGGTTCGAGCAAGGCTCCAGGCAGCCCCGTTGCCGGCAAGGCCAACACCCTCGTGTTCCCCTGCCTCGAAGTGGGTAATATCGCTTACAAGCTCGTCCAGCGTCTCGCTGGTGCCGAGGCCGTCGGTCCCGTGCTGCAAGGCCTCGCCAAGCCCTGCAACGACCTCAGCCGCGGCTGCTCGATCGATGATGTTTACAAATTGGTCGCCATCACCTGCAACCAGGCTATTGCTCAAAAACAGAAATAACGACAGAGATTCCCTGCGGGAATGGAGAGGAACATTAATCGTATAATGCGGCGGCTAAAAAGGCCTACATAATGCGAGCATCATAAGCCGCCGCTTACTAAGTTAACACTTATTCCATTCCCGAAGGGAACCTCCTCAAACAATCAACAATTCAACAACTAAACAATCAACAATTCATCATGAAGATATTAGTCCTAAACTGCGGCAGTTCCTCCATCAAATACCAATTGCTGGAGATGGAAAACGCCAATTCGTCACGCCTGCTGGCCAAAGGTCTCTTGGAGCGCATCGGCCTTGAGATGGGCGAGTTCACCCACAAATACAATGGTGAGAAATATTACGAACAACTCCCCATCCCGAACCATACCGAAGGCATCAAGCTGGTGCTGAAGGCTTTGGTCGACCCGAAGATGGGTGTCATCAAGGACCTGAAGGAAATCGACGCTGTCGGTCACCGCGTGGCACATGGTGGAGAGAAGTTCTCCCACAGCGTCCTCATTGACGACAATGTCGTTGAAATGATTAAAGACCTCGTCGACCTTGCCCCGTTGCACAACCCGGGTGCCTTGCAGGGCATCGCTGCCATGAAGGAAGTACTCCCAGGCATCCCGATGGCGGCTGTGTTCGACACTTCGTTCCACAGCACCATGCCTGCTGAGGCTTATCTCTATGCCCTGCCTTACGAATATTATGAAAAGTACCGCGTGCGTCGTTACGGTTTCCACGGCACCAGCCACAAATACGTGGCCGAGAAGGCCGCCGCTTTTGTCGGTAAGGACTGGAAGAAGTCAAAGATTGTGACCTGCCACCTCGGCAGTGGTGCCTCCATCGCCGCCGTCGAATACGGCAAGTCTGTGGAGACTTCGATGGGCTTCACGCCTGTTGAAGGCCTCGTCATGGGTAGCCGCACTGGCGACCTCGACGTGGGCGCTTTCATGTATATTATGGATAAGGAAGGCTATAGCACCAAAGAAATGAACACCTTGGTCAACAAGAAATCAGGCCTCGTGGGCATCACGGGCGGCAAGCAGGATATGCGTGACGTGCGCGCAGCCAAGGAAGAAGGCGACGAGCGTTGCACCTATGCCTTCAATATGTTTGCCCACCGCGTGAAGAAATACATCGGAGCCTACATGGCTGTGATGAACGGTGCCGACGTCATCGTGATGACAGGCGGCATCGGCGAGAACGCTTGGTTTATGCGTGAAGCCATCCTCGAGAACATGGAAGGCCTCGGCATCGAGTTTGACCCAACGATGAACAAAGAAACTATCGGCGACGCTGGCGTTATCTCCACACCTAACTCCAAGGTTACTGTGGTGGTGTATCCTACTGATGAGGAATTCGTCATCGCACAGGATACCTATAATTTGGTGACAAAGTAATTAGACGCGCTTTGCGTCATTGCGAGGAACGAAGCAATCCAGGCGGCAAACCTCATGTCTGGATTGCTTTGTCGTTCCTATTCTCAATGGTGTCATCCTCTATCGTAATGCGGCATCTCCTCTGGCAAGATGATGGAAAACTCGACCAGACCACCGACAATCTGCTTGGCATCGTCCTCATACCAAGGTGTTTGGTAAATCAACTTTTTCTTGCCTTTCTTCGAAATCGTGTAGACATTGGTGGCGGCATCGTCCAAAAGATGACGGATTATCTGCTGCGAACGTTCGTTGTGACATTTCATCAGGTCGCGACCGCGCGCGTCGCCGTTCACTTCAATGGAGCTATCGTTTTGATAAAGAATCTCGCCGTTTTTGGCACTGATGGTGATGGCCATATTCAAGCCTTTGAAATAATCTAATGGATTCATAGTGTTTGTATTTTTTCGGCAAAGATAGAATTTTTCTAACTTTGCAGCGTTTTTTATGAAAAATGAAGAAACTTTACCAATATATCACCAAATCGTTTTTGGGCACCTTTTTCCTCACCTTTTTCATCGTGGTGTTCGTTTGGGTGATGCAATTTGTGTGGCTCTATGTCGATGATTTGGTTGGCAAAGGCTTGGAAATCAAAATATTGGCAGAGCTTCTGTTTTATACCTCTATCACAGCCATCCCCATGTCATTGCCCTTGGCCTTGCTGCTTGCCTTGCTGATGTGTTTCGGCAACCTTGGTGAACATTATGAGCTCGTGGCCATGAAAGCCTCAGGCATCTCCATGTGGAAAGTGATGCGACCTTTGTTGAATTTTTCTTTGATTATCAGCGTATTGGCTTTCTTTATATCCAACAGCATCATCCCTATCGCCACGCTCAAATGGCGCACCTTGCTCACTGACGTACAACGGCAAAAATTGGCCTTCAACATCAAGGAAGGGGTGTTTTACAAGGACATCGACAACTATGTCATCTACGTGGACAAGAAAGGCAAGGACGGGAGCCACATTTACGGTGTAAAAATCTATGACCATACCGACCGGCAAGGTAACACCAAAATCATCTCCGCCGACTCGGGCATGATGTCGATGAGCCCCAACCAACGCAACATCATCTTCACACTATACGACGGATACAACTATACCGATGTCATTACCGACAACTATAAAGAAACCCGGCCGTTTGAGCGGATGTCGTTCAAGCAGGAACAAATCAAGTTCAGTTTGGCTTCGTTCGACATGACCCGTTCGGACGAGGATATGTATAAATCGTACCAACAGATGATGAATATCCGCCAACTATCCACCTCCTTGGATTCGCTTCAACACCGTTATGTCGGCAAACAAGATGCATTTACGCAGGGATTCTCGCGACGGTGGAGCAACTACAACAGCCTACATACGGACAAGCAGCCTAAACGTATTGCTCAGCCCACTCCCGACAGTATTGTGGCCGACACCTGTATTCCCTTAAGCTGGCCACTGCTTGACCGCTACGAAGGAGAGGCACGCTCCTCCATCATCAACTTGGCCTCCGCAAGTGCTGTAAACGCTAAAGACAATGTCGCTTTCAATAAAATGGACCTCAAATCGCAAACCGAGAATATCAACAAGCACAAGAAAGAATGGCACAAGAAGTTCACGCTAAGCATTGCATGCCTTATCTTCTTCTTCATCGGGGCACCTTTAGGCAGCATCATCCGCAAGGGCGGACTGGGACTGCCCGTGGTCATCTCCGTGGTATTCTTCATCATCTACCATCTCATTTCCACCATTGCAGAGCGCATGGCCGTCTTTGGCGATCTCAATATGTTCCTTGGTGTGTGGCTCTCGTCACTAGTGCTGCTGCCCGTCGGACTCTTCTTCACTTTCAAGGCCACCACCGATGCCGCCCTCTTTGATGGTGACAGCTGGAAAAAATTCTTCAAAAGGCTTTTCAAAAAAAGTGAAGCCAAGGTCCCTGAGCCCTCGGTTCCTGAGCCTGTCGAAGGAGTCGAAGGGCCGAAACCAATAGTCTAAACCACTACAACATGAAAATACTGCTACTTTGCAACAAACCTCCCTATCCAGCCTACGAAGGCGGCCCAATGGCGATGAACAGCATCATCACGGGACTATTGGAAGCGGGGCATCAAATCAAGATACTGGCGGTCAACAGCGAGAAATACAACGTCAAGGAAAGTGACATCCCCGAAGATTACAGGAAAAAGACTAGTATTGAGCTTATCGACGTGGACCTAACCGTCAAGCCCGTAAACGCTTTTCTCAACCTGTTCACCAGAAAGTCCTACCACGTAGAGCGTTTCATCTCGAAGGAGTTTAAGGATAGATTGATAGAAGTGCTTGACAAGGAACAATTTGATGTGGTGCAATTGGAAATGCTCTATATGGCTCCATACGTGGAGACCATCCGTGAACACAGCAAGGCGATGATTGTAATGCGCGCCCATAACGTGGAACACAAGATTTGGGAGCGCATTGCCAAGGAAACCAAATTCTTCGCCAAACGATGGTATATCAACCACTTGGCCAAGACCCTAAAGGAGTATGAGTTGTCGGCACTCGAAACCGTCGATGGCATTGCCGCCATCACACGAAAGGATGCGGCATTTTTCAGAAAATACTGCTCCAAGCCCATTATCGACATCCCGTATGGTGTTTACCCCGAGCAGTTTACACCAAAATCAGAGATTGAAGACAAGCCCAAGTTCTACCATATTGGCTCAATGAACTGGATGCCCAATGAGGAAGGCATAAAATGGTTCATAGATGAAGTGTTGCCCAAGACAGTGGAAAAGGTGCCTAACTTTGTCTATCACTTGGCCGGCCGCTCCATGCCCGAATGGCTCACCTCGCTAAATGACCCGCACGTTGATGTCGTTGGCGAAGTGCCTGATGCCAAGGAGTTTGTCGGCAAGCACGACGTAGCCATTGTCCCCTTACTTTCGGGCAGTGGCATCCGCATCAAGATTATCGAGTCAATGGCCTTGGGCAAGACCGTCATCACTACCCGTGTGGGCGCAGAAGGCATCCTTTACGACGAAGAAGTCAACATCATCATTGCTGAAAACAAGGCCAAGATGGTGGAAGCCATCCGCAGCCTCAACGAAAACCCGCAGACTGCCATCCGCATTGGTCAGGCCGCAAGGAAATTGGTGGAAGAAACCTACGACAACCGCAAAATCATCGCCCGCCTACTGATGTTTTATGAGCAGATTAGGCCTGGAAGTAAGATTAGTTTCCTGTAACTATGGCCTATAGCCGATGGCTTATGGCTCGCTTCAGCAAAAAGCACAAAAGTCGCGCCTCGACTGAAGCGAGCCATAGGCTATAAGCCATCAGCCATAGGTAAAAACATGTTACATAAAGAAAAATCACTATCTTTGTCCGCTAAATCCGACGAGATGAAGATTTTTGTCCTCCTGCCCCGCATCCCCTACCCGCTTGAAAAGGGTGATAAGTTGCGGGCATTCAACCAGATAAAACAGCTCGCAAAGCATAACGAAATCGTCCTTTGTGCGTTGAACGACGACCCGAAAGTCAGCGAACAAGATGCATTTCATGCCTTGCAACCTTATTGTCAGTCCATCAACTTCATCAGAATCACAAAACTGCAAATTCTTTTAGGTCTCGTTCGTGCCTTCTTCAAAGGTTTGCCCTTGCAATGCGGCTATTTTTTCAACCGCAAGGCAGCAAAAAAAATCGATGCCTTGATAGCCAAACATAAACCCGACCTTCTCTTTGGCCAATTGCTTCGTGTGGCAGAGTACATCCGTTACAAAAATATCCCGAAAGCCATTGATTATCAAGATATTTTCTCCTATGGCATGAAACGTCGCGCCGATATAGCCTCATTCGTCACTCGACCCATTTATAATATGGAATATCGTCGCTTGTGTCGCTATGAGGCCGCTATCTTTGAGGACTTCGATGTGAAATCCATCATCAGCGAGCCCGACCGCGACCTGTTTCCGCACGAACGTCGCGATGAGATCCTCGTCATCCCCAATGGTGTCGACCACGATTATTTCAAGCCTCAGGAACGCGAGAAACAATACGACCTCGTTTTCACTGGCAATATGAGTTATCCGCCTAACGTGAACGCTGTGGATTATCTGGCCAATGAAATCCTGCCCATAGTTTGGAAAAACCTTCCTCACGTGAAACTCTACATCGCTGGCGCTACCCCAGACCCTAAAGTGAAGAAAGCCGCATCGGACCACATCATCGTCAGCGGCTGGCTCGACGACATCCGCGACGCCTATGCGCAAAGTCGTGTGTTCATCGCACCTATGCGCATCGGTACAGGACTTCAAAACAAGCTTTTGGAGGCTATGTCGATGCGTCTTCCTGCCATCACTTCGCCTTTGGCTAACGCCTCCTTGGGTGCCAAACCTGATGAAGAAATCTTGATTGGCAGCAACGCCGAAGAAATGGCACAACACATCATCACCCTACTCACCGACACACAAAAAGCGAAACAAATTGCCCAAGCGGGATACAATTTCACCAACCGCGTGTATGACTGGGGCAAAGCGACGGAAATTTTGGAGAAGGCGATGAACCAAGCCCTGTAAGGGCGACAAGACCACAAGCAGGGAATTCATTCCCTGCGCATAACAAGAACAACAAAACGACACAATATGGCACAACCCGACGACAAAAAAATCATCTTCTCGATGGTAGGCGTGAGCAAAATCATCCCGCCGTCGCGACAAATTCTGAAAGACATCTACCTCTCCTTCTTCTATGGCGCCAAAATCGGCATCATCGGCCTCAACGGAGCGGGAAAATCCACCCTGCTCCGCATCATCGCAGGCAAGGAGAAATCCTATAATGGAGAAGTGGTCTTCTCGCCCGGCTATTCGGTCGGGATGCTAGACCAGGAGCCACAACTTGACGACAACAAGACTGTCCGCCAAGTGGTGGAAGAAGGCGTGCAGGAAATCGTCGACATTCTCAAGGAATACGAGGAAATCAACAATAAGTTCGCTGAACCCGATGCCGACTTCGACAAGCTGATTGCCCGTCAGGGCGAACTGACCGAACTCATCGAGCAACACGATGCTTGGGAACTCGATAGCAAGCTGGAACGCGCCATGGATGCTCTCAACTGTCCCGATGGCGACACACCTGTGCACAACCTCTCGGGAGGCGAACGCCGCCGTGTGGCACTGTGCCGACTGCTGCTGCAAGAGCCCGATATCCTGCTCTTAGACGAGCCCACCAACCACCTCGATGCCGAAAGTATCCAATGGTTGGAGAGCCACTTACAGCAATATAAAGGCACCGTTATCGCCGTCACCCACGATCGTTACTTCCTCGACCACGTGGCCGGCTGGATCCTTGAACTCGACCGCGGCGAAGGCATCCCGTGGAAAGGCAACTACTCCTCGTGGCTCGACCAAAAGACCGCCCGCCTCGCCATGGAAGAGAAGACCGAGAGCAAACGTCGCAAGACCCTTGAACGCGAGCTAGAATGGGTACGAATGGCTCCCAAGGCGCGTCACGCCAAAGGAAAAGCGCGTCTGGAGTCGTATGAGAAGATGCTCAATGAAGATGTAAAGGAAAAGGAAGAGAAACTCGAAATCTATATCCCCAACGGCGACCGTCTTGGCACGAAAGTCATCGAAGCGCACGACGTTACCAAAGCATACGGCGATAAACTCTTGTTCGAGAACCTGAATTTCAGCCTACCGCAAGGCGGTATCGTGGGTGTCATCGGACCCAACGGTGCAGGCAAGACCACCTTGTTCCGCCTCATTATGGGCTTAGAACAACCTGATTCTGGTACTTTTGAAGTCGGAGAGACGGTGAAAATCGGCTATGTCGACCAACAACACGCTGACATCGACCCCGAGAAGACCGTATGGGAAGTCATCAGCGGCGGCAACGACTTGATTCAATTGGGCAAACGCAGCATCAACTCGCGTGCCTACGTCTCCCGTTTCAATTTCGGCGGCAACGACCAACAGAAGAAAGCCGGCGTGCTCTCTGGCGGTGAGCGTAACCGAATGCACTTGGCTCTGACCTTAAAACAAGAAGCCAACGTACTCCTCCTCGACGAGCCCACCAACGACATCGACGTGAACACGCTCCGCGCCTTGGAGGAAGGTTTGGAGAACTTTGCTGGCTGCGCCGTCATCATCAGCCACGACCGCTGGTTCCTCGACCGTGTGGCCACCCACATCCTCGCCTTCGAGGGCAACTCGCAGGTCTATTTCTTTGAGGGTTCCTATTCAGAATACGAGGAAAACAAGATGAAACGTTTGGGTAACATAGAGCCTAAACGTTTCAGATACAAGAAACTGAAAGAATAATACCAATTTACAAACTACAAATAAACACATATCATGGAAAACAAACAACTCGCTCCCACTGCCATCGCCTCCTTGGTGCTTGGCATTCTATCCATCAATTTTGCCATACTTATTATTCCAGGCTTCATCTTATCCGCCATTGGTAAAAGGAAAGCGAATGAAGGTTACGAAGCCATTGCCGCCAATCCTGACATCTACACAGGCGAAGGCATGCTCAAAGCAGGCCGCATAACCTCAAAGATAGGCTTCATCCTCAGCTTCGTCGGAATAGCTTACTGGTTATGCTACATAATCTTCTTTGTGGTTCTTTTTTCACACCTCAATTAGGTTACCTATGCAAACCCAAACACAACAGTCTTGTACCTTATCCGTATCAAGACTGAAAGCGGAGTCAAGGTGCAGAAGGTGAACGTCAAAAATAATGTTTTTTTTTATCATTAATTGTTGAAAGCCGCCTCGGTTTCTCGGGACGGCTTTCTGTTTTGAAATTGTATGGCTGTCGTATCACGGCAGCCGCTGATTGTTTACCACACAGCGACGGCCACGGTGTGACAGCCCTACAAATTACCACTTCAAGATCTTCTTGAAGTCGTATTCTTCCGGATTCGGTAGGTAAGCCTTAGCAGCTTCGTAGTCGGCGGGCATGATATACTGCAAACCGTCGTTGAAAATCAACTCGGCCTTCGGGCCATTCAAGTTGACAAGACGCGGCTTGATTTTGCCGTTCTCGTCTTCCACGTCCTTCAGGTACAAAGGCATGATCTCGCCCTTCGGGTTGGTAGTAACCATGGCACCACTCACTCCCTTGTCAAAGAGTTTTTTCACACCGTAGCCCAGCAACGAGCAGTAAGTCAAGTCGTAGCCGTTCGGTTCGACACAACGGATGCCGTAGCCGATTTCCACGGGACGGCTCTTCACGTTGATGCCCAAAGCCTTCAGCCTTTGTTGCAGCAAGAGGTTGAAGATGTGAGCCTTACTGACATTACCCAGTTCGGGATGACCATGTTCATCGTAGGTAAAGGCCACACCCGATTTCTCGATTTCATCGTCACTCATGAAGTGGAACACACCCTCACTGATGATGACCACACCATAGTCGACGCCCAACAATTTGCGTTTCACGATGGAACTGACCACCAACTTGATGATGGCATCGAAGGTGACCTCCGTATTGTTGAACATCTCAGGGATGACCACCATCGGGCAGTGGCAGGCCGAAGTCATACCGAAAGCCAAGTGACCGGCTTCACGACCCATAGCGGAAACCACAAACCAGTTGCCGCTTGTACGGGCATCTTCATAGATGGTCTGCACCAGATGCACAGCAGCATCTTTGGCTGAATAATAGCCGAAGGTCGGGCTGCCCTCAGGCAACGGCAGGTCGTTGTCGATAGTCTTGGGCACATGGATGTTCTGGATGGGGAAACCGCTGCTGGCCAAGAATTTTGAGATACGGTTGGCCGTCGAGGCAGTGTCGTCGCCACCAATGGTCACCAACAGCTTGATGTTGTTCTTGACGAAAAACTCCGTGTTAAATTCCTCATTCTTAGGTTTATAGCGGCTCATTTTCAAGGCCGAACCACCTTGTTTGAGGATGGCATCGGCATAAAGGAAGTCCATCTCAACCACATCGGGATTGGGTTGGAAAAGGTTCTTGTAGCCGTCATTGAGGCCGAGTACACGATAACCGTCTTTGAGGAAAGTCTTCGCCACGGTACTGATGACCGTGTTGATTCCGGGTGCCGGACCACCGCCGGCCAAAATCACTATTGATTCTTTCATATTTTGTTATTTAAAGATTTAAGATTCAAAGATTCAAAGATTTAAAATTCATTATCGAGTTCCCCTTCGGGAATGGAGCTTTTCATTTTGTTTCCAGCGGCGGTAGAGCCTGTCTAATGCCTGTAGCTGTTTCCACCGCCGCTTGACACACCGACATGAGTTCCATTCCCCGCAGGGGAATCTCCTACTCTATTACCAACTCATCACAGAAGATCCAGGCCTTCTGCCCGGCGCCGACATGGCCTTCGGGGCAGGTGCCAATGGTCTTGGCCACCATCTTCACATAGCGGGCGTTGGTACGCGGACGCACCTCCATCTCTTGTATCATCGCACCATCGGCATCTATCGGCACCTCGTTCTTCACCTTACCCACGCTACGGAAATTTCTACCGTCGTCGCTAACGAAATACTCCACCTCGGTCGGCATCCAAATCCAAGAATAAACCTCCTGTAAGAAGCTGCCTGCCAAGCGGTTGATTCTCTTTGTGCGGCCCAAATCAACGGTAGCGATAAGGTCGACACCATAATAGCCTTGCCACGAGCCTGTGCGGAAGTTCTCGCCGCCGCGCTGGTGGTCAATCAAAGCCTTGAGACCGCCCGCCTCATATTGCTCATTGTATTTATGCTCCAATTTCACCGAATGACGAGCATCTACTTTGTAATACTGGGCATCGATGCTATTGCTCCAGCGGTCTCCTTGCTTGGCCACGGCACGCACAATGGCGTTGTCCTTGAGGCAAATTGGCTGCTCAAACAGCAATCCGTTTCCCTTGGGGTCGGTGCCGTCCAAAGTATAGTAGATCTTCACACCTTCCACAGGATGACTCATACTGACCATAAGGCTGTCGAAGAAGGTATCGGAGTTGGCGTTGATGGTGGGAACTATGACAATGCTCTCGCCCGGAATGCGCATCACAGGACAATTCTCAGTCTGTGTGGCCCATTCGGAATCGGACTTGTCCGTCATGGTAAACTCCAAAAGACCTCCATTGAACACTTCCTCAAAGGTGATGTAGCTGCGTTCCAACGGCTTGCCATTCAGCTTTACTGATTTCACATAGCAATTCTTGGAGCTCAAGTTGTCAGCCACTACCTCAAACTGTCTACCGTTCTCCATCGTCAATCTGACCCTTTGGAAACGCGGCAATCCCAGCACATAATAGCCCGAAGCGGGTGTGGCAGGATAAAAGCCCATGGCCGAGAAAACGCCCCATGCCGACATCTGGCCGCAATCCTCGTTGCCGGCATAACCATCGCGACGATCGGTGTAGAAGTCGTCCATCACCTGCTTCACATAGTGTTGCGTCTTGGTCGGTTTGCCAACAAAGTTGTACATATACACCGTGTTATGGCTCGGCTCGTTGCCGTGGGCATATTGTCCAATAAGGCCTGTGATGTCGGGCTGCTCACGTCCTGTCAGGTTGGAAGGAGCATTGAAGAGTCCGTCAAGTTTGGCCTCATAGTCGTTCCAGCCGCCCATCAGGTCGACGTGACCGTTCACATCTTGCGGCACAAAGAAACCATATTGGTAAGAGTTGGCTTCAGTCAGCGTAAAGTTGACTTGTGCGGGGTCGAAAGGACGCATCCAACCTCCATTGCGGCGACCTTGGAAGAACTGGTTCTCAGGGTTGTAGATGTTCTTATAGGCTTGTGCACGGGCATAGAACTCCTTGGCGATGTCTTGCTTGCCCATAGCCTCGGCCATACGGGCCACACACCAATCGTCGTAGGCATATTCGAGAGTCTTGGAAGTGGCCTCTCCTTCTGCCTCAATTGGGATATAGCCGTATTTCATATAGGCACCCATGCCACGGAAATCGTCTTTCGAACTTGCTACCATGGCAGCCAAAGCTTTTTCGGTGTCGAAGTCGCGGATGCCAGCGAAATAAGCATCGGCAATGACGGGAATGGCGTGGTTGCCAATCATGCAGTAGGTCTCGTTAGCAGCCAGTTCCCAAATGGGCAACATATGGTGCTTGTTGGTCTCGTACTTATTAATAAAGGTGTTGATGAAATCAAGGGTGCGTTCTCGTTGCATCAGGCTGAAGAGCGGGTGCAGGCTGCGGAAGGTGTCCCACAAGGAAAACACGGTATAAACGGGTCTGTCGGACTTGTAAACCTTCAGGACATGGGCACGATAGCGACCATCGGCATCGCTATAGAGGTTGGGGGCTATCATGCAGTGGTACAAAGCCGTATAAAACACTTTCTTGTTCGACTCGTTGGGGTCGCTCACCTCGTAGCGTTTCAATTCGGTGTTCCATTTGTCGTAGGCCTTCTGCTTCAAGGCATCGAAGTCGAAGTCGTTTTCGGCAAGTTCAGCCTTCAGGTTGTTCTTCGCGCCTTCCACGTCGACAGCGGAAATGGCGATGCGCATAACGACAGGCTCACCTTCTTCAATATTGAAATCAAAACTGGCTTTCAAGTTGTCACTTTCAGCGTAATCGCCTTCTGTTTTCTCCCCTTTAGCATATAAGGCAGAACCTTTGAACGGCTTGGAGAACTCAGCATAGAAATAGAGGTATTGTTCGTTGGCCCAGTCGCGGGTGCGGCGGAAACCGCTGATGGCATTCGTGGCCTCCACCTTGAGATTGGATTCGTACACAAACTCATCGTTGACGCCTTCCACCATATCAAGCAACATATGTGCATCCGCACCTTTCGGGAAAGTGCAACGCATCATACCCACACGATTGCCAGTAGTGAGCTCCACCTTAGTATTATAGTCGTCCAGTAGCACGGCATAATAGCCCGCTTTGGCGTCCTCGTTCTCGTGTTGGAAAGCAGAACGGTAACCAGTAGAGGTAGTGTCTTCAGAGCCTTTGTCGAGTATCACTTCACCAACGATGGGCATAAAGCGGAAGTCACCATAATCCGAGCAGCCTGTGCCGCTGAGGTGGGTGGTGCTGAAGCCGAGGATGGTGTTGTCGGAGGTGTGGTAGCCCGAGCAGCCATCCCAGTCATTCATGCGGGTGTCAGGGCTGAACTGCACCATGCCGAAAGGCATCGTGGCACCCGGGAAGGTGTGACCATGACCGCCTGTGCCGATGAAGGGATCAACATAGTCGACTGGATTGGCGACATAGTCGGCCTTGGGTTCCGTGCTACAAGCCGCAAGGCAGAGCAACATTAAGGGTAGGAATAGTTTTTTCATAGGATATAGTTTTTGAGGGTGTAAAAGTAGGAATAAAAATTGTTCGTTTTACAAGAGCTAGATGTTTTTTTGAGATTCCCTTTGGGAATGGAGTATCGATTGTCTTGTAACACGCGGCGGCAGGTAACGCTCACGAATTGTAAAAGGCTTATGCCGCCATTGGAAACAGAAGTGGGGTACTCCATTCCCTTTTGGAATCTCAACAGCCAAAAAACTACCATCGTGTGTATCGAAAAAAAATCAAAAAAAATGTCGTTTTAGCCTTTACTATTCCAAAAATGATTATATTTGCAGCCCAAATAGACACTAATTCATTGTAATAATTAACCAATTAAAAACACAAAAAAATGAGAAAAGTATTACTACTTTCATTGAGCCTTGCTTTAGGCTTCAGTGCTTTTGCACAACAGCGTGTGGCAAAGAACGATATCCGTTCTGCACAAGCGAAAGCTGAGAAAGTTGCGATGGGTAATGAGCAAATCAACCCTGCAATGGCCAATTTCGCTCCCCAAACCGCTAAGAGTGTCGTCGTCAACAGATACCAAGACATCGAAGACGGCGAAACCATTATGACCATGTACGACCTGCAGTCCAACCACTTCTGCTCCAACCGTATGTATGCGCTGGAGAACGGCTCGGCCGCTGTGGTTTGCACATTCTCACATGAAGCCAACCAGTCGGCTAGTGACCGTGGTACCGGCTACAATTTCTACGATGGCACAGAATGGCAGGACATGCCTGAAGCACGTATCGAATCCATGAGAACAGGTTGGCCCACCATCGCTCCTTATGGTGACAAGGGCGAAATCCTCATCTCACACGCTCCCATGCGCTGCTGGACCAGAGAGGTTGCCGGTGAAGGCGAATGGGTATACAGAGGTGAACTCCCCATTTCTCCTGAAGGCTATCCTTACACTGACGATGCTTCATGGCCGAGAATGGCCACTTCGGGCGACCACCACAACATCATCCACGTGATTGGCGACATCCAACACTCAGGCGATGTCACCGAGCACCATCAGGTCTATCTCCGCTCGGAAGATGCCGAGAACTGGGAAATCAGCTACGGTCCCCTTGCTTCCGTTGGTTATGAAGCAAATGCCGGCTTCTCCGCTGAAGACTATGCCATTGCAGCCAACGGCCACAATGTTGCCATTCTCTACACTGGTTCTTTGACCAACAGCTCCTGGTTGTTCAAGTCAACCGATGATGGTCAGACCTGGACTGCAAGAAAAGTTTGGGAAGACCCATACGAAGGTATTGACTTAGAAGAACCCACTTTGGTTTACACTGACACTCTGTTCAGACCTATGGCCGGTTCTGTCGTTATCGACAACAATGGCGTCGCTCACGTAGCCATGAATACTTTTGAAATGTATCACTTTGCAGACACCGAACCCGGTTATTATGGTTATTACTATGGACGTCAAATCGATGGTATCATCTATTGGAACGACACCTATGAAGGCCCTATCTCTGACACCTATCATGAGGAATATGTTGGCACTTCATTGGAAGAGCACTTTGCCAATCCCAACCCGCACCACGCTGCACGTCTCTGGTGGCCTATCGCGGATGAACCTGGTTATGTCAGAATGCACCCCGACTCAACCAAATGGATTGGTTACATCCCGATGTACGAAGGCTATGAGTGGGACAACGACAAATACTACAATGAAAGCGATTATCATGCGAGATTCTACGGCGCTTCAGGTCATCCTGCACTGTCATGCGACCCCTATGGCAACCTCGCCTGCGCCTATTCGTCACCGTGCGTCAGACGTCTCGACGACAATGGCACTTACTACTACAGAAGCATCTATGTGAGCTACCGCAATGTTGACAAGGGTTACTGGGAGCAAGTCGTTGACGACCTCACCGACGAAGATGTCAACTTCATGTTCCTCTACTCCGACAACCTCTTCACGCTGAGCGCCACCAACACCTACAATCCCGGCGAGTTCTGGATTGGTTTCCAAAGCGATGACCAAATCGGTTTGTACTGGGGCTCCAACGCCACACAAACCAATGCTTCAGAGAACACTATCCATGCCATGAAGATCATTGCCGATGATGATATGTATAGTGCCCCTGAAAACTATGAAGCCAAGGATTTGGTTTACGACATCTATCCCAATCCTGCTACCGAATATGTGGTTGTGAAGTCATCCCAGGATGTTGAGGCTAACATCAGCATCGTCAACCTTGTTGGCCAAACTGTGAAGCAGTTCAACAAGAGCCTGAAGATGGGTGAAAACACCATCAGCATCGACCTCAAGAGCGGCATCTACTTCTGCACCATCAGCGCCAATGGTTTCAACAAGACCATCAAGTTCGTTGTGAAGTAAGATTTCCTTGACATTGGTCAATAAAAAAAGGAGACTTTTGAGTCTCCTTTTTTTATTGTTACCACCGCAAAACGAAAAAACATAGCACTCTTTGTTGACAACAATCAAAATATGTTTATATTTGCACCCCAAATATAGACTAATCTATTAACCTATTTAAAACACACCTCTATGAAAAAATTAATTCTACTATCATTGAGCCTTGCATTAGGCTTTAGTGCATTTGCGCAACAACGCGTTGCCAAGAACGAACTCCGTCAAAGCACAACAAGTGCCAAGAAGGTTGCAGTGGGCAACGAGAAAGGCAATCCCGCAATGGCCAATTTCGCTCCCCAAACCGCTAAGAGTGTCGTCGTCAACAGATACAATGACCTTGAAGACGGCGAAACTATGATTACCACCTACGACCTACAGTCCAACCATTACTGCTCCAACCGTATGTATCAACTGCCTGATGGCTCTGTCGGTGTGGTCGCCACAATGTCACACCAACCCAACCAGTCGGCCTCTGACCGTGGTACGGGTTACAACTTCTACAACGGTTCAGAATGGCAAGACATGCCTGAAGAACGCGTCGAATCCATGAGAACAGGTTGGCCTACCATCGCCCCTTATGGCGATAAGGGTGAAATCCTCATCTCACACACGCCCATGCGTTGCTGGACCAGAGAGATTGCCGGCGAAGGCGAGTGGGTGTACAAAGGCGAACTCCCGACTCACCCTGCAGACTATCCTTATGATGAAGATGCTACATGGCCGAGAATGGCCACTTCGGGCGACAACAACAACATCATCCACGTGATTGGCGACATCCAATACTCAGGCACCGAAACCCATAACCACTTGGTCTATCTCCGTTCGGAGGATGCCGAGAACTGGGAAATCAGCTACGGTCCCCTTGCTCAAGTCGGTTTTGAATCAGAAAACTTCTCAGCTGATGACTACGCCATCGCAGCCAATGGTCACACTGTAGCCATCCTTTACTCAGGTTGTTTGACCAACAGCGTTTGGCTGTGCAAATCAACCGATGACGGTCTGACTTGGACTACAAGAAGAGTGTGGGAAGACCCATACGAAGGATTGAGCTTGGACGATCCCGATTTGGCCTACACAGACACCCTGTTCAGACCTATGGCTGGTTCTGTCGTTATCGACAACAATGATGTCGTTCACGTAGCTCTCAACACAATGGAAATGGCTCACTGGTCAGATACTGATGCTGGTTACTATTCCTACTGGTCCGGCCGTGCCGTTGACGGTATTATTTATTGGAACGACACCTATGAAGGTCCTATCGCTGACTCCTATCACGAGGAATATGTTGGCACTTCCTTGGAAGAGCACTTTGCCAATCCCAACCCACACCACGCTGCACGTCTCTGGTGGCCTATTGTTGAAGAACCCGGCTATGTCCAGATGCACCCCGACTCAACCAAATGGATTGGTTACGTCCCGATGTACCAAGGCTATGAATGGGATAATGACAAACTCTACAACGAAGACGATTATCATCCGAGATTCTATGGCGTTTCAGGTCATCCTGCCCTGTCATGCGACCCCTATGGCAACCTTGCCTGTGCCTTCTCCTCACCTTGCGTCAGACGTCTTGATGACAATGGCACCTACTATTACAGAAGCATCTTCGTGAGCTACCGCAATGTTGACAAGGGTTATTGGGAGCAAATCGTTGACGATCTCACCGATGAAGATGTCAACTTCATGTTCCTCTACTCCGACAATCTCTTCACATCGAGCGTCACCAACACCTACACTCCTGGTGAATTCTGGTTCTGTTTCAACAGCGATGACCAAATTGGTCTGTACTGGGGTGACGGTCCCAACCAAAACAATGCTACAGAAAACACCATCCACGCTATCAAACTCAATCCTGATGCCGAAATGTGGAGCGCTCCCGAAAACTACGAAGCCAAGGATGTGGTTTATGGTATCTATCCCAACCCCGCTACCGATTACGTGGTTGTGAAGTCCTCTCAGGATGTCGAGGCTAACATCAGCATCGTCAACCTCGTTGGCCAGACTGTGAAGCAGTTCAACCAAAGCCTGAAGATGGGTGAAAACACCATCAGCATCGACCTCAAGAGCGGCATCTACTTCTGCACTATCAGCGCCAATGGTTTCAACAAGACCATCAAGTTCGTCGTGAAGTAAGATTCCCCTTTGAATTAGTCAATAAAAAAGGAGACTTTCGAGTCTCCTTTTTTATTGTCACCACTGGAAAACGAAATAAAAACGACACTTCCTATTGACAATCATCGAAATATGCTTTATATTTGCATCCTAAACAGAGACTTTAAATTATTAACCTATTAAAAACACACGCTATGAAAAGAATTCTACTACTATCGTTGAGCCTCGCATTAGGCTTTAGTGCATTTGCACAACAGCGTATTGCCAAGAACGACATCCGTCAATTCACGGTGAACGCCAAGAAGGTTGCCGTGGGTAACGAAAAAACCAATCCCGCAATGGCCAATTTCGCTCCCCAAACCGCAAAGAGTGTCGTTGTCAATAGGTATGGATTCCTTGATGACTACGAAACCATGTTGACCACTTACGACCTACAGTCCAACCATTACTGCTCCAACCGTATGTATGAGCTGGATAACGGCTCGGTCGGTATAGTGGCCACAATGTCACACCAACCCAACCAGTCGGCTTCTGACCGTGGTACCGGTTACAACTTCTACAATGCTGAAACGGGCCAATGGGGTGATATGCCTGAAGGACGTGTCGAACCCATGAGAACAGGTTGGCCTACTATCGCCCAGTGGGGCGATAGAGGCGAAATCCTCATCTCACATACCCCGATGCGCTGCTGGACCAGAGAGATTGCCGGCGAAGGCGAATGGGAGTACAGAGGCGAGCTCCCAACGCACCCTGAAGACTATCCTTACGATGAGGATGCCACATGGCCGAGAGTGGTCACTTCGGGCGACCACCACAACATCATCCACGTCGTCGGCGACATCCAATACCAAGACAACAGCGGTGAGATCTACAATCACCAAGTCTATCTCCGTTCGGAAGATGCCGAAAACTGGGATATCAGCTACGGTCCCCTTGCTCAAGTCGGTTATGAATCGGGTGCCTTCTCAGGCGACGACTATGCCCTTGCCGCCAACGGCCACACTGTAGCCATCCTTTACTCTGGTTCCTTGACCAACAGCGTCTGGCTGTGCAAATCGACCGATGACGGTGAGACCTGGAATCTGAGAAGAGTTTGGGAAGACCCGTACGAAGGAATCAGCTTGGACGATCCGAATTTGGCTTACACAGACACGCTATTCAGACCAATGAATGGAGCCATTGTTATCGACGACAACAACGTCGTTCACGTAGCGCTCAACACCTTTGAGATGGCACACTTTGAAGACACTGACCCAGGTTACTATTCCTACTGGTCCGGCCGTTCCGTCGACGGTATCCTTTATTGGAACGACACCTATGAAGGTCCTGTTGCGTCGGAAGACGGCAACCCTCACCATGCTGCCCGTCTGTGGTGGCCTATCCCAGAGGAGCCTGGCTATGTCCAGATGCACCCCGACTCAACCAAATGGATTGGTTTCATCCCGATGTACGAAGGCTACGCTTGGGCAGACAATGACCATTTCTACGCCGAAGATGATTATCATCCGAGATTCTATGGTGCTTCAGGCCATCCTGCCCTGTCTTGCGACCCCTATGGCAACCTCGCCTGCGCCTTCTCGTCACCTTGCGTCAGACGTCTCGACGACAATGGCACTTACTACTACAGAAGCATTTTCGTGAGTTACCGCAGTATTGACGATGGTTATTGGGACCAAGCTTTTGACGACATCACCGACGAAGAAGTCAACTTTATGTTCCTGTACTCAGAGAACCTCTTCACGGTGAGTGTCCCCAACACCCACTTTCCTGGCAAGTTCTGGTTCGGTTTTATGAGCGATGACATAATTGGCGTGTACTGGGGTGACGGTCCCAACCAAAACCAAGCCTCTGAAAACATCATCCATGCCGTCAAAATCCAAAATTATTCATGGAACGTTCCTGAAAACCACGAAGCCCAAGATGTGGTTTACGACATCTATCCCAACCCCGCTACCGACTATGTGGTTGTGAAGTCATCCCAAGATGTTGAGGCTAACATCAGCATCGTCAACCTCGTTGGCCAGACTGTGAAGCAGTTCAACAAGAGCCTGAAGACAGGTGAAAACGCCCTCACTATCGACCTCAAGAGCGGCATCTACTTCTGCACCATCAGCGCCAATGGCTTCAACAAGACCATCAAGTTCGTTGTGAAGTAAGACATAGTGGAGAGCAATAAAAAAGGAGGCTGTGGCCTCCTTTTTTATTGCTCTCTGCGGTGACTGACCACATCGGCGGCGAGGAATACTGCCTTGCGGTAGGAGTCTGGCACAGCCTTGTTCTGATTGGCGATGTCGTAAGCCGGACCATGCAGCGGAGCGGCACACACCACGGGCAGACCCGCCCAGTAATAGGCATAGCCTTCCAACGACAGGAACCTCATCGGGAACACGCCCTGCTCATAATGCATGGCCATCACCGCATCATATTTCTTCCACCAGCCTGCTGCAAACAACTGCGAAGCCGAGAATGGACCAAAGGCAAAGAGACCCTTCTGCTGTGCATCTCCCACGGCTTTCACCACATTCTCATCATCGCCCGTTGGAGTCGAGCCCGAATGCGGATTCACGCCCATGACGGCAATCTTCGGCGAGCTGATACCGAAATCCGTTTTCAATGCCTGCGACAAGGTGGCGAGCTTGGAAACGAGGAAATGAATGTCAATTTGGTTGAGTGCAGTACGCAAAGGCACGTCGCTCGTGGCCAAAGCAATACGCAACTGTCCGCTCACCAACACCTGCAAAGGATCAGCTTCCTTATGGAACGACAGCAGGAAATCGCGGTTGCTCTTCGCTACCAAAGGATTGTCGGGCGCCATCACCAAGGCATCAAGATAACCGTTTTGCAGATCGTCAGCAGCCCGTTTCATTGAAAGCACTGACATCTCGGCAGAAATATCGGAAGGCGCTCCTGGTTCAATCTTCAACTCGTTTTCCACAATGTTGATGATGTTGAACTTTTTGTCACCAGCCTGCCGCACATCACGGGTCAAAGCATAGTTGGGGCTTTCCATGCCGAAATTCTTCTTGTAATAAGAAAAAACCTTCGATTGTCCATACAAGACAGGAGTGAAAGTTTCGAACATGCGAGCATCTGAAAAGGTCTTCAACATGACCTCATAACTGATGCCATTGAAGTCGCCTTGGCTAAGTCCAATGCGAGGGAGTTGTAGGGTCGAAGGATTGTCTTGCATAGGCATTGTTTTTTACTAAGCTGAATTTCAACAAGAAATCAGCCTTCAAAATTAGACAATAAAATCAACAATCCAAAAAAAAGCGGCTTTTTTTATGAAAAAAGTGCTTTTTTGAAGCCTTTTAGGATGCTTTCCGTCGCCCCAACTTGGGAATCGAGGTAGTTTCGACAGGTTTTGGAGGCCTTCACGTAAAAGTCTTCGTCGTTCATCAACCGACTGAAGACGGCAGTCATTTCGGCGGCATCATTGACCGAAAAAGCCCCTTCCAAGCTCACCAAGTCGACCGCTTCCTTGAAGCTCTTGTATTTGGGGCCAAACACAACAGGACAACCAAATGTGACCGGCTCCTGGATGTTGTGGATGTTCACCCCGAAGCCCCCTCCGATGTAGACAAACCGCGCATATTGATACAATTGCGACAAGATGCCAATCGTGTTGATGACTAAAGCCTTTGAATGCTTTTGGACATCAAGTTCAGTATAAAGCTGATTGTCGGGAAACATAGCCTTGACTTGAGCCACATGCGACTCGGAGATGTCATGCGGAGCGATGATGAGGCAATAGTCGTCGGGTAGTTTCTTAAAGAAATCCACCAACAGCTTCTCATCAGGCGGCCAAGTGCTACCCGCGATGATACAGTGGCGACCGCCTATGAACTGATCGACCTCAGGGAAAGGCTTGGCCTGCTGGGCAATGGCCGCCACACGGTCGAAGCGCGTGTCGCCACACACTGTGACGTTTGTCAAGCCGTTGGACTGGAAAAGCTGTGCCGTGGTGTCGTCCTGCACGAAGAAATGTGTAACGTTATCAAGCTGACGGAAAAACCAAGTGCCATACCAGCGGAAGAAATAGGAATCGGGCTTCAGGATGAGCGAGATATAGAACAAGGGGATGCCAGCGTCCTTCAAAGCCCGAATGTAGTTGAACCAAAACTCGTACTTGATGAAAAATGCTGCCACGAAATGATGGCGATGCACCCATTGGGCAGCGTGATTCGGTGTGTCGGAAGGCAGGTAAAGCACTTCATCGGCCAAAGGATAGTCCTTGCGGATTTCGTAACCCGAAGGCGAGAAAAACGACAGCAGTATTTTGTACTGGGGAAACTCTTTTTTCAATGCCTCTATGACAGGACGGCCTTGTTCGAACTCTCCCAAAGAGGCAGCATGGAACCAAATCCATTCTGATGAAGCAGGTCCCTGAGCCTGTCGAAGGGCCGTCCTCTGTGTCTTGCGTCCTTCTACCCACTGTATGGCCTTGGCATTGCCGAACAGCGCGGCAATCCTCACGCCGAGGGAATACAACAGGATACCTATGGTATATAATAAGTTCACTATGGCCAATACTTTGACACGGGGCTGCGGAGCACGAGACTTTGTCCGTCTCGCAGTCCCGTAGTCTCGTAGTCTCTTGTCATTTTAATTATAATAGAAATCTTGCGGCTTGCGCTCGTAGATTGGGATGCTCCAAGTGAGGCGGATGCCGTAATAGAAGTCGTTGTAGCGCTTGTTCGGGTCGGTATAGCCTACGGGTTCCATCACCCCTGTTTCATGGTTGGTGAACACGCGAAAGTCGTAGTCGCGGAGGTCACGAGTACGGGCATAAGTCACCTCAAGGGCAACTGACAAATTGAGCAGTCGGGTATCGTTGAGCAGCAGATAACCCGCCTCAAGATGCGCCGCCATGCCACCGCGCATGCGGTCGTATCCAAAACGATAGTCCTTGTCGACTGGCAAAGGCACGTTGAGCAAAGATTGCTGATAGTCGATGCGGATGCGGTTGCACAGATAGCCGAGACCGCCTTGCACGAAAAAGCCGCTGTTGGGATTGGGGCCATAAGAAAACAGCTTACCTACCTCGCCTTGAAAATGGAAGCCACGTTGGTTGAGTTCCAAAAGCGCAAAATTGCCACCGCTGCCTACGATTTCACCTGCATCATTGGTAATGGCTTCGCCAAAAATCTCCACACGGTCACCCTTGACCTTTGGCCCATAGATGTAGTTGGCATTGACCGCAAACAGCCAATTGGATTCAGTTTTATAGGCAAAGCCACCGCCCACGTTGTGACTGACACCATACAGATCCTTGGTGTCGAGGCCAGGGATGTGGAAGGCGTACGTCGCCTGGAACATGGCCACGGGAATAGGGTCTTTCATGATGTCTTTGGGCATTTGGGCTGACACGTTGAGGGTCAAACCGAGGCAAAAAAGCAAAACGGGTAAAAAGAATCTGCGCATAAAATTAAGTTTTTAAGACAAACGAATAAAAACAGGTTTTATTGTTGGGCTCCCGCGTGCGGGAGCCCAACAATCATTTATATCTTCACAATTCTGCGGACAAAGGTTTCCTCATCCCTGTATATACGAATCGTGTACATACCACTCTCCAACCCATCGAACTGATAGGCATCGCCTTCCACCTTGATGCGTTGTACCAGTTTGCCTTCGACAGAATAAACCTCGATCAGCGTCATGCCGGCGCACTGGATGGTCACCTTGTCGGATGTCGGGTTGGGGAAGATGTTGACTTCGCCATCGTTCTCCATAAGACCATTGAAATAGTTAGCGCAAACCTCTGTCGACTTGTCGGAAACGCCTTTCTCAAAGACCGATGCCACCGCATAGCAGTGTTGCGCGTTGATAACCATTTCAGTATCGTTATAGCTCGTTTCTGTGAGGTCCTCGGCAATCAGTTCGCCATCACGGTAGAGGTTGTAGGCCATAGCACCTTCAACGGCATTCCAAGCCGTGGACATCACGCCCTCATGCACATCGGTAATGCGGATTTCGGGAGCTGTGTTGGTGACGGCAAACCCAAAGTCCGTCATTAAGGCCACGCAATCTTCTTCATATATTGGCCTCACCATTACATGATAATCTCCTCCTCCTTCCAATGGGTATACGAAACTATTGATTTCTACATAAACCGAGGTATCCATAAAATCACCTGTAATGAGATAAGCATCAGCATCACCGTTCCAAGTCACCGTGACCACATTGCCTTCGAAGGAATAATCGAAACCATCGACAGCGGCACAAACATTTTGAGTTATGCAAACTGGATCGGAATAACAGTCAAATATGGATTTGGCTCTCACGCACAAGCTGTTTTCACCGACAACCGACTCAAAGGAGAATTCCTCCATATTAGGCCAGTCAGACGCAACTTGAGTAGTATTTCCATTATAAGTCACTTCGTAAGACTCAACACTCCAGAAGTGGTTCCATGTGAAATGCAACAGCCCTGCTTCATCCATATCTACAAACGTCAACTCCGTTACCGGATCAACCACACACACATCCACGCTGGCGCGAATCGCATAGCACCCATCGGCAACAGCTTCGACATAAACAGTTTTCGAACCAACCTCGAAATCAGCGGTGTAAGAAGTGCCATCAACAATGACAGGCTCACCGACAATGGATACAGCATATTGGCTTACCCCCTCTATTGCATCCCAAGTCAAGGTAGCAGTGTGTCCATCAAGCGAATAAGTCAAGTTCTCGACAGCGCCCATGATACAAACTGAAATATGTTTATCAATCTCGCAAGTTTCGAAAACGGCTTTCACAACAATATCATATTCCCCTGGCCCAACTTCAATCGTATTGGACAACTCTTCAGTGTTGACAACCAATTCGCCATCCAAATAAATCTCATATCCTATCAAACCTGTATTATACGTAGGTATTCCCCAAAAAAGCTCTATGGTCACTTTATCATCTGTTTCATCTTCATCGAACACAGTGTAGCGCAAATTCTGCACGCCTGAGCAAAACGTCACCTCGGCCTCTATACAGACAAACTCACTCTGGCAGCCGTTGTATACAGCATAGACGCAATAGTTGTAAACACCTTCCGTCAAGTCGGCATCGGTGTAAGCCAGCTCAGTAGTGGTGGCAAGTAGTACGGTCTCGCGATACACTTCATAAGTCGTTGGTGTGCCGTTTTCAGGCGCATCCCAAGTCAACAGGACATCGTGATCATCCACCTCATAGGCCAAGTTCCGAATCGGGGCGCAGAATTCCGTAGTGCCGCTACCGCCAGCACAATTGATGGTAAAGGTCTGTGAACCACTGAAGCCACCTTCATTCTGATAGATGACTGTGCCGTCTTCGTACATCACCTCGAAACTACAATCTTGAGGCCACTGGCCGTTATTCCATCTAAGGCTGATGGTTGACCCAGAGTTCAGTTCACGGGTATAGGTAGCCGAAGAGCCATTGCTGATTGTCATTTGCTCAGAAGGCGTGCCGTCGGAATAGCTCACGCTCAAAGAGTTGCCATGCCATCCGAAGCCGAAGTAAGCATGTAAACTGAAAATGACATTACAAGCATTCTTGTAGTTGAAAGTCAGTTCAGTAGCCCTATCGTTAGCATCCACAAGAGTGAGGTTGAGTGGGATGACAAAACCTTCAGGAGTGTCTGGGGCAAGGGTAACGCTGTAATCGGCATATCCCATCAGATTTGCGCCTATTGTGCTGAAGCTTTTCTCTGTTTCGTTCAAGGTGATGTAGTCGTAATCGGTGGAAAGCGTACCCACAACCATCTGCGCCAATTCGTTTCCGGCATTGTCGACCATAATGCGAAGGTCTACGGTCTCGCCCGGATCTAAAAGACCATTGTCATCATCGTCGTTCAACACCGCGTAGGCACCAAATTGCAACATATGGTCATAAACCATAACATTAATGGTAAACCGTGACAGCGGCTCATAATTGACCAACACCTCCGCATTAAACTTTATCTTCTGCTTAGCCACCACTTGATCGTTGACCGAGAAAGTAAAAGCATCCAATACCGTATGCGTTTGATTGGGGGCGAAGTTCGGGAACTGGGCTTCATTGTTAATGATGGTGACATTCGGATTGTCTGTGGAGAGGATGACAGAGACATTGTTCACGGCTTCTTCAGACACATTATCCATAGTAAGTGACATGATGACCGACTCGCCCGGATTGAGTTTGTGGTTGTTGTTACCCTGAGGGTCATGGATCTCGAAGGCATTAAACTTGATGGCACCCAGCTGGATGGCTTCGACAGCGGCCAAAACATTGACACGCCCGAAGCCATAGGTGTTACTCTTGCCATCAGCCAAAGGCTCAGCAGTCTCCTCAAGGATGCGGCAGACTTCTGAAGGCAACAAGTCGATATCCTTGCTCAGCATCAAAGCCATGCAGCCCGCCACGCAAGGTGTAGCCATCGAAGTACCATCCATGTTGGTATAGCCGCTGTTGGTAGCATAGTTCAACGACTTGATGTTGACACCAGGGGCACATACATCAGGACGGATAAGGCCGATGCCTGGATTGTAAGGATAGTCGCCAAACTCAGTGTTCGACCATGTGACTGGGCCACGCGAAGTGAAATAGGCTGCATTATCGTTGTAATCGACGGCGCCAACACATACCGAGCAACTCAGGTTGCCAGGGTTTTCGCCTTGTATATCGTCCATATAGGGTGGAGGGCAACTGCCAGGCACACGCACGTTGTTCGGAATAGGATATTGGCCTTGGCTGTCGCCTTCGTTACCCGCAGCGATGGCGGCCACGACACCAGCATCCAAAGCAGCATCGCAGGTATGACGCAACAAAGTACGTTCAGAAATCGATGAATTGGCCAAGCCCAGTGACATGCTGAACATATCGCAGCCATGCTCCACGGCCCACTGTATGCCTTCGGAGATGCTTTGGGCGCCGCCATTGCCATCACTAGCTATGCATTTGACACACATCAATGTTGCATCGGGTGCCATACCCGTTTGCGAACCTCCCGTGCCATCGCCACACACCGTGCCCGAGCAATGCGAGCCGTGCCCATGGTCGTCCATAGGGTCGTTGTCGTGGTTCTTCACGTCATAGCCATGATGCGGGAACTCCGTACCGCCATCCCAAAGATGGTCGGCTACGTCGACATGGTTGTAATTGACGCCCGTGTCGATGACGGCCACCACAACACCTTCGCCTGTATAGCCCAAGTCCCACACTTGGTTGGCACCAACTTGCAGGACATTCTGCGTGATTTCGCGCGTGGCGGATGCCTGTTGGGCTTCTTCCCCATCAGGGATCCAGTTATGCTCCATGGCAAATCCGATAATTTCAATGTCGTTGCGACAAGCAAGGTCACGGATAGCCGCTTTCGTGGCATCGAAATACATGGCATTGGCCATCCATAGGACTGTGGGCTCCGTCACCATACCGTTGCTTTCCATCTCGACAAGCGAACGGCGAAGGTCGTACTGCGAATTGGCAGCAAAACTCTTCAGCTCGTTGACCACAAACTCGCGTCGTTCGGCACGAGTAACGAAATAGTCGGCACGGCGATTCAACTGTGTACGGTCGTATTGTGACTTCATAATCACAATAACCTTGATTTGCTCGTCATCGTTGCGGCGGTTCATCTCCTCGCTCAAGAGCGGGTCGATGGTAGCTTGAGCAAAGCCGCTCATACAGAGCAGCATCGTCAAAAAGAGAATAGGTAGTTTTTTCATATTAAGAGTTTAAATGTCCGTTTTTTGTATTGCGTCACTGCGAGGAACGAAGCAGTCCAGATAATAAAGTTTCTTTGTCTGGATTAACTTCGTTGAATCTTCGATTTGCTTCGTCGTTCCTCCTCGCAATGACGCGAATCGGGTAAAAGTTGCTGCAAAGTTAGAAATGTTTTCCGTTTATCGTATCTTTGCAGCCCAATTTTTAAGTGATGCAGGAAAACAACTACATCGAAGCCGTCCTCCCCAACGGCATTCGGCTGATTCACAAGGAAAAACAAGGTGAAATCGCTCACTTGGTGCTGATGGTGGAAACCGGCACCCGCGACGAGCTCGCCCACGAGAACGGCCTCGCCCACTTTGTGGAGCATACTATCTTCAAAGGCACGAAAAACCGCAAGGCTTACCACATCTTGAGCTGCTTGGACAATGTGGGCGGCGACCTCAACGCCTTCACCACCAAGGAAGAGACTTGCCTACAAGCCACCTTCCTCAAGCAGCACTACAAACGCAGTCTCGACCTTTTCGCCGACATCGCCTTCCGCTCTACTTTCCCCGAAAACGAGCTGGCCAAGGAAAAAGAAGTCATCTTGGACGAGATCAACTCCTATCTCGACTCACCCTCAGATGAGATCTATGACTTGTTTGAGGAGATGGTTTTCAAAGGACATCCATTGGCGCGCAACATATTGGGTACCACGGAATTGGTAAAAGGATTTCATCGTCAGGACATCCTAGATTTCATGGCGCACAACTACAGTACCGACCAGATGATATTGGCCAGCATCGGCGACATCAGCTTCAAGGAGTTCGTGAAAATGGCCATGACTTATTTCGGTGACCAACCTGCACATATTATAAATAAGAAACGCGAAACCTTCAAAGGCTATACAACCGAAAACCGTTCCGATAAGCGCAACAACCATTTGAGCCACTGTATTATAGGCAACATTGCACCCAAGTTCAGCAGTCCGTTGCGTATGCCCATCGTCATGCTCAACAACGTGCTTGGCGGTCCGGCCATGAGTTCGCGTCTCGGCCTGAACATCCGCGAGAAATACGGATTCGCCTATAGCATCGAGTCGCAATACACAGCCTATTCCGACGTCGGTCTCATCAACGTCTACATGGGCGTCGATCCCGATTCGCTGGAACGTGCCATTGAGTTGGTCCACAAGGAATTGGACAAGCTCTGCACCCAAAAATTAGGTACCTTGCAGCTTCATCACGCCAAGCAACAACTCATCGGGCAGGTAGCTTTAAGCTATGAAAGCGGCATGAATGAGTTGCTGAGTGCAACCCGTTCACTCATCATGGGCGAGCCTATCGAATACATGGACGACATCATTCGCAAGGTAGAAGCCGTGACGGCTGACGACATCCTTGAAGTGGCCAATCAGGTCTTCGACAAGCAGCAATTGAGCCAGATTGTTTTTGAAGGGAATTAAGAGATTCTCTGCGGGAATGGATAAGGTTGTCGTTGGCTGTAAGACGGCGGTCTGTAGGGTTGTCGTATTACGGCTGCCGTTTTGTAATCGTTATGTGTGCGGCTGCCACGGTGTGACAGCCCTACAGACCGCCGCAGGAAAAAACAGCCCAGCCCCAATTCCAAAATAGAATCTAAAGCGGAAGAATTCAATTTAAAGCAGAATTATTCTTCTTAAATTCATATCTTTCACAAAAACTGCATTTTTTTCTCCACTGACATACAGCGACTTATCCCGTATGATGAAAAATAGTTGAAAAAAAAGCTTGACAAAACTCGTTTCAGATTGTAGTTTTGCGATATAAAACAACAAAATAAACAATTAAAACGGAAAAATTACAATTGAAATTCAACAACAGAATCTCTGGTCAGGCCATCAAATTAATAACATGAAACAATTTTAACTGAATCATTCACCCCAAAAAAACTAAAACTATGAAGACAAAACTTTACACCCTTATCACTGGCCTGCTGATGGCCACCTGCATCACGAGTTACGGACAGGAAATCACTAACGTATTCAGCTACGATTGCAACAAGATGTTCTCGTACAACGATCTTTTGGTCTGCTCCGATGGATCTGTGCTGTCCGGCATCTATTGCTTCAGCCCATCCATTTATGGAGATCCCGCTTTCCACGTATGCAAGGTTTCCCCCGAAGGTCAGTTGCTTGATTCGACGACCT
>JAEEGH010001795.1_pt1 | contig 60435 bp, 40 predicted proteins | sample 9134181 | NCBI WGS metagenome assembly JAEEGH01 (sample SAMN16246544, study PRJNA631951) | gut metagenome | biome: gut microbiome; feature: rumen; material: DP-attached | host: Bos | place: Iran: Karaj | collected 2018-10
CCGTTACGGGTGGCCAGCGAGATTTATTGGTACTCGAAGTACGTAGGCAAACCATGGATGGTGGGTGAGACGGCGCTGCCGGCCGACAATGACAGCATCAGTTACGAGGAGCAGGTGGAGTTTTTGCGGGAGACCTACCAGTTGGTACGCGATGCAGGCGGGTGTGGTTTTGGTTGGTGGGAGTATCAGGAATTTCCCGGAGGCAACTTCGAAGCGCAATACACGGGTCTGCTCAACCATCAGGGGAAAACTACTACAGCGGATGGAAGATACACGCTGACAGGTACGGTGAAGCCGGCAGGATGGTGTTTCCGGCATCTTGCCGACCAATATCAACCTAAACCATTGGAACGCCCCGTCAATTACTACAACATGTTGGGGTACAAAAACATACGTATTACAGGGACCATCATAGACCAGCGCACGAAGCAGCCCATTGAGGGGGCAGTGATACGAGGTTGGAACGAATGGTGGAGTGTAGGGATGAACACGTATAGCGACGAGAATGGCCGTTTCACGTTGTACAGCAACGACGAATGCATACATTTTGAGATTTCCGCACCTGGGAAGAGCAAGGCCAAGTTCAACAAGAAACTCACCTATCGTTGTGATAGTGGTGAAAAGTTTGATGTCAACCAATTACCTAACAGGATGTTAGAGTACCATCAGATTTCGCATCATCCCTTCCTTGACCGCAGTGACACCACTTCTTTGCCGGTGCTGCAGTTCCGCGCAGAGGACTTCAATCAGTACAAATGGTCGGGAGAGATGGGCACCGTGATGCTCCGCGACGAGTAAGGCTCCCCTATTTTTCAGTTTTCACCAAATTCCAGCCGAAGGCCGACAATGTTTTAAGAGTCTCAAGGGCGGTACGGCGGTCGTATTCCTTTTCGCATTCTGGAAGTTCATCGTAGGGCACGAGGCAGGGGTGTTGCTTAAGCTGGTCGTTGCGGGTGGGGCCGTAGGTCCAGCCCTGCTCGATGCGGGTGCGGGCCCACACTTCGTGTACGTTCCGAGCCATCGCTTCTGCCAGTTTCAGCAGTTCAGAAGGCAACTCAATGCTGGAGGTGTCAACGGGATTGGGGGTATAATTATTGGTTTTCATGATTCTTGTGCAATTTTTTCTTGATAATGTCTATGATGGCTCTCGTCATGTCAATATTGATTTTCACCGTCTCATGATCCAGTTCGGCAAATGGACGTATGTCGTCGTGGGCGAAATGCCTGTTTTTCAATTCTTTCTTAAAATCTTTACCTAATTCAACAACCTTATCATGTTCCTCTTTAGTGGTAGGACGGAAACCTTTGGCCAATGTATCTGTCACCCAGCGGAATTGCTCTGTCACACTCAATTGCAAAATCTCATCCTCCGTCGGGAAATCGTCACATTTTCCAGAAGCATCATGGGCAAAACAAGACAAAGATTCCACACTTCCGTTCGCCCAAGACATTTCGTAACCCAGACCGCGCAATTTGGCGATGATGGAACGCACATTATGAACATTTGACCACCGGTCATAGTAAGACAATTCCATCCAACTGACTCTCTTAGCCTGCTGATTATAGGATTGACGATAGGCAAAATCCACAGATTCAGCCAGTTCTCTTATGGTATTCCCCGGCGTGTTCAGACTGCCATATTCACCAGGAGAGAAAACATGCAAGTATTTGAACATCGGGTGGTCGCTAAAGCCTTGCATACTATCATCATCATGTTGGTATACCCACACGTGGATGGGATTGTCGCCCTCCATCAAAGTACGCGGAAGATACAATGCTGTAGCCATATTTTTGGGAGAGTCGTTCGTACAAACTGCCATCGTCAGAATCTGACTGTTGTCTTTTGCCCAAGCCTCAATCAGATTCATCAGTTTGGGGTGTGCGATGCTTCCTTGAATAAACTCAAATTCAACGTCCAAAAGGGGATTATTTGAAACACGGAGAGGAACATGATTCTCCCAAATCAATGTATCGAGTTCATCATACGAGTTGGGGCAACATTTGAACAATTCTTTATAACGTCCCATAAAGTAAAACATCTCTTCACGGGCATGTTCGTCCACCAACGTAATTTTGACACGATGATTGGGGTAATGAGCCACCATCAGTGCCTCCCGGGCCAAAGCCAGTCCCATCTGTGTCATTCCGAGAATCAGCAGATGGGCAGTAGTACCTGGGCAACTGGCCAGATTCTGTCTTTCATTCTGGTAGTCCAACGTCATCAGTTTTTTGCCGCTTTCAAAATCCGACAGCAGATTCCCTGCGATATTCTCATAAAAATTGAATGCCATGGCTTTGTTCCGCAAGCTATCCTTCACCCCCAATCCTTGTCTTTGCATCAGCGAAAAGGTCACGATATTGCGAATATGGATATGGCACTGGAAGTTTTCGGGCACCTCCACCATTTCACAGATAAGATCCAAAGACTTGAGGTTATTGGCATCGTGCATGGGGTCATCAGCCTGTCCGATGATGAAAATCTTGAAGGCCTCACCGACACACGCCTTCATTTTAAGGTCTTGGCTGTCGCATTTGTTACACTGGACAACCTCCACCCGACCGAAAAGATCGACCGGCAGCATCTCACGGAGACGGTTTCGGATTTGCCGCACGTCGGACGGCACTGCGACCACCACCTGTTTTCCCATTTTACATGCATCCTTGAGGGCGCATAGCATCATACTGTCGAAACCCAGAAAGAGGATATGTCTTTTCCATGCATACTTTTTCAGTGTGCCATCCAAGTAGCGGTCACCCATCGTACGCATATAGTTCGTGACGATAGGGATTAGGATGATGGTTATCAGAACGAAACCGATTGCATACGCCACAGCGGAAACCATGCCCATATTGTCTTTACAACTGCCTTTATATGGAATTTGACGGAGACTCACCGGACTAAAAACATCCACCCAAAACTTGCTCACAAGCTTCATACAAGGCACAATTTCGCCAATAAAGGGGATCAGGATGATGGAGAGCACAATCACACAGAGAAGAAGCCAGATAAATCTCGAAGAGATTTTGGACATACTCTTAGGAAGCCATGTTTGAAAATTCATCATATTTAATTAATGTGGGTTATTTTTCATTTTTATTTATTGACGATGTGTCTCCGTGTCACGTGTTTTCTTCTTCTCTTGAAGCATCTCCAAACTATTTTCAATTTCTTTTATCATTGGAAATGTCTCATCAAAAACCGATTTTAGAATATCCAACGCCTTTTTATAATACTTTTTCGCCTGTGCATAGTCACCTTGTACACCATACAATTCACCCATATTATTATAAATCAGGGCTATGTATGGATGATCCTTCCCATAAACGGATTTCAGAATATCCAAAGCCTTTTGGTAATACTCCATGGCCAATTTGCTATCTTTTTGACAAGAGTACACCTCGCCGATATTGATATAGTTGATGGCCACCTCAGGATGATTCTCTCCAAAAAACGATTTTTGAAGGGACAAGGCCTTCTGGTAATACTCCAAGGCATGGAGATAGTCGCCTTGATTATAATACACCACGCCAATACTCCCATAGATTTGTGCCACATTAGGATGCGACTCACCAAAAAAGGCCTTCATAATCTCCAAACTCTTCTGGGTGTACTCCAACGCCTGGGTATATTCTCCCAAAGAGCAGCATACCAGTCCAAGATTATTGTAGATTTCTGCTATATCGGGGTGTTGCTCCCCGTAAATCGTTTTTTGAATGGCCAAAGCCTTCTGGAAGCACTCGGATGCAGGCACAAAATCTTCCAAATTAGCATATACGGTCCCCATGTTGAGGTAACTGGTGGCCACGTCAAGATGATTCTCTCCCAAAATCGACTTTCTGATAGCCAAGGCTTTTTGGTGACAATCCAATGCTTGGGCATAGTCGCCCAGATCTTCATACACAATACCCAGATCGCTATAATTCAAAGCCACATCAGGATGGTTCTCCCCATACACTGCTTTTCGAATCCCCATCGCCTTTTGGTAATACTCCAGTTCCTGGGCATAGTCGCCAAGTTCCCCATAAATATTGCCGATATTGCCATAGCAAGTGGCCACATCTGGATGGTTTTCTCCATAAACCGATTTGCGGAGGTTCAAAGACTTTTGGTGATAATTCAGTGCTCGCTCGTATTCGCCGACATGAGAGTACACTATTGCGATATTGTTATAGCACATCATCACATAAGGATGGGACTCTCCGTATTGCGACAGGGCGTGGCGCAGCGCGCGCTGGTAATATACCAAAGCATGTTTATAGCCCGCGAGGTAGTTCAGCATGAACGAACCCGCATCCAACTGCCACTCCACCTTCGTCGTGTCGAGGGCTGCCCGCATCATCAGGTAATGGAAGGCGGAGTCATTTTCAAATTGCGAGGCGAATTTCTCGTAGAAACTGTAGCAGCGGCGCCCCAGTTCGTCGATATCGGCGGCCAATACGGCTTCGGCCTGCTGCAACTTTTCTTTCTCTTCGTTGAGCGCTTGCGCTTTCTTTTGCGCATCCTTGATCTGCTGCGACACATCGCCGCGGGAGCGCAGCAGAGAGTCGGCTTTCACCAAGTCACCATTCTCAATGCAGAACGACACCTGCCGGTAGAACTCGTCCAGCAGGTCGTAATCGAGTTCCGAGTACCGTTTGGCCATGTCGGAGACGAGTTTCTCGTTGCTCTCCTGATATGCATAGAGTTTCTGTAAGGCTTGGCGGTATTCCTCCTCGGTAATCTTGTTTTCCTCCTTGAGGGCGTCGATTTCATCTTCCTTCTGTTGCAGTTGCTTCTGTAGCTGTCGGCGCAGTTTTCGTTCGGCGGCCAATTGGTCGTCGGCGAGCTTCTCCTTGGTCTCCATCGAGATCACCAGCGGATTGGAGGAGCAGACATACTGCTTTTTCAGCATGTCGGGATCGGTGAGCACATAGCCCTGCTTCTGCACGTCGCTGAGGTAGAACTTTTGGTCGGGGGCGGTCAGGGTGAAGTCGCCGTTGGCGTCGGCCACGGTGGAGTGTCCTCCGGTCAGTTGAATGGAGACCCCCCCGATGCGGGTGCCCGGAATCAGATTACCTTTGCTGTCCATACGGCCCTTGGTCTTCGCATAGCCCGTCTGGGTGGTCTGGGCTGGGGCGAAAAGGGTACACAGCAAAAGGAGATAGAGTAATCTCATACCCCTGCAATGATACAGTATAACAAGAATATGTTTCATCATTTCTGCTTGATTAACTTTTTCACTTCATCAATTTTCTGAATGACCGCTTTGGCCTGCGAAGATTTCTTTCCATATTTGGTCTGTGTGATTTCCAAAACATTCTGATAATGCTCCAGAGCTGTGTTGTAATCTCCCAATTGAACCTGCAGGTCGGCCACAGCCTTCTCGTACATAGCAATCGCAGGATGGCTGGAACCCGCCAATGCCACCATCATATCCAATGCATTCTGCAGGTATTGCAACGCCCCTTCCAGGTCGCCCTTCCCGGCAAGTGAAAATCCGATATTATAGTTGCACACAGCCACTTGCGGATGGTTTTCACCATAAACTTTTTTATTGATTTCCAATGCCTTCTGATAGTACACAACGGCAGAATCATATAATTTTTGTCGGAAATACAAAACTCCAATATCATTATAATTAATGGCTGTAGCCACATGATCCTCACCATCCACTTTCTTTTTGATGGCCAAGGATTTCATATAATATTCCATCGCTTGGGCATAGTCGCCATGATTGGATAAAAGCCGTCCCATATCGTTGTAGCAGGCGGCAACGGTGGGATGTTCATCCCCATATACCTTCAACCGGATGTCGAGTGCGGCCTGATAATATTCCATCGCGCCCTCAAAATCACCTTTACGCGCCAATACGCCCGCCAATTCATTGCAACTCAACGCCACGTCAGGGTGATCATGTCCATATATCTTATTTCTGATTTCCAATGCCTTAACATGAAACTCCAACCCACGGTCATTATCTCCTTTCATAAAATACAAACGACCAATGTTGTTATAGACATCCGCCACTTCGGGATGATTTTCGCCATAATATTGGATGGAGATGTCTAAGGCTTTCTGGTAATCAGCGAGGCCCTCATCGTAGTTGCCCACGCGGGTATGCACCAGTGCTACATTATTGTAACTGATGGCTGTGGTGGGATGGGAGTCACCGAAAATCTGCTGCCGGAGTTCCATCGCCTTTTGGAAATTCTCCAGCGATTTGGGGAAATTGGACATGCGGAAATACTCCCGTCCGATCTGGTCGTAGGTGGAGGCCACCATCGGATGCCGCAGGCCATATACCTCCATCAGGATCTGCAACGCCTTCTGATGATACTCCAATGCTTGGGCGTATTCGCCTTGGTCGGAACAGACAAATCCAATTTCGCTATAGCAGTCGGCCACTTCAGGATGAGATTCCCCATATATTTTTGTGCGGATTTCAAGGGCTTTATTCATATACTCCATCCCCTTTTCCTCATCCCTTTTATAATTGTAGTACAACGCACCCAACGCAAGGTAACTGTTGGAGATATCGGGATGCTCATTGCCAAACAGTGCCTTCCGGATTTCCAAGGCTTTCTCAAAATCCTTCAAAGCACTCTCATAATCCCCCTGTTGGGAATGCAAACTGCCGAGATTATGATACACATTGGCCACTTCAGCATGATTCTCGCCATAATTCGATTTCAGAATATCCAACGAATTTTGATAATACTCCTCAGCAGTGGTATAGGAGCCCTGTACCGAATTGACACTTCCTATGTTATTGTAGCACAATGCGATTTCGGGGTGATGTTCGCCATAAACTAAAGTGGCAATTTTCAAGGCATATTGAAAATTCTGAAGGGCTGAACCATATTCACCCTTATCGAAATTGAGGTGACCAATATGGTTATAGCACTTGATCGGAAGTGACTTCTCCCCTACTTCGTCGGATAAGGCGAGGAGCAACGCCCGCTCGTAATAGGTCATGGCCTGGTCCAATCGGGCCACGTACTGGAACAGGTATTCGCCGGCATCGAGCTGCCATAGCACGTTGAAACTGTCGAGGCGGGCGCGAATCTCAAGGTAGTAGGCGGCGGAGTCGCGCTGGTTTTGCAGTTGGAAGATTTCAGACTTGTGGTAGCAGTCGGCGGCCAGTTCGTCGCGGGTGATGCGGGCGAGTGCCTCGCTCTTCTCCAGTACCTCACGCACCTGGGCGTTGGCGGCTACCTGCTGGTCGAGTTGGTTCACCCTCGATTGTATGCTGCCTTTAGTCGCGATGAGCGAGTCGGCCTCCTGCAGCCGTCCGTTGAGAATGCAGTCGCTGATGCGCCGGTTGAACTCATCCAAATTGTCGAAATCGATACTCACATAACGCTCTGCCATCGCCTTGACGAGGCGGGAGCTATTATCCTGTTCGTCATATATTTGCTGGAGGGCGGCACGGTACTCCTCTTCGGTGATGCGGTTTAGTTCGCGCAGCGAGTCCATCTCCTGCTCGCGCTTTTGCAGCTGCTGTTGCAGTGTGCGGCGCAGTTTCCGCTCGGCGGCCAGCTTTTCGTCCTGTTGCTGCGAAGGTGTCTCCATTGAAATCACCAACGGGTTGGAGGAGCATACATACTGCTTTTTCAGCATGTCAGGGTCGGTGAGCACGTAGCCCTGCTTCTGCACGTCGCTGAGGTAGAACTTCTTGTCGGGAGCGGTCAGGGTGAAATTGCCGTTGGCGTCGGCCACGGTAGAGTGCCCTCCCGTAAGTTGGATGGAAACACCACCGATGCGGGTGCCTGAAATCAGATTCCCATTGTTGTCCATGCGTCCCTTGGTCTTCGCATAGCCCGTCTGGGTGGTCTGGGCGAACGCGAAGGTGGCGGCGAGGAGGAAAACGAGGGTGAAAACCTTTTTCATTATAATATCATTGATTATTTCTTGAAAATCATATCCTTATCTGAAAATGGCGGACAGATGGTATCGTCGCATAATGGTATGGAAGCTGAAATGGGATACCTAGCCCGTTGCGCCGACAATGGAATTGTCAATGAAACAGTTCCGTTATTGTCAGACCGCACGGTTCGTCCATCTATGTTCACTTCTACCCCCGACAGATACTGTTCCGTAATCGGGTCGTAAAGCAGGAAATGGATGTCTCCAAAGTCAGCCGGATTGCGAGCAATGTTCAACGTCAGATTTTTTGTCAGGGTGACAACGGTATCTGTGGTCAGGAAGTGTTTACAAGAGAAGGTCACATGCACAGGTTTGTTGAGGTATTTGTGCGGGATGTTGCGGAAAACCAGCTTCCCATCGATGGTGCGGAGCGTGTCGGTCTCGGTCTTGTTGTCGAGCGCGAGGGTCACCACCGCATCCTTCATCGGCGGCAGGTTGTCGTTGTGTACGGAGGTCTCTTTCACTTGTACGGTCACATCCACGGGCTGACTATTGCGCCACACTCCCAGCAATACAGCCAGCAACACCAGCGCACCCACAGCCCAAGCGATGGCTTTCATCCTGCGCTGGCGGCGGTGGCGTTTCCATATCGTGTCAAATTCGACGTTTAGCAGTTTGGAGATGAGTTGCACGTAGGCCCGCTCGCGGTTCAGCCACGGCAAGCGGTGGATTTTCTCATGGATATTCGCCCCCAAAATCTCGGGCAGCCCCAGCTTATCCACCACAGGGTTGAAACACTCCGTTTCGGGATTTCCGCTATGCGGTTCTCCATCTACTATGAAGAAATGGATATCCTTAGTCCTTCCTAACTGATGGAAGAACTCAATTTCCTTCCCCACCCATTCCGATTTGGCCGAATGGGGAGAGCAAATTACAATGAGGTGGCGGGAAGCCGCTAACCGATCCTGCAGTTCTTGTGACAGTCCCCCTGGCTGTATGTCGGTGGGAGCGAAAAACACCGGCTTAATAGGGGTACGCATCCACCCGCGCTCGCTGCACAGTGTGGCCGGCATCCGGTAGTGCTCCAGTTTTTTCTGCAACCGCTTTCCCCACTTAATGTCGCGGGAGTTATAGCTAATAAATGCAAAATACTTGTATTGCGAATGGGTGAACTGTGTATCCATTATAGTAGAACAGATTTAATGACAGAATACGACCTGAATTCGTTTCAGGTTTAGTCTGCAAAAATAATAAAAAATTGAAAATGAAAGAAGTGCGGGCGAAAAAAACGTCACAGAAAGTGCATTACGGGTGCAAAACTCTCTCCATGGCATCCGCGAATGCATTGTAGAAAAGGTCGCCGACAAGATTGTAGCCTTTGGCGGTGAAATGCACGCGGTCGGACTGTGCATAGCCTGCGGCACGCCACTTCTGCATCGAGCCAAAGCCGCCCATGATGGCAAACTGGTCCCATACGGCACCGCCCACGGCATCGGCCAAGCGGTAGCACACCTTCTGCACCAACTTCCCGTTGGGATTGGCATGGGCGCGCCTCCCCGAACCCTTGTAACTATCGTTGTTGGTGAGGAAGATGAAGGCACAGTCGGGATTCACCTGACGGAACATCTCCACAATTTTCAGATAGTTATTCTTAAATACCAACGTGTCGAAGTTCGGACCAGAAGCATCGTTGATGCCGATGCCAAAGATGACCAAGTCGGGATTCACCAACTGCATATCCTCCACAAAGTCGGCGCAACGGATATAGGAGTCGGTAGCGGCGCCATTCACCCCGATAGAGTGGAAGGTAACACCCGGTTTATCATTTTCCAGCAACAGTCCCGTAACCGTAAAATCACCACCATCATGGCAATTCAGTTTGATGGTAAATGTATCGGTAACCACTGGTAAATCAAATACATAACGGCGACTTACCGACGAGTAGTCTTCCGGGAAATACTCCTTGCCGTCGAGCACCAACGAGGGCAGTACCTCCACCGTGTCGCACGGATAGCCCAGCAAGGTGACTCGCGTGGTGCCGTAACTGAAGTTGCTGTCGATAAGGCGGATGGTAAAAGCCGCGTTCGAGTCGGCGGAATAGACCGCAATGCCGCAGGCGCCGAGCCGTTTGTCGTGCGACTTATACACATTCCGCACCAGTTCGAACGGCACGGTTCGTCTCACCCGATAGTCAATGGGATTGTTGCACTTGTTGGCGGTGGAATAGGGAAAAATCATCCCTCGGCCCGAAACAGCATTGGGACAATTGCGCAGAATGTTCTGCCGAATGCGGTTCGACATCGTACCCGCCTGCACGTGCGAGCCCCCGATATGGAGGATGCTCACACTCCCCTCCCCTGTCTTCATAACATTATCTAATTTATTAAAAAACAGAGAAATAAAAGTGCTATCTGAAGCGATATAGAGCGTATCATCCTCATAATGCACCACCGCCAACGAGTCGGGGATAACCGGAGTAAGCCGTTGTGCCGAAAGACGACTAGCGGATAAAAACGGCAGCGCGAAGAGGATCAACAAAAAATAGTAGTAGGAGATTTTTTTCAGCATGGTCATCATTCATTTGCGGGTGTGGATAGGTCAACTTCAACCCCATTCTCTATCAGATAATGTTTGTAAGAGGTCTCGAAAGCCTCTTTGAGGTAAGCGGAAATTTTTTCAGCGCCGGCGGGCGAGAAATGCACATAGTCCTGACCTGCAAGACCTTTGTTCACCCAGGAGAGCATGGAGTTCTTGCCGCCCATCACCTCAAACATGTTCCAGAAGGCAGCCCCGTTGCTCAAGGCCGTAGATTTCAGTTCCTCCACCATCAGTTCCATCATGGGATAACTCTGGCGGATGCCGTTGACCACGGTGGACATATCCGACGGCCCGATGAACAGGATCGGACAATTGGGATAGATACTTTGCAGGTAGCGGATTTGGCGACCGATGCTGGCCGCGTAGCTCTTCACGCCCTTCTCGCTACTGCCGACGGCGGGCATAGCGTTGCCGCCGTACTGGAGGATGATCATCGCCACATCGGTTTTGCGGTAGCTGGTGGCGAGCAGGGTGCCATCGTTGCTGGTGAAATCGGTGCCGGAGTTGCCGCGCATGGCCACATTGTCAACGGCCACACCGCTGCCGGCATCCACCATCACGCCGTAGATGTCGGCGGTGCCGGAAAATGAGATCCGGAAGGAGTTGAGTGTGGCGGGCAGGTTCCAGTCCAAGATCTGAAAACCGCCGACGGAGTCACAGGTGAGCGTTTCGGAGACTTCCCCACCAGTCAGAGTGGCGGAAAACAAGCCGTTACGGTCGTTGAGCAGCACACGGACACGGGTAGCCCGAGTACGCGAGAAGGAACAGCTGGCGCTGCCGGTAACACGGTAATATTTCGACATGATGCCGTATTTCTTGGTCTTGTCGCGGCTGGCCGTCCCGTAGGTGGCATACTGCGTGTAGTTGTCGGATGCCCACTGGCTGACCGTGCTGGTAGGACAGCTCTGCACAACCGGCAGCAAGCCCGGACCGCCACCGCCGAACAGGCTCTGGAAATAGCCCCGCAACGTGCTGGTGAAGCGGTCGAGTTCTATCTGCGAGTCGCCGTAATGCAGCACCCGGATGGTGCGACCATCGTGCTTGGCGGAGGCAGCAGCCTTATAGAAAGCATTGAAATACTCGTAGTTATCATTGGGGAAATAGATACGGGAGACATGCTCCTGCATGGCCTGCTCGTACATCTCCAGCAGTTTGCGCTGCCGCTCTATCGAGTCGTTTTCGGCGGCCAACGCGGCCTCCGCCTCCTCACGCTCACGTTTCAGTTCCTCCGCCTCTTTGATTTCGGCCTCCACCACCTCCTGCGAACGGTTGGTCAGCACATTCTCCAACCCCGCAAAACGGAGGTTGAACGGTCCGATCTTCACCCCATCTTTCGGGAAAAAGACACACACCAACGCCAACAAGGCGATGATGATAAAGATGAAGATGACAATTTTATAAATTTTCATGCCAAAATGCTATAGGACTGAAGGTTTGCTAAAGGTTAGTTCCATTCTTCAGGATTCACCTCGTCGATTTCTTCGCGCAGATTTTCAATGATAAACTCCTGACGCTCACGGCTGTTGTTACCCATATAATAGTCCAGCAGTTCTGAAATCTTGGTGTTGGGTTCCAGCACGATGGGTTCAAGCCGCATCGACTCGCCGATGAAGTGTACAAACTCGGGCGGCGAAATCTCACCCAGACCTTTGAATCGGGTGATTTCAGGTTTGGAAATCTTCTTCATCGCATCCTGTTTCTCCTGCTCGCTGTAGCAGTAGATGGTTTTCTGCTTGTTGCGCACGCGGAAGAGCGGGGTCTGCAAGATATACACATGGCCGGCGCGTACCACGTCGGGGTAATAGTTCAAGAAGTAGGTCATCAGCAGGAGGCGGATGTGCATACCATCCACATCGGCATCGGTGGCGATGACAATATTGTTGTAGCGAAGGCCTTCGATGCCAGCGTCGAGGTTGAGGGCGGCATTGAGCAGACTCAACTCCTCGTTCTTATAGACATCCGCTTTCTTCATGACATTCAGCGTTTTACCACGCATGCTGAACACCGCCTGCGTCTTGCTGTCGCGCGAGGTGGTGATGGAACCAGAGGCCGACAGACCCTCGGTGATGAAGATGGTGGAGCTGAGTCCTTCGGCGTTGCGGTCGGTATTGTAGTGGTACTTGCAGTCGCGGAGTTTGGTATTGTTGAGACTCACCTTTTTCTGAATCTCCTTATTTCCCTTCTTAATGTTGGCAATTGCCTTACGTTCGGCCTCCGACTCAAGGATTTTCTTTTTGATGATATCCCCTACCTCTGTGTGCATGTGCAGATAGTTGTCTAACAGTCTGCCTACCACATCGTTCACGTAGTTACGGATGGTCTGACCATCGGGCTGCATGAGAGTGGAGCCGAGGCGGATTTTGGTCTGCGACTCAAACACCGGCTCCTGCACCTTGATGGAGATGGCGGCGACCAGTGCGTTGCGGATGTCGTTGGGGTCGTAATCCTTGCCGAAATAGGTGCGCAGAGTCTTGACGATGGCCTCACGGAAGGCGTTCTGGTGTGTGCCGCCCTGTGTGGTATTCTGGCTGTTGACAAACGAATAGTACTCCTCGCCATAGTGGCGGGTGGTGTGGGTGATGACGAACTCAAACTTCTCATCCTGCAACTGGATGGGGTCGTACAGCATCTCGTCTTTGTTCACATTATTGCAAAGAAGGTCATACAAACCGTTTTTGGAGAAGATTTTTTGTCCGTTGAAATGGATGGAAAGCCCCCGGTTGAGGTAGGCGTAATTCCACATCATTTTTTCGATATATTGGGTAAACCAGCGGTAGTTGACGAAGATAGAGTCGTCGATGATGAAGGAGGTGAAAGTGCCGGAACGCTGGTCGGAGAGTTCGATGGGCGACTCGTTGGTGAGCTGTCCGCAGGAGAACTCGGCGGATTTGGTCTGTCCGTCGCGGAAGCTCTGCACCTTGAAGTAGGTGGAAAGGGCGTTGACGGCCTTCACACCCACGCCGTTCTGACCGATGGAGTTGGTGAAAGCCTCGCTGTTGAATTTGCCGCCAGTGTTGATCTTGGAGACGCAGTCCACCATCTTGTTGAGCGGGATGCCGCGGCCGTAGTCGCGCACCGCCACGACATTGTCCTTGATGGAGACCTCGATCGTCTTGCCATGCCCCTGCATAAACTCATCGATGGAGTTGTCGATGACCTCTTTGAGGAGCACGTAGATACCGTCGTCGTGGGAACTTCCGTCGCCCAGTTTGCCGATATACATGCCGGGACGGAGGCGGATATGTTCGTACCATTCGAGGGTGATAATGTTGGAGTCGTTGTAATTTTCAGCCATTTTCTTTAGAAGATAATTGATGAATTTCGGGCGCAAAGGTATGCAAAAAAACTGACTTTTCAGGGCGTTTTTTCGTAATTTTTTGAGCCGTTGATTGTTTGTAATTCTTAAAGAAAAGCGTTAGAAAAATGTTGAAAAAATAAGGGGAAAGCAGGGAGAAATTCCAGAAAGTTCATGTAAATTTGCAAACTAAAATAATTAGGTCATTATATATTGATAAATAATTAAAACACAATAATTTATGAAAAAAGCAACCTTTTTAATCCTGCTCTGCGCTGCCATTATGGGCGTGGGATGCAGTTCCTCCAATGCCACCAAGAGCAATTCCGCAACCAAAGAAGCCAACGGTGAATCGGCTGATGAGCAGACAGAGGCGGTTCAAGAAACAAAAACAGAACGCAATATGGACGATTTAACGAAAGTGATTTTCAAGACCAGCATGGGCAACATCACCATTGCTCTTTATGACAACACACCGCTCCACAAGGAGAATTTCCTGAAACTCGTCAAGGAGAACTACTACGACGGAGTTCTCTTCCACCGCATCATCCAAGGCTTTATGATTCAGACTGGCGACCCCGACTCCAAGGGGGCTCCGACTGGCAAGATGCTCGGCAATGGCGGTCCCGACTACACCATTCCCGCTGAGTTTCGCGCAGAAAACTACCACAAGCGTGGTGCAGTGGCTGCCGCACGCCTGGGCGACCAGCAGAATCCCACCAAAGCCTCATCAGGCTCACAGTTTTATATTGTTGATGGCAAGCCTTTCACCAAAGACCAGCTGAACCAGATCACGATGGCTTACGGCACCTCCTTCACCGATGAGCAGACCGAGATTTACACCACCGTGGGTGGCGCTCCGTTCCTTGACATGCAGTACACGGTATTCGGCGAAGTGGTGGAAGGTATGGATGTGGTAGATAAGATTGCCGCACAGAAGAAAGACCGTTTTGACCGTCCTTTCAACGACATCAAAATCATCTCTACTACGATCGTAGAAAACGAAGAATAAGTCAAAATACAACTCACCTCACAAAATCTTTCATTCATGTCAATCATTGAAAAAATCAGTTCTGAATTAGAGAATTTCAACGTCAACACGGCAGATGCGTTAGAGAAGTTCCGGATGCAGTTTTTAAGCAAGAAGAGCGAGTTGCAGGGACTGCTCAGCGAGATCAAGAACGTGCCGGTGGAAGAGCGCAAGAACTTCGGGCAGCAGGTCAACCTGCTGAAGCAGCGTGCGCAGGCCATCTTCGAGGAGCATCGCGCCCGTCTGGAGGCCAGTGCCCCCACCCAGCAGAATGACATTGACGTAACCCGCACTGCAGCCACCGCAGAACTCGGCTCGCGCCATCCCATCTCCCTGATGATGGACGAGGTTTGCAGCATCTTCGAGCGCATCGGCTTCACCACCGTGACGGGTCCCGACATCGAGGACGACTGGCATATCTTCACGGCGCTCAACTTCCCGGAGGAGCATCCCGCCCGCGACATGCAGGACACCTTCTTTGTGGATCAGAAGCCCGACATCGCCTTGCGTACTCATACTTCCACCCTGCAGGTGCGCACCATGGAAAAACAGCAGCCGCCCATCCGCGTGATATGCCCCGGCCGCGTGTTCCGCAACGAGGTCATCACCTCCCGCGCCCACTGCATCTTCCATCAGATGGAAGGCCTGTACATCGACAAGAACGTCTCTTTCGCCGACATGAAGCAGACCCTGCTCTATTTCGCCAAGCAACTTTTCGGCGAGAATACGCGGATTCGTCTGCGTCCCTCATACTTCCCCTTCACCGAGCCGTCGGCGGAGATGGATGTGTCGTGCAATATCTGCGGCGGAGGAGGATGCGCCCTGTGCAAACACACCGGATGGGTAGAAATCCTCGGCTGCGGCATGGTGGACCCCAACGTGTTGGAGAACTGCGGTATCGACAGCAAGGTGTACTCTGGTTTCGCCTTCGGCCTCGGCATCGAAAGAATGACGATGCTCAAATATAAGACCAACGACATCCGCCTCTATTTTGAGAACGACGCCCGTTTCATCCAGCAATTCACCGCTGCCGGCCGTTAATCGTGCGCAGACATGGGCAAGCTCATCGCATTCATACAAAAATATCTGCATATCATTGTATTAGTGATATTGTTCATCGTGGGCTTTTACTTCATCTATCAGTCCACCACCTACCCGCGATTTGCCATTGCCCATGCCACCTCTACCATCACGGCTCCCATTAACAAACTGAGTTACAGCATCATCAGTCATTTTAATCTGCGTCCCGAAAACGACGCGCTCGTACAGCAGAATCTCCAACTGCTTCAAGAGCGGGAGTCCAACTACCTTGTTAGCAGCGACTCGATTGCGACTGCGGAGAGTGTGGTGACCGACACCAACACCCACAAGACCACCCGCACGAAGCTGTACGACTACTCCACTGCCAACGTGGTGTACAACACCATTCACCGCAAATGCAACTATATGATGATTGACAAAGGCTCCGAGGACGGCGTAGTGCCCGACATGGCCGTGCTGTCGGCCAGCGGCATCGCCGGCGTAGTCACCGACGTAACGCCCCACTTTGCCACCGTCACTTCCCTACTCCACCCAAACAGCAACATCAGCGCGAAGGTCATCCCCGCCAACCAACTCGGCACCGTGACCTGGAAATTCGGCGACCCGTCGTCCGCCTACCTGAACGACATCCCTGAACACATGAGCATTAACGTGGGCGACAGCGTCGTCACCAGCGGCTTCTCCGACATCTTCCCCAGCGGACTCCTCATCGGCGTCATCAGCGAAAAGAGCAAGTCGCCCAACGACAGCTTCCTTACCCTCAAGATCAAACTCGCCACTGATTTCAACCATGTCAACCACGTATATATTGTCCGAAATCTTTACAAAGAAGAGATGGACCAATTAAAAGAAAAAATGGAAGATGAATAACGCGATCACCAAACAGATTCTGAGCTTCTTCCTCCTTCTGGCGCTCCAAATTCTGGTGTGCAACCACATCTACGTGTTTGGCTTCATCAACCCCAATGTTTACCTGCTGGCCATTCTGCTGCTGCCCATCACACTGCCCAAATCCGCCCAGTACGCCATCGGCTTCACCACCGGCCTCATCGTGGACATCTTCGACCTCACCCTCGGCATCCATGCCGTTGCTACCCTCGCGCTGGTAGCCCTGCGTCCATGGATTATCAAATTATTAAGTGTCAATAAGATAAAAACAGAGGAAATCATCCCGACACCCAAGACCAAAGATTTCTCGTGGCTTCTTTACTATACGCTAATCATGGTGTTTATCCACCAGACCTTCACCAGTCTGCTCGAAATCTGGAGTTTTAACCGCTTCGGCATGACCTTCCTTTCCATCCTCATCAACACGGCCATCACCACTTTGTTGATTCTTTGTATCGAATATATTTTCATCCCCAATAAGTCAAACCTCAATCAATCATTATAATGAAATCAAAATTAGTCATTGGAAACTGGAAAATGAACAAGGATTTCGAGGCTGCTGAAGAGCTCACCACCGCCATTCAGGAGGCCATCGAGAATATCAACTTGAAAACAGAGGTCGTGCTCTGTCCGCCGTTCCCCTACTTGGAGTTGGTGACCGACATGGCCGACGAGTCGAACTTCAACGCGGGAGCACAGAACTGCAGTCAGTTCAACGACGGTGCATACACTGGTGAGGTGTCGGCGGCGATGCTGGCCGGCATGGGCGTCACCTTCTGCATTGTCGGGCACTCCGAACGGCGCAAATATTTCCACGAGACCTCAGAGGTGATTGCCGAGAAGGTGAATCGTCTCATCGAGCAGGAAATCATTCCAGTAGTTTGTTGCGGCGAGGTGCTGGAGGAGCGCCAGGCAGGCCGCCATTTTGAAGTAGTAGAAGCCCAGATCAAAGAGGCGCTTTTCCACTTGCCCAAAGAGAAGTTCGAGCATGTGGTCATCGCCTACGAGCCCGTATGGGCCATCGGCACCGGCGAGACCGCCACACCCGCGCAGGCCGAAGAGATGCATAAGTTTATCCGTACTTTGGTGGAAAAGAAATATGGCACCGAGACGGCGTACAACAGCTACATCCTCTACGGCGGCAGCTGCAATCCGAGCAATGCCATGGACCTCTTCACGCAGGAGGATGTGGACGGCGGACTGATCGGCGGCGCATCGCTCAAATCGGGCGATTTTGTAGCCATCATCGAGGCTGCAGAGACAGCAGTCAACGAGAACTAACAAAGGACTGACATTCCGATATAGGTGTAGGGGCGCAAAATTTTGCGCCCCTACTTTTTTGATGACACCAACTAAAAACGGGCAGCCAGGATTCTGACTGCCCGTTTTGAACTATAGGGAATGATGATTATCGGCGGGTAACTTTCACCACGGCGGTACGACCGTCGGTGGTGGTGAAACGCACGAGGTACATGCCCGGAGCGTAAGCGCTGAAATCGAGCTGCTTCTCCCCTACCAGCTGACTGTTGGAGAGGATGCGGCCGAACATGTCGCAAATCTGCACCTCGCAGGCAGTGGCAGCCTCAAAGCTCACATTCACCAGACCGGTGGTAGGATTCGGATAGAGGCTCACACCCAACATTTCTGCTTCATCAATACCCACGATTTCGAGAATGTCGGCATTGCTGCGCGGCAAAATCTGGTAGGTGGGTTCGTCATCTGGCATATAGATGGAGGCAAAACCCATCACATCCGCATTGGCACCAGCGGCCAAAATGGTATCCAAAGTCTTGAACTGGTTGCGGAACATAGCGCTGCCCGTCTCGTCGGTCATAACCACTTCTGTGGTTTCGTCGGTGGTGAACTCAAGGCCATCGGGGAAGGTGACATTGTTGATGCGAACCAGACGGGACTCATATTCAGCGAAGTTGGATGTAAGCTGCTGAATATCAACAAGCACCGGATTAACAGCAGCCGTACCGAAAGCGGCTGCCCAGTCGGCTACCGGAACCATCTCATTGAGACCATTGTACAAGCTATAGGTTCCCACGATACCACCACTGATGACATCACCCTCATTGTAAGTGCGGGTGACAACAGGGGTAGAATTGTCATACACGAGGAGTCCGCCAGTGGCATCTTCAATGAAGATGCGACGGCCGTTGCGGTAAACGAAAGTGACGCTACCCGTAATACGGTAGGTGCCTGCAGTGAGTGCTCCAGCAGCCTTGAACTCGGCGATGTTGGCCACAGCGGTCGGGAAAGTATATTCGGCGAAAGCCACATTGCTGGGATCCATACCTCCCTTGAAAGCGCGGGCTTTCAGCGTGCAGGTGCTGTCGATCACGAAAGGATTGTAGTACTGCATGCTGGTTTCATCGGGGGTGGTGCCATCGGTGGTGTAATAGATGGTAGCACCCTCAGTGGCGCAGGTCAGCGTAACCGTGATCGGGTTAATGTAGCTGTTGCTGGGTTCGGAGATGACCGGATCATCCACCACGCTCGGCTCCAAGCCGGTAACGCCATACACACGCACGCGGTCAAAAGTACAGTGAGCGGTGTTGGACGGAATATCATCCTCATCCAATTCAATCTGGAATTTCAGGCGCACAGAATAATACTGGCCGGAATCGGAAACGAAATAGGTGAAATCCTGCGGGTTGGTGGTCAGCACATATACGGAGTCAGCACCATAGGTGGCACCGCCATCGAGTGAGCGACTCACGCGGAGGTTCACATGCTGGTTGCGATATTTGGCGGCAAACTCAACCTTGGTGACATTGTGCAGGTTGAAGTTGGTGATAGCATAACCCATCGCGTCGGGAGAACTGGTGTACCAGCGCATCTGCATCGACTGGGCATCATCAATGGGATAAGTCGTAGAAACAGTACCAAAGTAGCTACCCCATTGCTGGTCCTCAGGACCATCGTAACGGATTGTTGGGTTATTATAAGTATTGGTAGCGTTAAAATCTTCATCCGCCTCGAAACCAACCGTATAGATTACTTCATCAATCGGAATCACCGCATTCAGGGCAACGGTAGCCACCACATCGCCGGAGGTCAGCGTAACGGTACCGTTGGCAGAAGCCTCACCCACGAAAGTAACGGTCACCTCGGCGGCATTAGCGTTGGTCGGCAGCGTGGCGGGAGTCACCTCGAAAGCGGCGTTATCCACCGTTATGGCGATGGTTTCCGTGAGGTTGAAGGCCGTCACCGTGAAGGTGTGCGTTTCGTTGGTAGCCTCAAATGAGAGAGCGTTCTCGGAGGTTTCGATGGCCACGTATGTTGTGGTGAGCAGGAAGATGGCAGTGTCGGTGGCCAGAACCGCATTGTCGCTGGTCACCAAAGAGACGATGTACTGGCAGTCGCCAATCTCGGTCAGATAATCCATCAAGTCAGCACTTTGATGTGCAGTCACTTCGTCTGCATCGTGGAGATAGGTGTCGAGCACATTCTCACCATTGAGGGTGAGTTCCACATGGATCATCGAACCATTTTCAAAATCAAAATAGTTATAAGTAAATGCAGGATTGATGACGGCATTCTGCTCATACACTTCACCGTATGCAGGAGAAGTAATCGTGACATCTGCAATCATCGAAACGATGTCGTACTCTCCGCGCGGGGCGAGACGATGCTGGTCATCGTGAGGGATAGCGAAACCCGTCACGCTGCACATTCCTGACGGCACGGAATAGTTATCAAGGACACGAAGTTGGTTGCAGGCCAAAATCTCATCACTTCCCTGTGTTAGCGTCACATAGCTGTTGCTAGAAGTGCTGAAAGTACCGCTTTGGAAAGTAGCGTTAGTGACGGTCACGAGTTTGCAGTCATAATCGTCGAAGTTGGCATTCAATTCAGCAATGGTCACCTCAATGGGCTCAACTGCAGTGCCCTGAGTGGGTGTAGGATTGATGAATTCAGCATTAGCGATTTCTACCAATCCATAATAGGGAGATCTCACACCGCAGACACCGCCGCTGATGACATCGCCATTGGTGAAAGTCGGCATGCCCGAACCATAGATGCAGGTAGCGGCAGTGGCATCCTGAATGAAGATGTAACTACCCGTCTGATGGCTTACCGTGAGGTCGCCGGTCAGTTTGAAGTAATTGTGTTCCGCATCGTTTTTGAACTCTGAAATGGTGCTCACCTCGGTAGGAAGCACATAATTGGCGGTATTGACAGAACTCACATCCAATCCATCGGCGTATGCGATAGCGGAAAGGGTGGTAGTGGCGTCAATCAGAATCGGTTCGGTGTAAAGCGTACCGGTAAGGTTGTCAGGGGTGGTGCCATCGAGGGTGTAATAGATAGATGCCCCTTCTGAGGCGCAGGTAATTTCCACAGAGAAGGAGTTACAGTAGTTGCCCTGAAGTTGTGAGAACTGCGGCTGTGCGGTGATGGGCAGGTCGCTCACACCGCTGATCTCGATATTATCCAGACGGTTGTTACCGCCGGTGCCGCTTGCTCCGTCAAAAGTCACCTTGATATAGACTTCCGACTGGTTGTTGACATCTGTGGGGAATTCAATCGTCATAATGCGTTGCGGATAGGTAGCATTAGTACCCGAATTCATTCCTGTCAGCACGGTATCCTCTACAAAATTCACCCCATCTACACTATGCGACCACGTCTCAGTGACAAAACCAGTGCCGGATCCACGCTCGTTGAAACTTATCTGGATATCCATCATATCAAGTGTAGAAACGACAAAAACCGCGGAGTTGCCGTTGTTGGCACTGCCGATAAAAGTGATATCCTTGGTAGGCGTAGTCACATCACAAAGAGCCGCTGAAGGGGCAGCACCGTTATTGCCGAAATAGATACCGGCGTTGGTACCAGAGGACACCACAGTCCATTCGGAGGAACCGTGCGTACCATCGGCATATAGCGTACCCTCGCCGCATTCGGCCGGCATGGCATTCGGATTGGTGGTGGAAGGGAACGTCCACCCCGCGATGGTGGTGCGCTGGCCCATCACCTGCGACACCGACAGCATCAGTATCATCACAAACACTGATGCAACAAATGATAAAATTTTCTTCATAAAAAATAATATTAAAAATTTATAAATAATTAATTTACATAAAATTACAAGAACTTTACACCATTTTATTGACAATGCAAAGTTAATGATATTTATCGAATGACAAATAGGGTAAGGAAAATAATTTTGGAAAACTTGCACCGAATTCTTCACGCCTCCATTTGCAAGACGACGGCGGATAGAGTGTGCCAGAGGAACACCAACTCAGTATCCTCACACAAACGAACGTAATACGTGCAGTGTGTGGTAAAACTAATTTTTCTTCAGCGTGAAACCCAATTTGTAGCTGCCGGGATGCCCGACAGAGTACCGAGCCTCATTCTTAACCTTGTTCTTAACCGCATCCACCAGCGAAGCCGGAGCGCCACCATCCTTGGTTTTCACCACATCAGTAACTTTTCCGCTTTCGTCAACGGTGCAGACGAACTCGAAATAGAAATCCTTATCGGCGGACAGGGAACTGAAATCGGGTCTCTTTACCCATTTGCCGCCGGAGCCGCTGCCGGTACCGCCACCCGTACAGCCGCCGCTACCAGCTGCGTTGCAATAACCCAGACCGTCGCCGTGGCCGCTGGCTCCGCCATTGCCTGACGTAGTACCGCCAGCCGTTGAAGCCTCCTGACCGGTGCCCACCTTGTCGCTGCCAAACATAGCAGAACTGTTGGGCTTGGGTTGTTCGGGCACATTGGTCTTAGGTCCGGTGGGACTGGTGGCCGTATTGGTGGTAGGAGTGGACTGCCGCTGCTGGGTAGAGGAAGTCGTCTCGGGAATCTCAGGAGACGGTTTCGGATTGGTGGGGTTGAAATTGCCGCCATCCATCATGTTACCACCGCCTGACACATCCTCCAATTCAATCTCCTGCACTTCAACAATCATCTCATCTACCGGCGGATCCGGCGGATTCTTGTGGGTGAAACCGCACAACAGCAGAAACACCAGCAACAAAGCCAGACAGAATGCCGTGGCGCCTGCGGAGATATATTTGTTTCTGACTTCGTAATTCATAACAATAATATTTATGGTTAATTAGACGGGTAAACGGTCGCCATTGCCATGCTAAATTTCGGTTTGTTAAGGGCTTCGCGTTCCTTGTTCAAGGTTGCCACAACGCCCATCATATCCACCATGCACTGTACCGGCACGTCACGGTCGGCACGCAGAATCACCACATGCTGCTCGGTCTCATCCTGGTCCATTGCCACGCGGAGCTGAGCACCCAACGTGTCCAAAGAGGTCGTTCCCGGATCTTGGGCGTCGGCCGGATTAACGTGGAATACATGGAGCGAGTCCACATACACCTCAAGGTTACGCTTCACATTCTGCTGACCGGCCTCGCTGGAAGGAAGGTCCACCCGGATCATGTTGGGAGAGACAAGCGTAGAGGTGATGACGAAGAAAATCAACAGCAGGAACACCAAGTCGGACATCGACGACATGTTGGGTTCCATCTTTTTACTGTGACGGGATTTGATAGCCATGATTCGGTATTTTTAGGACTATTTGCCAGGTTCGTTCAGAAGATCCATAAACTCGGTGGTGTGGCCTTCCAACTGGTGAATCAGTTCGGAGACCTTGTCAACGAGGAAGTTATACAGCACGTATGCGATGATACCCACGATAAGACCGCCCACCGTGGTAATCATGGCCGTATAGATACCGCCCGACAGGTCGGCGATATTGACATTATTAGGATTGCTGGCCATCTCGCTGAAAGCGGTAATCATACCGGTAACGGTACCCAAGAAACCGATCATGGGGGCAATACCGGAGATGGTGGCGATGGAAGAGAGACGTTTCTCCAAACGCTGCACCTCCAACTGACCGGTATTTTCGATGGCGGTGGAGATGTCGCTCAGCGGCTTGCCGATACGGGAGATACCCTTCTCAATCATGTGCGACAGCGGTGACTCGTTGCCCTTGCACAATGCCATGGCGGAATCGAAACGACCTTCGTGGATGAAATCCTTGATGTGGTTCATGAAGTTGGGGTCCACCTTGGTGGCACGGCTCAGCGTGAGCCATCTTTCAATAAACACATAAATCACCCACAACAGCATGAGAATCAATGGAATCATAATCCAAAGACTTGACGGGGCGAAAACCAATTTGAAAAAGCTGACCTTTTCTTCAGTTTGAGCTACAGTTTCTAATAAAAACGGCACATTCATCATAGTAAACATTATTCTTAAAATTTTCGCAAAATTACAATTGTATCACTTGCTATGCGACCATAAAGCCCATTTTTTTCAAACAACTCCGTGTTGAAATTCTTATTTTTTCAACGCAAAAATCTCTCATCAAATTGCATACCTTTGCAACAAATTCAATAAGAATATATAATCTGTTAAATATATGTACGTTACAACACGAAATCAGTCTGTCAAGCACGCAAAAAAGAGCAAGAAATCCAATAATTCCTCCTCAAAAGGTGGAGGAAGTTCCTCCAAAAAGCATCTCACCAAAGAGCAGTGGCATAAAATTTTTGGCATCCTGCTCCTCCTTTTTTCACTCGTAGCCTTCGTTTCCATTTTGTCATTCTGGTTCACCCATGCCGCCGACCAGGAGTACGTGCAGCCCGGCAGCGACACCCAGCCCGGCAACTGGTGCCGCGGATTAGGCGCTTACCTCGCCCATTTCTGCTGCGATGCCACCTTCGGTCTCTTCGCCATCGGCATCCCGTTCCTTACCTTCCTGTACGGCGTGCGGCTCACCTTCGAGAAAACCCTGATGCCGCTGTTCCGCACCACCGTCACCACCGTGCTCACCATGGTGTGGCTCTCGATGTTCCTCGCCTTTTTCTTTGTAAAAAAAGGTGAAGTCGATATCAACTCATTCCCGTCCGGATTCTTTGGCAACTCCATCACCGGACTATTAGTGGACGGTACTGGCAAAATCGCCACCTTCTTCATCCTCCTCGCCCTCCTGCTGCTCATCCTCTTCCTCTGTTACAACATCCCCCCCTCTGTTTTCGTGAAGGCTGGAGCCAAAGTAAAGGACAAATGGGTAGAAAGCCGCAAAAATCGTAACGACAGTGATGACGACGATGATGACGACTACGATGAAGATGATGCTGAAGTAGTGGTGGGTGGAAAGAAGAAAAAGAAAGGCAGTCAGCAGCGCGAAACAGAAGACCTGCCCGGCCAGTACATTGAAGAGTTGGGCGGACTGAGCAAGGAGTATGGCAACAACACCATCGACCTCGGCGGGAGCGAAACGGTGAACCAAAAACCGGAAGCCCCTGTTTCAGAAGTCCCGTTCGACATTGTCAATGGGGATTCCTCCAACGATACCCCACAAGAAGAGAATGTCAACGCAGAAATGGCTGTTGAACCCGACACTCCCGAGCCTGCTCCCCTCGCCCTGCCAGAGCCTGTGCTCCCGTTGGAGGATTACGACCCGCGCCTCGACCTGTCGCACTACCAGTTCCCCACCACCGACCTGCTGCTCGACTACCAGCCCACCGTCATCAACGAAGCCGCCAAGATGCAGGAGCTCCGCGAGAAGAAAGAGCGTATCGAAAAGACTCTCAAGAGTTTCGGCATCGAGATCAAGAAGATTTTCGCCACCATCGGACCCACCGTCACCCTGTACGAAATCGTACCTGCCGAAGGTGTGCGCATCAGCAAAATCAAAAATCTGGAGGACGACATCGCGCTGAGCCTCGCCGCCCTCGGCATCCGTATCATCGCACCCATCCCCGGCAAAGGCACCATCGGTATTGAGGTACCGAACGCCAACCCGCAGATTGTGGCCATGAAGGACATCCTCGACTCCGACAAGTTCCAGAACAACAAATACGACCTGCCCATCGGTCTCGGCAAGACCATCAGCAACGAGCCGTTTGTGGCCGACCTTGCCAAGATGCCGCACCTGCTCATGGCCGGTGCCACCGGACAGGGAAAATCCGTGGGACTGAACGCCATCATCGCCTCACTTCTTTACAAGAAACACCCGTCAGAACTGAAGTTCGTGCTCATCGACCCGAAGAAGGTGGAGTTCACCCTCTATTCGATTATCGAGCGGCACTATCTGGCCATGCTGCCCGGTGCCGACAACCCCATCATCACCGATGTGAAGAAGGTCATCTACACGCTCAACTCGCTGTGTGCGGAGATGGATGCCCGCTACGACCTGCTGCAGCTGGCGCAGGTGCGCAACATCAAGGAGTACAACACCAAGTTCTGCCAACGCAAGCTCTCCCCCACCAACGGTCACCGCTATCTGCCTTACATTGTGCTGGTTATCGACGAGTTCGGTGACCTCATCATGACGGCAGGCCGCGAGGTGGAGACGCCCATCGCCCGTCTGGCCCAGCTGGCCCGTGCCATCGGCATCCACCTCATCATCGCCACGCAGCGTCCGTCTGTCAACATCATCACGGGTGTCATCAAGGCCAACTTCCCGAGCCGTATCGCCTTCCGTGTCACCTCCATTGTGGACTCGCGCACCATTCTCGACGGCAGCGGTGCCAACCAGCTCATCGGCAAGGGCGACATGCTGCTCTCCACTGGTAGCGACCTCGTGCGACTGCAGTGCGCCTTCATCGACACGCCGGAAGTGGAGGCCCTCACCCGTTTCATCGCCGACCAGCAGGGCTATCCCGAACCGTTCCTTCTCCCCGAATACGTGGAAGAGACCACCGGTAGAGGCGACGACGAACCCGTGAACCCCAACGAGATCGACTCTTGCTTCATGGACGCCGCCACCCTCATCGTGGAGACGCAGATGGGCTCCACCTCGCTGCTGCAACGCAAGATGAAGCTCGGCTACGCCCGCGCCGGCCGCATCATGGACCAGCTCGAAGAGTTCAAGATTGTAGGACCCGCCGTGGGCAGCAAAGTCCGTGAGGTGAAAGTGAAAACCGCTGAAGAGCTGCGGATGATTTTCCAGAGTATGGGACTGATTTAAATGGAGAATTGAAAATGGGAAACTGAAAATTTAATAATCAATCAAACGCGAACGCAGTGAGCCTCAAATTTCACCACTATGATTCTCACCACTAACCAAATACGAGAGAGCGAACGACAGACGATGGCCACCGAACCCATCGCCTCCATCGACCTGATGGAACGGGCGGGCACCCGTTTCGTGGAGCACCTCACCGAAACCTTAAACCTAAATGATTTCCGCGGCATCTACCTCTTCTGCGGCCCCGGCAACAACGGCGGCGACGGCCTCGTTATCGCCCGCCAGCTGGCCCAAAAGTCCATCGAGGTTTTCGTCATCGACTGCTCTTTCGACAAAAAACGCACCGAAGAGTTCACAACCAACCTGCAGCGTTTTCAACAGCTGAACCTCTCTAACGCCCACCTCGAACCTTTCGATGAAACCGCTCTGCAGCAGCACGATTTCAACGACACCCTCTGCATCGACGCGCTGTTCGGCATCGGTCTCAGCCGACCCGTGGAGGGAAGATTCCGTGATGCCATCCGCTTTATCAATTTATATTTCAACGACATAATCGCTGTGGATGTTCCCAGCGGTTTCTTCTGCGACGAGCATACCCCCTGCACCGCACCACATGTGAAAGCGACGCGCACCTTCACCTTCCAATTCATGAAATGGGAGTTCATGCTGCCCGCCAACCGCAATAGCGTGGGAGAGGTGAGCGTGCTGGATATCGGACTGCAAATCCCTACTGAACTGAAAGATACAGACATACTGAACGAAGAAGCCGTACAGGTGTGTACCGCCGACATGGTGAAGCTGATGTTGAGCGTTACCCCCAACGAAAAGTTCTCCAACAAAGGCACTTTTGGGCACGCCTTGCTGATAGCCGGTTCGATGAAGATGCCCGGCGCGGCGATTCTGAGTGCGACGGCGGCTTTGCGGGGCGGGTGCGGAAAACTCACGGTACACTCCACCCGCAATGTCACTACGGCCCTGCCCACCGTACTTCCCGAAGCCATCCTCGACCCGGACCCGTGCGAAGAGTGCGTGTCGGTATGCTACTGGGAGGAGATGAGCGGCCTGAACGCCATCGCCATCGGTCCCGGCATCGGACAGTCGCCGAAGAGCGAAGCCCTGCTCAAGTCACTGCTTTCGGAGGTGCGCTCCCCTATCCTCTTCGATGCCGACGCACTCAACCTTTTAGCCCAAAACAAAACCCTTCTCAGCGACCTCCCACCCCGCTCCGTACTCACGCCTCACGTGAAGGAGTTTGAGCGGCTGGCGGGAAGGTGCGACAGTCAAACCGAACGGATGATACGGCTGAAACAGTGGGTGATACGCCATCAGGTGACGGTCATCCTGAAGGGCCACAACAGCGTGGTGGCAGTACCCGACGAGAAGTTAGGTTGCCGGATGGTCATCATCCCCACCGGCAATGCAGGCATGGCCACCGCAGGCAGCGGCGACGTGCTGACCGGACTGTTGCTCGGACTGATGGCCCGCACCCAACTTCCCGAAGTTTCGGCCATCGTGGCGGCCTATCTGCACGGACTGGCCGGCGACCTCGCCTTGGAGAACGAGGCAGAGGAAAGTCTCATCGCCTCCGACATCTGCCACAACATCGGAAAAGCCTTCAAAAAAGTCAGAGATTAACGCGGTTCCACCTCGTATCTGGTAACCTGAATCTTGCGTTCCAACGAGGCGGAAATGCTATACACCGAGTTGCGCTTGTCGTTGGGATTGTCGCTGACCTCCTTGGCTGCCATCGACGACCCCTCAGGTTCACTAATGATTACGAGGCGGTTTCGTGCCGTGCCTGACAAGTAGGGCAAAAAGATTCCCTGTTTATATTCTTTTAAATAATTAATGAAAGAAGAAATACGTCGTGACGAAAGAGCATAATTGTATTCTGCTTTGTGTAAAGGACTTGCGAATCCGCACACCGTGATAGTGACGCTATTCCCAGCCGTCAAATCCGTCAGCAACAACTGCGAAAACTCCTCTAATTTGCGGAAACCTCGCTCCACAGAATCAGCAAAAAATCTTTCGATTCGCTGGCGAGCCACCTCAGCATCTTCGCCTTTCAACCCGCGGGAATACTCGGTCTTGTAGGTATCCTTCATCGCGATATAGTCGGCCAGCGTGCTTCGGTAATTGCGGGTAGTCGTGGTGGCCGTGGTGCGCGGATCGGGTTCATCATTATGAAAATAAAGAGTGATGGGCAACAACATCGTCACCTTCTCCTGCACAGAGACCGTATCAGTAACAATTGTATCTTCTTTATTATCAACAACTTCTTCTCTTTCCAACCATTGATAATGATATAAGTCGGTGCAACAGGTATCGGCATCGTCTTCCGGATTCTTCGGACGGTTGGAGGCAAAATAACCACCCTTATCGTGCCGATTAACCGTAAAATAGATGTCGTTGGCAGTGGAGTTGATGGGAATACCGATATTGGTGGGAGCAGTCCATTTCGACAAAGCCCCTTCAGTATAAAAGACATCGTAACCTCCTATTGTCAAATGAGTTCCATCTGAGCTAAAGTAAAGTCGGCCGTTGTTTTTATCATAAAAAGGCGTGATTTCATTGTCGGGCGTATTGACCACGCTGCCGGCATTGATGGGGTCGTCGAAATGATTGTTTTGATAGATGGAATACCAGATATCGAGTTCGCCGAAGCCACGGGGACGGTCGGAAACGAAATAGAGCACACTATAGTCGCCCACATCCACCCAGTTCGGCTGGGTGGTGGTAGTACCCGGCAGGTTGATGCGGCGATTCAGCTGTTGAGGTTTGTTCCAATGTCCTGATTTCCAATCACTACGCCAAAGCGAGCACTGGAGCTTTTTGCCCGAATCGCGCAAACAACGGGCAAAAATCATCAAAGTTCTATCTTCATTAAAAGTAACCCCACAATTATAATATTTATTATCGTTGACCAATGACGAGACTGAGACCGGCTTCGAGAAACCGCCTACCGTGAGCTGGCTCCGATAGATGCGGGTAGTCCAAAACTGTTCGAAAATATCACCATAATCATCCTCACTTTCAGGACGAAGCGATGAGAAAAAGAAAGAGGAATCGGGGAACAGCACGCCATTATATTCCGAGAACTGTGTATTGATGACATTGGAGACCTCTTCGATTTCAACGGGAATAGTATCTTTCTGAATAAAAGCAATTTGACGTTGACGTTCTTCATCATCCAGCACCTGCTGCGCAAAAAGGCCGTAGCTCTGCGTCAGCATCCATCCCAAAAACAAAACTTGAAGCCATCTTTTCATCATCATACCCTTTACATCACATCATACGGACAAGAAAGAATGGCCTTACTTCTTTTCTCTCTGGCCTTTTTAAATATATAGTATAACGACACCTCGAAGCCGCCTCGCGCGTGGCTGGCCACCGTCAGCGAAGAGAAGTTGAGGTCGTAGCTCAGTCCTAACCGAAGGTTCTCCCATTGCACCACCCCACAGATGACGAGAGCGTCGGCCCAGCGGTAATAGACTCCGCCGCCGGCTGCGAAACGGTTGCTTTTGGGATTTTTGAAATACTCATACTCCAAAAGTGTGCCGAAGATAATTTCGCGATAGCGGTGCTGGAAACTCGCCATTGCCGAGGGCGAGAGCACTAACTGCTTGGCCACAGGGATATGAGTAGCGACATACGCCGTGTACTTGCGATGCAACACACTCTTGCCGCCGTTCAGCGTGGTAGCGGGTTGCGCAAGGTGGCTCACACTCATCCCCACACTATAACTGCTTCGCTTGTTGGGTGTCAGTGTCCATGCGGCACCGACACCGCAGTCAAAAAAACAGTACTTTTCCCTTTCAAACGTCTCACTGATGGGAATGCCAGGGTTGTATGCGCCGCCCTGGAACTGCTCGTCGAACGAGAGCGCCGAGTAGTCGATGGCGCGCTGGTCGAAACCACAAAAGACACCCAGTGAAATCTTGTGGCGGTTAGCCCGATCCAATGACTTGGTAGCCCCTACGAACAAATTTCCTTGGAACGTACGGTACTTGGAATCACCGGCACGGTCGGCGTTGAACTGCACGCCCACGCCGAGAAGGAAACGATGGGCATTGCTCTTCACCACCTGCGCATCGAAAGAGCCGGAAAAGGTGAGGTACGGCTTGGTGACGGCCAGCCACTGCGTCTTCTGGTTCATCCCCACACGGAACAACCCGTCCATCGCGCCCGTATTGGCGGGATTGAGATACAGCGGGTTGGCCTCCCACTGCGAGTAGTGGATGTCCTGACCAAACGAAGGCAGCAGCGAGGCGATAAAAACAGCAATCATCAGCACATAGCGGTACTTGTCGCGCCAGCAGTTGCGCAGATAGCGGCGCAGCTCGTTCTCGCGAGGATTGTTCTGCGGCTCGTAAAATTTCTTGCCGCTGATAGACTCCGGCAGATACTCCTGATTCACGAAATTCTGCTCATAGTCATGCGCATACTGATACCCCTTGTGGTAGCCCAAATCCTTCATCAACTCGGTCGGAGCGTTGCGGATATGGAACGGCACGGGCAGGTCACCGGTCTTCTTCACCCAGCTTAATGCCTCATCGATAGCAAGATAGGAGGCATTACTTTTGGGGGATGAGGCGAGGTAAATGGCAGTTTGAGAAAGGATGATCCGCGCCTCGGGCATCCCGATATGATGGACAGCCTGAAAGCAGTTGTTGGCCAACAGCAGCGCGTTGGGATTGGCATTTCCGATATCTTCGGAGGCCAGGATAATCATTCTTCTTGCGATGAAAAGGGGATCCTCGCCGCCCGCCAGCATCCGCGCCAGCCAATAGACCGCCGCATTAGGGTCGCTTCCGCGCATCGACTTGATGAAAGCCGAAATCACATCATAATGCGTGTCGCCCTTTTTATCATAGATGGCCAGATTCTTCTGTATCACCTTCTGCACCAGGGCATTATCCACCACAAGATGGGTGGTGCCTTGCGGGGCGGCATTCACCACTAATTCAATAGCATTCAACAATTTACGAGCATCACCACCCGATACCCGCAACAAGGCCTCATTCTCCTTCATCTCAATTTTCAAGCCTTGTTCTTTTTCATAATAATGAATAGCGGAATCGACAATCTTCTCTAAATCAGCTCTATTCAAACTCTCCAGCACATACACTTGGCAGCGGGAGAGCAACGGGGAGATGACCTCAAAGGAAGGATTCTCTGTGGTGGCACCTATCAGCGTCACAATGCCCTGCTCCACAGCCCCTAACAGCGAGTCCTGCTGTGACTTGGAGAAGCGATGGATTTCATCAATAAAAAGAATAGACTTCCCTTCGGCTTTGCGAGCCTGCTCGATCACCTCGCGCACCTCCTTCACACCGGAGTTGATGGCGCTGAGCATGTAGAACTGTGCTTTCGCCACCTCCGCAATCAGCAAGGCGAGGGTGGTCTTCCCCACCCCAGGAGGCCCCCACAAAATCATCGAGTGCAGATTGCCTGTCTCGATGGCATGACGCAAACTTGCGCCCTCGCCCATCAAGTGCGGCTGGCCGATATATCCGTCAAGGGTTCTCGGCCTCAATATCTCGGCCAAAGGCTTCTGCACGGCAGAAAGTATTAGTGGATGATCAATTTCTCACGTATAACATCGCCATTGCGCATCACCACCTGCAACAGGTAAGTGCCCGGAGCGATGCCATTCAGCTCTATCTCGCCCTGCGATGCGTCCAGACGCACTCTACGCACCTGACGACCTAACACATTGTACAGATACACCTCCGCAATGTCCTCGCGGTCGCAACGCAACATAACCACATCGGTGGCCGGGTTCGGATAGACCAACACGTGGTAGTCAACATTGCCATACTGCGGAATGCCGGTGGTATCTTCCACCACAATAGTATGGTAAGCGGTGTTGCTACATCCTGATACAGAGTGAGTTGCTGTAACTGAATAGATATAAGTTCCCGCTGTGTCGGGAGTGACATAGATCACAGATGATTCTTCACCCGTATTCCACACGAAGCTACAGTTGTTGGCCTGTGCCACCAGCATTTCAGTACCGCCGAGCGTCATCTCGTGAGCACCGATGATATTGACGGAAGGCTGTCCATATACAAAGAGCGTCAGGGTAATGGTACTGTCGCAGCCGAGGTGGGTGGTGCGATGGAAAGTGAAGGTCCCTGAAATGGTGCCGACATCAAATACCGTATCGTTCCATGTATAGGGGAGTTCATTTTCGCAAAGGCGCAGCATCTGGCTCTGAGCGTAGGTCTGATTAACCGTGAGATGCAGTGTCCACACGCTGTCGCAGCCGTGCGAGGTGGTGTGGTTGAACACATAGTCGCCCGTGGTGGTTCCCTGCTGGAAAGTTCGGTTTTCGCGTTCATAATAGTAGGGAAGGTCGCTGGAGCAGATGGTCAGACTTTCGCCATCTTCATAGTAGGGATAAATGGAAAGATGAAGGGTGATGATGCTGTCGCAGCCATAGATGTTGGAATAGGCGAAACGATAGGTACCCGACTGTGAGCCCGTATCGAAAGTAGTGTCGGCCTGTGCGAAATAGTATGGCAGGTCGTTTTCACAAATTTGCAAATTGACATTCTGCACGAAGGTAGGCCGCACGGTGAGCGCGAGTGTCACAATGCTGTCGCAGCCATACATGCTCTGCAAGTTGTAGGTGAAAGTACGGCTGGCAGTGCCTACCGGGAAGGTGATGTCGCGCCATGTATAGGGCAGGTCGCTCTCGCAAATCACTAACGACTCATTCTCCTCAAAGGTGGGATTCACCGTCACGTGGAGGGTCACAATGCTGTCGCAGCCATGAATGGTCTGACGATAGAAGACGAAATCGCCGGTGGTGGTGCCTTCCAAGAAAGTGGTGTCGCGCCACTGCAACGGGAAGCCGTTCTCACAAACCTCCAACGTCTCCTCCTGCGCATAGCTCGGATGCACAATCAGCGCCAAGGTCACGGTGCTGTCGCAGCCCAGCGACGAGGTGCGGGCGAACTGATAGATACCGCTCTGGGTACCTTCAGCGAAAACGGTGTCGCGCCACGTGTAGGGCAGCTCGTTCTGACAAATCACCTCGGCGGTATGAACCTCATAGACAGGAAGTACCGTCAGGTGGAGGGTGAGCATACTGTCGCAACCATTCACCGTGGTACGGCCGAAACGGAAGTTGCCCGACAGCGTGCCGACCTCAAACAGAGTATCCATAGCCTCATAACGGTACGGCAGTTCGCTGGCACAGATGGTGATAGCATCTTCATTTTCATAGATGGGATTAACGGTGAGATGCAGCGTCACCACACTGTCGCAACCATACTGGTTGGTGAGGTGGAACTCTCGAGTCTGCGACGCGGAACCTACTGGGAATACCTCTCCCAAGAAGGCAATGGGCAGGTCGTTCTGACAAACCGTCACATATTCGTCGGAGGCCGAAACAGGATTCACGGTAAGGTGCAGCATCACGGTGCTGTCGCAACCGTCCACGGTAGTACGGTCATACTGGATGTCGCCACTCTGCGTTCCTTCGGGCAGGGTAACATCGCGCCACGTATAAGGAAGCTCGCTCTCGCAAAGGGTCAGGCTCTCTTCCTGCTGATACGACGGATTCACCGTCAAGGTTAGGATGACCACGCTGTCGCAGCCTGCTGCCGAAGGTCTTTCAAACAGGTAGGTACCGCCGCGTGTGCCAGGCTGGAAGACCGTGTCGCGCCATGTGTAGGGCAGTTCGCTCTCGCAAATGGTCGCCTCTTCATACTGGCGATACAGCGGATGAACCACCAAACGAAGCACCCAGATGCTGTCGCAGCCATACTGCGTCTGTCCAGCAAAAGAATAGGTGCCTGTTGTGTAAGTTCTGTCAATCACCTCATCGTTCCAGATGAACGGCATGTCGCTTTCGCACACCTCTATGGTCTCGCTGCCACCGAAGCTCTGGCGGATGTTCAACGTCAGATAGACAATGCTGTCGCAGCCCTGCGAGGTCTGGCGACGGATGACATAGGTATCGGTGGGGGTGCCCACATGGAAGACCGTATCATAATAGGTGAACGGCAGTCTGTTGCGGCAAAGGTCAATAGTTTCGTAACGCTCCGTCGGATGATTGACCGTAAGATGCAGCGTCACCACACTGTCGCAGCCATGAGCGCTTGTTAGGTGGCGAACAACGGTCTGCGTTTCACTGCCTTCCTGGAAGGTCGTGTCGCCAAACAGGTAAGGAAGGTCGTCGGAGCAGATGGTCGCGGAGAGTTCGCGGCTATAGGTAGGATGAACAATCAAGGTGAGGGTGGCGGTGCTGTCGCACCCGACGGCATTGGTACGGGAATAGGTGTAGACCCCGCTCTCGGTACCAACGGTGAACACCTGATCGCGCCACACGTACGGCAACTCGCTGGCGCAGATCTCCACGGTCTCCTCAGAGGCGGTGGCCTCGCGGATGTCAAGTGTCAGCGTCACGATGCTGTCGCAGCCCTGAATGGTCGTCTTGTTGAAAACCATCGTGCCGCTCTGCGCATCGGTGCTGAAAGTGGTGTCGCGCCACGTATAGGGAAGTTCGCTACGGCAGAGGCTCAACGCTTCATGCTCATCATAAGCAGGATGAACCACCAGCACAAAGGTCACGATGCTGTCGCAGCCCAACGAAGTAGTGCGGGGCAACACATATACACCGCTTTGCGTACCCGTTTCAAAAGTGGTATCACGCCAAGTATAAGGCAGCTCCTGCTGACAGATCTGCGCATATTCCACTTCATACTTGCTCTCATTCACCACCAGATGCAAAGTCACGAGACTGTCGCAGCCGTGGATGGTGTGGCGGGTGAAGAGAAAGTCGCCGCTCTGGCTACCGACTTCAAAAACGGTATCACGCCAAGTATAAGGAAGGTCTTGCTGGCAGATGGTCTCATTTTCCTCCAAATAGAAAGCAGGATAGATGGTAACGGAAAGATTCACGATGCTGTCGCAACCGTCAACGGTAAGGCGGTGGAACTGATAGGTAGAATCCACGCTGCCCACCTCCAAGGTGGTGTCGCGCCACACTGCCGGAAGCTCGTTCTGACAGAGTTCCAAAGTTTCGAACTGTTCCACGGAGTAATGCATGGTAAGATTCAGAATGACCACGCTATCGCACTGAAATTCAGCGGCTCTGTAGAGCGTATCCACATAAACGCCCGTCTGCACGTAGGTCTTTCCGTTCCATTCCACGCTGTCGCAAACGGTCATCACAGTCGTATCGGCCACTACCAGGCAGTAGGGCGTGAAGGTGACGGGGCCAGCCAGCGGGCTGGGGTTGGCGGGGTCGCACATGGCCTGCACATACAGGTCATAGGGCTGTTGACCTGTCAATTCAGTAAGATAGAGGATAGTATCGTTATGGTTGATGGAGATTCCTTCTGATGCAGGGTCAAAGCCGGCGGGGCCGTACACCACGCGCCATTCGTTCTCGATGCTTCCTGCTTTCCAGCTGGCAGTGGCGGTGGTCATCATCACGTCGCTCACCTGAATGTCGGTAACTGTCGGGCAGGGCAGGAACTCCACAGAGAAGTTGTCGATAACGCAACGCCAATCCCATGAAGTGGAGGCCGAGTACCAGCGGAATGCCAGTCGTGCGCCGTCAGGAATGTTAGTGCCGGCCAGCGAGTATTCGTGCGGGGTGGCCGTTGTGGTAGAGGTTACGCTTTCCAGCGTCACAAAGGAGGCAGCATCCAGCACATTGGTCATATAACCGAAGGTCAGTTGGCTGCCGGAGACATTATCCATACGGGAAGAGAAGCTCACCTTCACCCCGTCGAGGTCGGAGGCAAACCACGGCACCGCCACGTAGTTGTCGGCTGAGAAGCCAGAAGCGTCGCGGGCGGTCAGCACGAGACCGTTGTTGCCACTAATAGCATTGTAGGTACTGACATGCGGTTGGCGGCCAGCCGCAGCTGCCGACAGAGAGTTCCAGCAGGTAGGCAGCGGTCCTTCCACAGCGACTCCCGTACCCGTATAGCTCTCCATATCTTCCCAATAGGGGATGGAAGCCGACTCGCAAGGTGTGACCGCCAATGCTGCTACCGACCACTCAGAGAGGGAGTCAATGGAACAGATAGCCCTGACATACACCTGATAAGTAATGCCAGGCAGAAGTTCAGAGAGAGTACAGGTCGGTTCGGTCACATTCAAAGTCACCCCTTCCCCATGTGCAACCCCTTGGGGCATGTATTCCACCATCCAAGAAGTCTCTCTCCAAGCCTGCTGCCACTCCACATGGATCTGGCTGTCAGACAATGGGTAGCAATTGGTAATCGACGGTACAAGGCAGAGGTCGAGCGAATCCACTGCCACAAGGTCTATAGCGCAGTGGGCGCAGGTATCGTTGTTGCTCCAAGAGAAAGCAAGGCGGTCGTCACTCGTCAGAGATAATTCGCGCAAGCTGAAAAAATGCTCCACCGCGCTGGTTGAACTTGGAACAACCTGAATAGGAGTGAAATAGGAAACCAAACCTTCGCTATGCCAATATCCCAAAGTGAGCTGGCCGATGGTGTCATTCTCCATTTTCGTAGTAAAAGTGATGCCCAACGCACTATAGTCGGCGGCAAAAGCGGGCATCATCACGCAGTTAGAAGTGCCGTAGATGGAGCTGTCGCCGGCGGTGAGCAACAGGGCGTTGCTGTCGGGGGCAAAATCGGGCGACACATGCGGGGCATAGGTGCTATCGCTGCCCATGAAGACAAAATCCCAGCATTCGGGCAGGATGCCGCGCACATCGGCGGCAGTGGCACTGTCGCTGTCGAAATTGCACAGCATCGGCACCGCGGCAGCGGGACAATCTTGACTTTGCGCCCGCATCAGAGAGGGCGAAAATAGCAGTATCATCACAAAAAAGAGACAAACAGCGAGTAAATTCCTGCCGTTAATTTCATGTCTCATCATTTTTTCTAACCCATACATCTTTTCTTTCATAATATATAATTTCTTAATTATCAATTACTTATAAATAAAAATACTTCATCATAAACCTTTCTTCACAAGCCCACTTATACATTTTATGAAAATTGAGGCAAAAGTACAGATTTTTCAAGACATGACAATGATAAAAAAGTATAATTATTACAAGAAAAAATTATATCTTTGCACGTTCTAAAATATGACAACTATGATTCAGACCCGATTTGAAACGGAAGGTTGTCGCACCTTCCTTCCCGAAGTGCCAGAAGCGGTTCATAACCGATTGAATGATGCATATTTACAACTCATCAACCGCAACGGTGCCGGCAACGACTTTCTCGGCTGGTTAGACCTGCCCGAAGCCGCCGGAAGCAGCGAGATCAAGGATGTCAAACGCGTGGCCGCCCGACTAAAAGAGTTGTCGCAGGTGGTAGTGGTCATCGGCATTGGAGGCTCGTACCTCGGCGCCCGCGCCATCATCGAGGCCCTGCAACCCCATTTCAGCGACTTGAATCCCTCCCCTACTGCCCCCACCGTACTGTTCGCTGGCAACAACATAAGCGAAGATTATCTATCTGATTTACAGAATATTTTAGACAAAAAAGAGTACTCCCTCATCGTCATCTCCAAATCCGGCACCACCACCGAGCCGGCTATCGCCTTCCGCATCCTGAAACAGCATTGCGAGAAGAAATATGGCAAGGAGGAGGCGAAGAAGCGCATCGTGGCCATCACCGACCGGCAACGCGGTGCCCTCAAGCAGTTGGCTACCCAAGAGGGGTACGACACCTTCGTCATCCCCGACAATGTGGGCGGTCGCTACTCGGTGCTCACTCCTGTTGGACTGCTGCCTATCGCAGTGGCGGGTTACGACATTGACGCACTGCTGGAAGGCGCACACCGAATGCACGAACTGCTGTTGGCCGACAAAACGCTCCAAGGCAACCCTGCCATGCATTACGCACTCATCCGTAACCTGTTGTATTGCAATGGGAAAAGAGTGGAACTGATGGTGGCATACGAACCTCGCCTTTATTACCTCATCGAATGGTACAAGCAGCTGTTTGGCGAGAGCGAGGGCAAAGAAAACCGCGGCATCTTCCCCGCCGGCTGCATCTTCTCCACCGACCTGCACTCGTTGGGACAGTACGTGCAGGAGGGACAGCGGATGCTGTTCGAGACCGTCATCTCGGTTGAAAAGAGTCATCATACACTTCCCATCCCCTTCGACGAACAAGATACCGACGGACTCAACTACCTGCAAAAGAAGAGCATCACGGAGGTGAACCATGCCGCTGAGACCGGGACCCGTGCAGCCCACATCGCTGGCGGCGTACCCAACCTGCGCATCGTCATCCCCGAAATCAACGAGCTTACGCTTGGCGAACTGGTCTTCTTCTTTGAATTCGCCTGCGCGATTGGAGGTTATTTGCTGAAAATCAATCCTTTCGACCAGCCTGGAGTGGAAGCTTACAAGAAAAATATGTTCAGACTGCTCGGCAAAAAATAGTCACTTTTCACCCAAAAATTTTAAAATTTTAACGCAAAATCATCACTATGCCAAGAACCAAAAAAGAGATGGGCGATGTTAGCTTGTTAGGCAACCAAAAGACCGCCTATCCCACCTTATACGAACCCGCCCTATTAGAGGCGTTTGACAACAAACACCCCGACAACGAATACGTGGTGACGCTTGACTGTCCGGAGTTCACCTCGCTGTGCCCCGTGACCGGACAGCCCGACTTCGGTCACATCATCATCCGCTACATCCCGAGGATCAAGATGGTGGAGAGCAAAAGCTTGAAACTCTATCTGGGCAGTTTCCGCAACCACGGCGACTTCCATGAGGACTGTGTGAACATCATCATGAAAGACCTCATCGAGGTGATGGATCCGAGATATATCGAAGTAACTGGCCGGTTCAACCCGCGCGGCGGCATCGCCATCAGGCCGTTTGCCAACTACGGCGACAAAGAGCATCAAGAGATGGCATTGCAGCGCCGGATGGCATATCTCAACGAAGAATAATGGCCATGGGTAAAGACGCTGTCATCATCCTTTCCGGCGGCATGGACTCGACCACCATGCTATATGAGTTTCACGACGAGATTGCCCTCGCCATCACTTTCGACTATGGTTCATTGCAGAACAAACGGGAGCAAAAGTTTGCGGATATGCACTGTAAAAAACTGGGTATCAAGCACATTATCATCCCGTTAGAGTTCATGGGAAAATATTTCAAGAGCTCGCTGCTGATGACGCCCAACGACATTCCGGAGGGGCGGTACGACGATGAAAATATGCGCTCGACGGTGGTGCCATTCCGCAACGGCATCATGCTGGCAGTAGCTTGCGGCATGGCCGAGAGCAACGGGCTGAAACGGGTGATGATGGCCAACCATGCCGGCGACCATGCTATCTATCCCGACTGCCGGCCGGAGTTTGTGGCGGCAATGTCAGCGGCAATGTCGGCGGGCACCTACGATAATGTGGAGTTGTGCGCCTCCTACACGGGACTCAGCAAAACCGATATCGCATTGAGGGGCAAGCGAATAGGCATCAACTATGCGGAGACATACTCCTGCTACAAGGGTGGCGAGGTGCATTGCGGGGTGTGCGGCACCTGTCAGGAGCGGCGGGAGGCCCTACAAGCCGCCGGCATCGACGACAAAACCCCATACCAATCATAATTTTTCAACTTTTAATTTTCCATTTTCAATTCTCAAATTCAATGTATTACGTAAGAAAAACCCTTGAAATATCCTCCTGTCACCAGCTCTACCTCGACTACGAGAGCAAGTGTGAGAACCTGCATGGCCACAATTGGAAAATCAATGTGTATTGCCGTGCCGAAAAGTTAGATAGCAACGGTATGGTGTGCGATTTTACCGAAATCAAACGTCTGATACACGGCAAGATAGATCATCGCAATCTGAACGAAGTGCTGGACTTCAACCCGACGGCTGAGAACCTGGCCCGCTGGATTGTGGAGACGGTTCCGAACTGTTACCGCGCCGATGTGTGGGAGTCGCGCGACAACAAAGCCTCCTATATTTCCGATAACGCGCCCCAAAACTTCGACTAACGTGTACCGCATCAACGAGATTTTCTACTCCTTGCAGGGCGAGGGATTCCATAGCGGCATCCCCAGCGTGTTTGTGCGTTTCAGCGGCTGCAACTTGCGCTGTTCCTTCTGCGACACCCAGCACCAAACGGGCAGCATGATGGAACTGTCGGCCATTGCCAAAGCGGTCAACCAATATCCTGTTGCACAATGGATTATACTAACAGGCGGCGAACCTTCGTTATTCATTGACGAAGAGTTCGTGGTGAAACTGAAGGAGGCGACTGGAAAGAAAATCGCGATTGAGACCAACGGGACCCATCCCCTACCCTCCCACCTCGACTGGGTGACACTTTCGCCCAAATCCGGCTTCGAGGGCGGCGACACAGCACCTTGCATCCTGACGCACTGCGACGAGCTGAAGGTGGTGTATTGTCATCAGGATTTATCTCAATATCAAAACATTATAACAGAAAACCGCTTTTTACAGCCCTGCTACTGCGAAAATGCTGAAGAGAACCGCGCCAATTTAGAGGCGTGCGTGAAGGCGGTGCTTCAACACCCCGGCTGGCGGCTGTCGCTGCAGATGCACCGCCTGATTGGCATCCGCTAAAATTATTTATCATACTTATATTCTAATTTAACTAAAAGGAAAAAAACTCATGGCCACACAACCCAGAACGCCATTGCGCGAACGCCCCTTCCCCGACTATACCCACCGCGAGGAGATGATGAACATGCTGAGTCATGCCGTAGGCGTGGTTTGCGCCATCGTAATGATGGTGATAGCGGTGCGAGCCTCGTCTGGCGACCCGCTCAAAGTCGCTTGCAGCATCATCTATGTGGCAACGGTACTGGCCGCCATGCTCTTTTCCAGCATCTACCACGGTCTGCCGAAAGGGATGTCCAAGCAGGTATTCCGTGTCATCGACCATTGCGACATCTTTTTCACCATCGCCGGCACCTACACCCCCATCACCCTGATCGGAATCGTGCCCATCAATCCTGCCATGGGATGGACTATCTTCGCCATTGAGTGGGGATTGGCCATCATCGGGGCAACGCTCAACGCCATCGACCTTAAGAGATACTCCAAATTCTCGATGGCCTGCTACTTGGGCATGGGCTGGTGCGTGATTATCAGTCTGCGCGACACCATTCTCGCCATGACACTCGAAGGCTTCCTATGGATTATAGGGGGCGGCGTGGCCTTCACCATCGGTGCGGTGCTGTACCTCATCGGCAAGAAAAAACGCTACCGCCACTTCATCTTCCACGTCTTCGTGCTCATCGGCATCGTGACGCAGTTCATCGGCGTGTGGCTGTACCTTCTGTAATTCGTATCACCATTTTTGGCGATAATTTTCCCACCAAATCACCTGATAATGGGATTGTACCACCCTTTTAGGGGAGGTATTTTTGCATGCTTAAAAAAAAGAGCATGAGAAAAGGAATCCTACTACTGATTTTAGCGTCATTACTATTTGATTTTCAGATACTTTCAGCACAAGAAAACCAAAGTTCATCCAGCAATGAAAATGCACCTGCCGACAGTGTGAAGCCCAAAAGCCGTCTCACCATTGGTGGGTATGGTGAAGCGGTATATAAATACAATTTTTATAGTGATAATATGTTCCGCTACTCGCACGCTGAAAAGTATGCGAACGCGAAAGGCCACGGGCGTGTAGATCTCCCCCATGCGGTTTTTCTGATGAGTTATGATTTTGGCAAAGGATGGACCTTCAACGCTGAAATCGAATTCGAGCATGGCGGCACCGAGGCAGCCGTGGAGGTAGAAGCGGAGGAGACCGGCGAGTTCGAGAAGGAAATCGAGCGCGGCGGCGAGGTGGCTTTGGAGCAGTTCTGGTTGCAGAAGTCGTTTTTGGACTCCAAAATCAACATCCGCGCCGGTCATATTGTAGTGCCCGTGGGCGGCACCAACAACGCCCATCTCCCCAACGAGTTTTTCGGGGTGTATCGTCCTGAAGGTGAGAATACTATCATTCCCTGCACGTGGCACGAGACCGGTATTGAGCTGTGGGGCCGCATCAAGGGATGGCGCTACGATTTGATGGTCATTCCGGCACTCAACTCCAACATGTTCAACGCCTCCAACTGGATTCAGAACGGTTCGGCATCGCCCTACGAGTTCAAAGTGGCCAACAAGCTGGCAGTGGCCGCCCGCATCGACAACTACAGCGTGAAGGGACTTCACATCGGGGTGAGCGGCTACGTAGGCAATTGCTTCCGCAACGACATCATCACCGACGGAAAGGCCAGCAAATACGACAAGGTAAAAGGCACGGTAGCCATCGGTTCCATCGACTTCAGCTACAAGCACAAAGGCTTTGTGCTGCGCGGCAGCGGGTTGTACGGACATCTGTCGGATGCGGGACTCATCTCCACCTACAACGCCTCACAGGTCAACAGTTCGCAGTCGCCCTACCCGCATACGCTGGTCGGCAAAGCCGCTTGGACGGCCGGCTGCGAGGCGGGTTACGACTTCTTCACCCTTTTGAAAGAGAATTCGAAAGCCAAAGATCAGAAATTCTTTGTCTTTGTAAGATATGAATACTACGACTCTTACGTGCCGGTAGCCGATGCCACCCCGTACTCTTGGAGCGAGCGGCACTGTGTGAGCGGCGGCATCAACTACCGTCCCATCCCCGAGATCACCATCAAGGCGGAAGGCGGCGTGCGGCTGCTGCATTCGCAGTACAACCAGGAACCCTGGATGGCGCTGGGCATCACGTGGGCGGCGTTCTTTAAGCACGAGAAAGTGAAGTAGTTAATTGACTATTCTATTTATTAAAATATTAAAATATTAAAAATCAATAAATTATAAAAATCATGAAGAACAATGTTTTTATTCTTGCAGCATTATTGATGGCCGGGCTGATGACCGCGTGCCACAAGGACGACCCGGTAGAAACCGCCAAGAAGGAGCAGGTGGCGATTCTTGAGCAGTATGTGAACCACACCATTGCGCCCACCTACAGCAATCTGGCCGCTTACTCAGAGCAGCTGGTGACCGACTTGCAGACTTTGCGTGCTGAGCGCACCCAGGCGAATGTGAACCGCGCCTGCGAGACCTTCCTCAATGCTCGCGCATGGTGGGAGAAGAGCGAGGCCTTCCTGTTCGGTGCCGCCTCCGACTTCGGCATCGACCCGCACATCGACTCCTGGCCGTTGGACGTGGACGCTTTCAACACCATGATGACCAACACCGCACAGATTGAGGCGATGGATGCGGAAGATGGCGACGAATATGCCGGCGACAAGCTCGGCAACTCGCTCCTCGGCTTCCACGGCATCGAGTACATCCTTTTCAGCAACGGCTCCCCGAAGAGTGCGGATGAGATTTCTGACCTTCAGATGATTTACGCTGTGGCAGTGGCCGGCGACCTGCGCAACCGCTGCTTCCAGTTGGAGGTAAGCTGGTTGGGTAAAAACGCACCGAAGTCACACCGCGACAAAGTAGATGACCTTGAGCTGAACTGCACGGTGAATGGTGGCGACTACAGCTACGGTACCAACCTGATGAAAGCCGGCACGTTAGGAAGCACCTATCCCAGCTCTGTCAGCGGACTGATGGCCATTGTGGATGGTTGTCGTACCATCGCTGATGAAGTGGGCACCTCCAAGATCGGCAAGCCGTACAATGGCGAAGACCCGAACTACATCGAGTCGCCGTACAGCCACAAATCCATCGAGGACTTCTACAATAATATTCTCAGCATTGAGAACGCCTACATGGGCGGAATTGATGGCGAACGCAACGAGGATGTGTCACTTCACGGCTATCTGAAAGAGCATAATGGCGAACTTGATGTGCGCGTGCTTTCCGCTATCGCGTTGGCCAAGTCCAAGATCCAGGCCATGCCCGCACCTTTCGTACAGAACTACAGCAATGCCGCCAATGGCGAGGCTTCTGAAGCCTGCCAGCAGTTGGATGAAGTCCTGTCGGAAGTGGACAACTGGCTGAGAACGGAGAATTAACAATGAATAATGTACAATGAACAATGAACAATGAACAATGAATAATGAATAATGTACAATGTACAATTGAGAATTGAGAATTGATTATTAACTATTAATTATTAATTATTAACTATTAACTGATCATGAAACATTTACCATTAGACATAAAAATAATGAGTTTGGTGATAGTGGCATTGCTGGTGATGAATGGCTGCCACAAGGATCCCGAACCAGAGCCACTGTCATGGTTGGAGGAGGAGACGTATGCGGGCGGCAAGTTGGGCACCACCTTCAACGCATCCTCATCGGCCTACGAGGATCCCGCGCCGGCGGTTACCGACATTGCAGGCTTCAAGTATGGCGAATACCTGTTTGAACGCGACTTCACCCAGGGCACCGCACCTTTTAACGGACTGGGACCCTTGTACATTCGCAGTTCCTGCATCGCTTGTCATCCCGGCTACGGTCACGGCAAGCGCATGGACCGCTACATCGCCAACGAGTGGGGCAACGGTTACCTGCTCGTGGTCACCGACCAGAACGACACGTATGTATCCTCACTGACGGGCATGCCGCAGACCAAGGCGGTGGCACCCTTCAAGGCTCCGATTGACGAGTCGCAGATTCAGATCAGCTGGCTGCCTTACACCGACGAGTGGGGCAACACCTTCCCGGACGGCGAGACCTACAGTTTGATTTATCCTGAGGTACACATTCCTGCCTCTGCCTACTATGTTCCGTTGGAGGTGGGTGGCAACACCATTCCTTACGGCAGCGAGATTGTGCGGTTGGAGTCCACCATCGGCATTTATGGCACTGGCTTGTTGGATGCCATTCCCGACGACTCCTTGAAAGCACAGTATCAGAAAGAGTATAACGCTGGCGCGAACCTTAATCCCGCCATGTGGGCCGGCACCGACTGGGCTACTACCGGTTTGTACGGCAACACCAACCATCCCAAACGCTTCACCTATGCTTGTACCCGCGGTCCGTTGCAGGACGGCCCTGGCGCCAACGCCATCTGGAACATCACCAACGTGACCCGCAAAGATCGCCGTTACCACTACATGACGGCCACCTACGCCCGCGTGGCCTCGCAAGACCCTGAAGTGCAAGCTGAGTTCTACAACTATTTTCCCGAGTATAATGTGAGCGGCGACCCCGAAACCGACATTTACAACTACCTCACTGGTACGAACTTGCCGGCAGAGATGAGCGACGACGACTATGTCAACCTGATGATATGGCACAGAGGCTTGGCCGTGCCCGCCGCCCGTAACTTAGACGACCCGACCGTGCAGCGCGGCCGCCAGCTGTTCCGCGAGATCGGTTGTGCCACCTGCCACCGTCCCAGCTGGACCACCGGCAGTGACCGCTTTACCGACCCCAACCATTTCTTCACCACCGGCGACCAGCGTTTGCCGCGCTACCCCAACCAGAAGATTTGGCCTTACACCGACATGATTCAGCACAAACTCCACATGCAGAACGACATCCGCACCGGCTGGTGCCGCACCACCCCGTTGTGGGGAAGAGGCCTCTCCGCCATCTGCACCGGCTCGGCTGACCGTCTGCACGACTGCCGTGCCCGCAACGTCATCGAGGCCATCATGTGGCACGGCAGCGCACAAAGCGACGCCCGCTGGACCATCGAAAAATTCCGCCAGCTCAGCAAGGAGGACCGCGATGCCATTGTGCAGTTTATCAATGCTATTTAAAATTGTTTTGCCATAATTTGGATTTAATAATTGGTTGTTTATCATTTGTGGAGACGCACATCCGTGCGTCTTCACATTTTTCAAATTAAATCATTAAAAATGAAAAAATTACACCTCATTCTTACCATTCTGACCGTTGTGCTGATTGTCGTGATGGCCGCTGGCACCGTTGTAGAAAAATATCATGGTTCAGATTATGCCATCAGCCATGTCTATGGCTCATGGTGGTTTATCGGGCTTTGGGCGATCGGCGCCATCGGTATGTTGGCATCGCTTTTCATGCATAAAACGTGGAAACGTCCCGTAGTGTGCCTTCTGCATGTGTCGGTGCTGCTGATTTTGCTCGGTGCCCTGCTGACCAAACTCACGGGACAGCATGGTGAGATGACCCTCCAGCCGGGCGTGGACAACCGTTATTTCCAAATTGAAAAGAAAGGAGACACCTGCGATATGGAACTTCCTTTCACCCTCACCCTCGACCATTTTGAGGTGGTAACCCACCCGGGCACCCACTCCCCTTCCGATTTCGTAAGCCACCTGCACATCACCGACGACGGAAGTGAGCCTGTGGAAGCTACCATCTCCATGAATAACATCCTGAAACACAAAAACTACCGTTTCTATCAGAGCGACTACGACGAGGAGGGCAACTCGGTGCTGTCGGTGGCCCACGACCCGTGGGGCATCGGTTTCACGTATGCGGGTTACATCCTGCTATTCGTCTCCTTGGTGGCGATGCTGGTGGTGCCAAACGGAAAATTCAGACAGCTGCTCAAAAAGACCTCTGCCAAGGCTGTTGCCGTGATTGCATTGTTGATAATGGGTTTCAGCATCCCCTCCATGGCTTCCAATCCGCCCCGCACGCTGCCGAAAGAGAGTGCTGACAAGATGGGACAGATGTATGTGCAGTACAAAGGGCGAATTTGTCCGCTTCAGACTCTGGCCAAAGACTTCACCACCAAACTGTACGGTGCACCCACCTACAAGGGTCTCACCTCCGAACAGGTGCTCAGCGGCTGGATTTTCTACTTTACCGACTGGCAGAAAGAGCCGATATTCAAAATCAAAGACCAGCATGCCCGAAAAGTGCTCGGCATCCACGAGAAATACGCCAAGATGACCGACTTTACCGACATGTATGGAGAGAACAAGTTGGATGCGGAGGTGTCCAAACTGCCGATGGGCGACCCCAAGCGGAAAAGCTGTCTTGCTGCCAACGAGAAGTACAACCTTATCCTTATGCTGTACAATGGAGAGTTGCTGAAGATTTTCCCCCATGCCGACAGCTGCACCCAAGAGGTGACTTGGTACTCGCAGAGCGACGAATTGCCGCTCGACGTTTCCGACATGGAATACCTCTTTATCCGCAAACAGTTGAGTTTCTGTCAGGAGTACGTAATAAAAGGTGATTATCAGAATTTGAATAAGCTATTCGAAAAGACCAAAGCCTATCAGGAGAAGTATTCGTTAGGACAGACGCAGCCGTTGGCGCAGTATCGGGCTGAGCGGATTTACAACCGACTCACTACGGGCCGTTGGTTAGCGATGGTCAACATTTTCTTAGGATTGGTGATTTTCACCCTGTCGCTCATCTGCATTGGGAAAGGGCGGCGGCTGTACAAGCCGCTTCGCATCACTGCAACCGTATGGATGGCGTTGCTTGGGACTTTTCTGGCGCTACTGTTCATCCTGCGGTGGATTGCGGGCGGGCACGTGCCGATGGCCGGCAGCTTCGACTCGATGAACCTGTTGGGATTGAGCATCTGCGTCATCACTTTGTTGTTGGTGAAGAGGCACGAGATGGCGCTGCCGGCCGGGCTGCTCATGACCGGATTCGTGCTGTTGGTGCAGATGATGGGCGGTTCCAACCCGCCGGTCACCCACCTCATGCCAGTGCTCACCTCTCCCCTGCTGAGTCTGCATGTCACGGTCATCATGATGGCTTACGCCCTGCTGTTCTTTGTGATGCTGAACGGCATTACCGCTGTAGTGGTGTGGATTACCCAGCGCGACAATCTTGCCTATCTCGGTCGTTTGCACGATCTTAGCAGGTTACTGCTCTATCCGGCGGTGGCTTTGTTGACGGTGGGTATTTTCATCGGGGCGGTGTGGGCCAACATCTCGTGGGGCAACTACTGGTCGTGGGATCCGAAGGAGGTGTGGGCGCTCATCACGCTGCTGGTCTATCTCATTCCGCTTCATTCCACCTTTTTCACCCAAGAGAATCGTCCGATGCGCTTCCATCTCTATGCCATTTTCGCATTCTTATCGGTATTGATCACCTATTTTGGGGTGAATATGATTTTGGGCGGGATGCACAGCTATGCTTAAAAAACGCTAACCCATGAACTACACCGGATTGCTCATCGGACTGTCTGCATTCTTTTGCATCGGACTTTTCCATCCCATTGTGATATGGGCTGAATATCATTTCAGCAAGAGGTGCTGGTGGTTTTTCCTGCTACTCGGCATAGGTGCAGCAGTAGCTTCATTGTTCATCCCCTCCATTGAGTTCGCGGCCATCACCGGAGTTTTCGCATTCTCATGCTTCTGGTCCATACGGGAACTCTTCCAGCAAGAGAAACGGGTGGCCAAAGGATGGTTCCCTGCGAATCCTAAAAGAAAAGAATGATTATTTCTTAAAATAAAGTATTTTTGCATCTTCTTTTCAAACATCAACTCACGTTATGAAAATCCTTTATAAAACAGCAATACTTCTCTTACTGCTATCGTTGTTCATTCCTGTCCAAGCACAGGAAACAGACAAGCCGAAGGTGCTGACGGGCTTCAGCGGCGGCATGATGCTACATACGGGCTATTGGGACGGACGGCTGCCGCAGGTCGGCTATCGGGCTAAAGGTGCTCCGTTCGGTATTGGCGGGGCTATAAGGCTTCACTTAGGACAGCACTGGATGGTGGGCAGCGAAGGGTATGTCTCCACCCTGCGGCAGCTGCACAACGGCAGTTACGTCCGCTACGGGTGGGGCGGCGTGCTGGGGGCGTTCTACTGGAGTTTCCCACATGTGGCGCCCTACGCAGGGCTGACCGTGGGCGGGGGCGGGCGCACCGCCTTCCTCATGTTCGACGGCAACTCGAAAGACTGGCAGGCGGAGAACACCGTATATTTTCACAAACAGTCCTTCTGCGCCGTCACCCCGTTCATCGGCTGCGACTTCATCGCCACCTCGTTTCTGCACATCACCGTGAAGGCCGACTGGCTCTGTCCCATCGCACACGGCGAGTTGTTAGCGCCCAACGGGCCACGATTCTACGTGGGGATCATTTTTTACCATTAATCTCTCTCATTTCCAGTGTTCTTTTCAATAGCACCAATCCCTTCACAAATTATCATCCTCATTAGAAGACATAGAAGACCACTTTGAACTCAAGCGGCCAGCACGTTTTAGCATATGAAATGCGTTCATATTATCCTCTATCTGAGTATAGCAAAGTGCCATCAGATAATATACAAGACCTTCTAATGGATAAAATTCTTTCAGAGACTGCAGCCATTTCAAAATATCATGTGGCGATTGCCCAATATTCTCTTTTATACAAAACATGTGCTCAACTAAATCTTCACGGAAAAAGCCTTCCTTCAACATCAGCTGCAATGCTTTCTCCCAAACAGCTAATGCATCTCTTTCCTGATGCAAATAACAATGAACACTTCCAATATTATACCACAAATCAAAAATACAAACATCTCTATGTCTGTGATTTTGTGGCATAAGTGTCAATTCCTCGCATTTCAACAAAAAATTGAGAGCACTCTGATAATGTTCGATGGATTTCCGCTTGTCCAGTTGCTCCTCATAATGCTTTGCTATAACTGCATGTACAATCCCCATCCCCTTGAAACAGCGCGGATTCGAAGGAAACACTTTGCATAGTTCATCAAAGCAAGCGAGGGCTTCCCCAGTTTCAAAAGAAGGCTGATTAATTAACCAAACAGCATAAGTCCACTTTGGGAAAAACAACTCTTTCTTCAAGTGATGAAAATCCTCTATCCAAATCCTAAAAGAATCTTTAATGTTAGGGTAATTCTTAATTATTTTACTATAAAGCGTACGATAACCATCTATAACGATTCTAACTGATTCTTCATCAGTCGTTTGAACACCATTATAATCAATTTCTTTTAGTTCATCTATCAAATCTTGGCATGTTGGAATCGAATCCCATGCCTTAGCATTTGGGCCTAGCAATTCACAAATGGAATTCAGTGACTTGGAATAAACGCCACAATCATCATAACCAGTATAGTAGAGACACTGGTATTTTAGCGCATTAATCTGTTCAAATACCCAACGTGCTTCTGGATTTGGGAACGACTTACGCCATTCACCATCCTCCTGTAACAAACAGACGACAATTTTAGGCAAACCTGTTTTCTTTTGATTTTCGAGGCAACGTTTTACCTCTTTCAGACACCACCATTCTGAATTGGTCTTTTTGGGAGCACGGTAATTGCTACTATCAAGCAAAATGAAATAGTCACATTGATCAATCTTTTCCATGAACTCCCTCTCAAAATCGGCAAACGGATCCCCATCAATCTGATCACGCCAAATTGAAATATTGAGACGCGAAAGATCATTGTACACCCTCATAGCAACTTGACTATCGCGCCATGAGTAACTAAGAAAAACGCGAGGACACATTATTGTTTTGGTTATTTTTTCTTGTCTTTTATTTTAGTTGTGCCATCCGTATACAAATACACATTCTGCAAACATTCCTCGCGCAACAGGCTACATTCTCTATTTTGCCTCATGTATTCATCTCTCAGCCTTTTCCAACGACTAATCAATGTATCAAACTCATTCGTTGACTTGTAACAATCATTCACCAATTCAATTGATAAACCATATAAATCATTATACAACTTCCCATAATAGGCGTACATTTCATCACCATATAATTGAGACAACACATTCTCTCTTTTGCTCTTGTTCTTGAATTCACTTTCCAATGCGATAGCATCTCCCCTACAATTAATTACGGAATCTATCATTTGCTCACACATTTCAATATGATTATCAATAAAAGAGACCGTTTCAAGGCAATAAGAACTTCTTTTATAATAAAAGTTCGCCAGGTCTTGATAATAATTGGCAATTGAAGAATAGTTTTTTCTTCTCACCTTAAGTTGTGGTGGGGGGACTTCTCGCTGCTCAAGAAAATAAACCGAATCATTATGCCATATCTGTTGCGACTGCTCCAATACAGCACGTTCACTTTCAAACTGAACTTTTATATTATTCAATCTTTCATGTATACTCACGCACTCAGCACCCCTTTTGTCGTAGGCATCATATTTTTCGCGGGAAAGAGTTTCATCATTCATTTTAATAAGTGCAATCGGGGTGTACACTTCTGGAGCATCGTCCTTAAACTCCCTGACCTGTTTTAGAAATATTTTCCAGTTGTTGGGGAAATATTTTTTGGCATAGCGAAAAAAAGCTGACCATTGGCAAACAGTTACCGTAGCATCCATCACAACAGGATTCATTTCATACAACCAATCATAGTGCTCTTTCATAAAAGAATTTCCTGCATTGCCACAGCGATAGGCAGTATCAGCATTATAGAAAAATCTATAGTAGGGGCGACCTACTATTTTAATAACACCTCCCTTAATATCAAAACTGATAGGCTCATTAAAATCCGTCAAAATATATGTCGCATAAGATGCGAACCGCACTTCACGCATATTTTTCGTGTCTTCAATAAAAGGAATCCTGCTATTACTCCTATGCACATAAATCTTTGAAGAATACAGTCGAAGTACTGCATCTAAAGATTTTTGTTCATTACTTTCAGTTTTCACCCAAGAATATTTATATTTTTCAGAATCAGCTAAAACATACCCATTCATATTTGCAGGTAGTTTACCAACATCCTCTAAAGGCAAATAACCGGATGCTAGCAGCAAATCCGCCTGCATAAGTCTCAAACCTATAAGTTTATCTATAAATGCCTTATGGTATAAGAACTTGGATTCACCTTTTGTTTCATTACCAAATACAGTGAAAGCCGCATTGCTACGATCATCATTTGCATATTCAACAATGGGCTGTAACTGCCAAATATCAAGCGGTATTGAGTACTGTACACCATTAATTACCACAAATGCAGCATTTTTTTCGTTGTCACAAAAAAGATTAAACGAATGCACATCAATTCGAGGTTCAGCTATTTGTGTAAATGCTATTCCTCCAACACGATTAACAAATCTATTTGATATTTTTTCTGCCTCTACTGCCAACTTTTCGTGCAGAATCCTTTTTGTTATCGAAAGGTCTTTTGGCGGCGGAATGAGTTCCATTGACCCTAAGCGAAGCCCTGAAACTGTCTGAGCAAAACAGGACAGAGACATTACAGCCAACATAAATATTAGCATTAATGACCAGAACACTTTTCTACATTGAATTTTCATGATACTCCAAATTAAAAACTTCTATGAATACTTCAACCTTCGTCGCCTTTGCCAATCTACGAAGTTCCATAAAAAAGAATGGCAAAAGTTGACGGTGCAAATTTAAACAAAATTTGATTATTTCCCAATCATTTGCGAAAATAATTCCGAAATTTGCCGTACCTTTGCAGCGCAATTGCAAACTCATCATGATTATGGCAAAAAAGAAGATATTAGTGACTGGCGGGAACGGCTACATCGGCTCCCACACCCTTATCCAACTGATTCGTGACGGCGGTTTTGATGTCGTCTCCATCGACAACCTCAGCCGTTCGGCACGCGGCACCATGGACCGCATCGAAAAGATCACCGGCTGCCGTGTCAAAAACTACGAAACCGACCTGTGCGACATTACGGACACCTGCGCCGTGTTTGAGCAGGAAGGCCCCATCGATGGCGTTATCCATTTCGCGGCGTACAAGTGCGTGCCCGAGTCGGTGGAGAAACCGCTGTTGTATTACCGCAACAATATCAACTCGCTGCTCAACATCATCGAGGCCTGCGACCGCTACCATGTGCCGCACCTCATTTTTTCCTCCTCCTGTTCCATCTACGGCGATGTGAAAGACCTGCCCGTCACGGAAGAAACCCCCGTGGGCATCGCCGCCTGTCCGTACGCCCATACCAAACAGATTGGCGAAGGCATCCTCCACGCCTTCTGCGAAAGCCACCCCCAGTTCCAGTCCATCCTGCTCCGCTACTTCAACCCGGTAGGCGCCGACATGACCGGACTGAACGGCGAACTGTCGCCCGACAAGCCCAACAACCTGATGCCCATCATCATGGAGACCGGCAGCGGCAAACGGCCTTCGATGACCGTTTACGGCACCGACTACGACACCCGCGACGGCTCCTGCATCCGCGACTATATCCATGTGACCGACATCGCCGACGCACATGTGAAGGCGCTGAAATTTTTGATTGAGAAACGTAATACAGAGAACTGCACCACCTTCAACCTCGGAAGTGGCAACGGAATTTCTGTGCTGGAAATGCTGAATGCTTTTGAAAAGATAACCGGCCAAAAACTCAACTACGAGTTAGGTGGCCGCCGTCCGGGCGACATCCCCGCCATCTACAGCAACAGCGAGAAAGCACACCAACTGCTCGGATGGCAGTGCCAGTACGGCGTTGAAGACATGATCCGTAGCGCGTGGCAGTGGGAGATGAACCGCGAAGGCTAAAGCTGCGCCATCATCGCTTTCAACAACTCCACATTTTGCTTCACCACCTTTTCCGATTCATAGAACCGGATGGAATCCTCTTCGTCGAGTTCCAGCTCGATGATACGCTCCACACCGCCAGCCCCCAGTACGGTCGGCACACCGATGAAGATGTCATTCAGTCCGTATTCACCTGTCAGATAGGAACATACTGGAAACACACGTTTCTGATCGCACACGATAGCTTCTATCATCTCGCAGATGGCCGCGCCGGCGGCGTGCCAGGCCGAAGTGCCCAGCAGGTTGATGAGTTCGTCGCCGCCCATACGGGTGCGGTCAATCACCTCGTCGATCTCAGCCTTCTCCATCCACTGCCGCAGCGGAATACCACCGATGGTCGTGTAGCGCGGCATCGGCACCATGGTGTTTCCGTGTCCGCCCAAAATCAGAGCGTGAATATCTTTGGTGGAAACATGCAACTTCTCGGATATGAAGGACTTATAACGGGCGATATCCAGCAATCCCGACATGCCCATCACCCGATTTTTAGGAAATTTTGAAACGAGATGGGCGCAATAGCAGAGCACATCCAGCGGGTTGGAAACCATCAGGATGATGGCTTCGGGCGAGTACTGGGCCACCTGCGACACCACGCTTTTCACGATGGCCGCATTGGTGCGGATGAGGTCGTTGCGCGTCATGCCGGGCTTACGCGACATGCCCGAGGTAACCACCACAATGTCGGAATGAGCCGTCACGGTATAGTCGTCGGTAACGCCCACCACGTTGGTGTCGAACCGCTGAATGGCGGCGGCCTGCCGCATGTCCAACGCACGTCCTTCCGCAACTCCGGGTTTGATGTCTAACAACACGATTTCATTCACCAGCCCTTTCTGGGCCAAACAATAGGCGCATGAGGTACCGACCGCGCCCACACCAATGATGGAGACTTTGCTCATAGTATAGATGGCTATTTTTTCTGTGCAAAAATACAACAATTCTTCGTGCCCTCACCCACTGATATTCTTCCATTTTTATTATTTTTGCAAAAAACATTTTTATGAAAAGATTTTCTTTACTATTCATTTGTATCAGTCTGACAATTTGTTTGTTAGCACAATCCTCCCCTATTACCACCCTCACTTTGAAAAACGGAATGAACGTGGTGATGTGCGAAGATCACAGCCAGCCGAAAATTTATGGCGCGGTGTGCGTGCATGTGGGTTCTAAGAACGACCCCGCCGACAATACCGGCATGGCCCATTACCTCGAGCATCTTATGTTCAAAGGCACCGACCAAATTGGTACGCTCAACTGGGAGAAAGAGCGGGTATATCTCGACAGTATCACGATGCTGTATGATGAGTTACACGGCATCACAGACCCCGAACAAAGAAAATCTATTCTTCTACACATCAACAATTTAAGCAACACTGCCACCCAATATGCCATCCCCAATGAGGTGGATGTGATTCTGGACAAGATGGGTGGAGAGGGCATCAACGCATTCACCAGCACGGATGTCACCTGCTACCACAACTGCTTCCCCGCCAACCAGTTGGAGAAATGGCTGACGGTTTACACCGAGCGTTTCCGTCATCCTGTTTTCCGTCTGTTCCAGAGCGAGTTAGAGGCCGTTTATGAGGAGTACAACATGTACCACGACAATCCCATCATGGTTTTCATGGAGGATGCGTTGGAGCTGGCCGCCGACGGGCATCCCTACGGCCGTCCCACTATCGGCTACCAAGAGCACCTCAAGAACCCGCAGATCTCGGCCATGCAGAAATTCTTCAACACCTACTACCACCCCTGCAACATGACCCTCGTACTCGTGGGCGACTTCAACAGCAAGGCCATCCAGCCCCTGCTCGACAAAACCATCGGCAACCTGCACAACGAAGCGCCAGGGGTGGACAAAAGCCTCGCCTATCGGACTGAACGGATGAACACCAACCTCAACCAGAAAATCACGCTGTCAGGACAAAAAGTCATCAATCTGAAAGAGACTCCTGTGAAGATGGGCGTTCTCGGTTTCCGAACGGTGACCGCCAACCATCCTGATGCCCTCTACCTCGACATTTTGGGCCGACTGCTCAACAACAGCTCCTCCACCGGCCTTGTGGACCAGCTCAACAACGAGAGCAAGTTGCTCATGGCTTACAGTTTCAACTACAGCATGGTAGAAGATGGTCTGTTCGCATTCTTCTATGCACCGAAAATCATCGGACAGTCGCACGAGCAGGCCGAAGCACTGCTTTTGGGCACCATAGACTCACTGAAAAACGGTCATTTCAGTGATGATCTTTTCAATGCGGTCAAGATGGAGTATCTCACCGAATTCCTTACTGGCATGGAATCCATGGAAGACAAATTCGATGAAATTTTGGGGATGGTCATTAATCAGCAGAACGTGAGTTTTTATGAAAAGAAAGAGAGCCTGATACGGCAGCTCACCAAACAAGAACTGGTAGAAACCGCCCGCCGCTATTTCACTGATGACTGTATGATGATACGCTCGAGTATGGGTTTCAAGAAAATGGAAAAACTCGACAAGCCCAACTGGTCGCCGGTGGTGGCACAGAACACCGACCAGCAGTCCGACTTCGCTCAGAAAATCGCCGAGATGCCGGTCAAAGAGCTGACGACGCAAGATAAAAACATAGCAGACAAAGTGCAAGTGGTGGGAATCAATCACGGATTCAGTTTATATAGTACAGCCAACCCCGTCAACGACATCTTCACCCTCAACATCAGCTACAATTACGGCTACAACGCTGACAAGCGGCTCCCCAATGCCATCAGTTATTTCAACCTACAGGGAACTGAAAATCAGCCATTTGACAAATTCCAGCTCAAACTCCAACAGATTGGAGCATCGATGGAGGTTTACTGCACCGCTGACCAAACCATCCTATCCATCAGCGGATTTGACAAAGATTTCAAAGAAATCATTCTGCTATGTCAAGAGAAATTGTTGAAACCTGGCAACGATGAGAGCAAGCTCGCCACGCTGATCGACGAGGAGACTTCTGCAAAGCAGATGGAGAAAAAGGATGCCAGCGCATGGGGAACCGCCCTGTTCCATTACGCCCTGTACGGACAATACTCGCCTGAGATTCACAAGATGACCCTCAAGGAGTTGAAGAAAGCATCTGGCAAGGAACTGTTAGACGCTTTCCAGCAAGCCACCTGTGCAGATGGACATGTCACCTACGTGGGCAACCATGATGCGAGGGAGGTGGCCGACCTGCTTCAACAGACCTTGATTCAAAAATCCGCAAAGCAGAGCAGCGAGTCAAAAATTAAAAAAGAGACTACTCGGGAGTTGCCCGCGCTGCGCACTTACGACAAGCCCACCATCTTGCTGGTCTCCAACAAGCAGTTCATCCAAAGCAACATCTATTTTTATCTGCAAGCGAAGCCTGTTGTCGGACTGAGTCCGCGGACACTATGTCTGGCCTACAACGAGTACATGAGCGGCAGTATGGCAGGTGTTATCTTTCAGGAAATCAGAGAGCTGCGTTCGCTCGGCTATTCCGCATACGGAGGCTACAGCTACGACTGGCTGAACCGTCGCCAAGGGATGGTATGGGGCTATTTGGGCACTCAGGCCGACAAGACCGTGGAGGGATGCGAGGAGATGACGAAACTGCTGACCCGGTTCCCCGACAAGCCCGAAAAGTTCGAGAACGCCAAGGAGGCAGCCATGCGCAAGTTGGAGACCTCCACGGTACAATTCCGCGACCTGCCCGCAAAGGTATGGCAGTGGCAGGAGCAGGGCTACAAAGGCGACCCCACAACAGAACAGCTCCAGATGTTGCGCAGCATCACATTTGATAATGTGAACGAGTTTTACAAGATTTCGACTGAAGGTGCGAACATGGTCATCACCATTGCAGGCGACAAGAAACGCATGGATCTGAAGGCGTTAGGCGAGAAGTTTGAAATCATTGAGGTGAAGCCTGGAGACATTATGAAATAGACAATGATTCATTGTTAAAGCAAGCCCATTCTTATGGAAAAACGTCTGGTCATTTTCATATTCTTATTGGCTCTCTTCCTGTTACCTGACGTCTCCGCACAACAAATAATCTCTACACACGAAAGGGATAGCTATCCCAATAACCTCTCCAATTCCGAATTCAAGTCGCATGTGAAATCTGTCAAATTAACAATGTATGATGATGCTTCAGATTCGACGAGAAGCTACCAATACATACGCACTTATAATTCCAAAGGCTTCTTAATGCATGAAATCACCAATTATTATTGGGAATACTATACAGACACTATATACAGAAGCTATTCTTACGACTCACTTGACCGCCCTTTTTTGGTCACCACAATCTGTTCAAAAAACTGGCGGGAATGCCGGAATTCTTATCAAGAATTGGTATATGACAATCTCGGACACTACAGTCACTCCATTTTCACCTATGACAACAGCGAGCCCGAACCATCCTTCAGGTGTTTTTATAATGAATATGGCCAGTACATTCGCTGCGAATACCGCCCCACCGCTGAAGAACACGAATTAGGCTACAACCACGATCTAATGCAACAGGTCTTCCGATATGATAATCATGGGAATTGTATTGAGAAGGTAGAAATAGAGGATGGCGACACCGTGTATATAGAACGGAACTCCTACGATGAAAATGGGAATGTAATTGAATATAGTTACCAATGCACATCCAATAATGACCCTTACACCTTCCGATCTATATACTATTACAATTCAGACAACCTACACATAAAAACTGAAAGTTTTTATGACAACACTCTTCATTCAGTGAGCAGATATGAATATGATGATCAACAATTATTACAATTGGGTATCACTTACAATAATAAAGGTGAGATTGTTTCTTCTTTCAAATGGTGGTACGATGATCGGCATAATATAGTGGAAACAATTGATTTTGATCCAACTGGCAAAGCATTACATAAGTTCACCTACGAGTACGAGTACTATGAATAAAAAACAGCCGCCACCTATCAGGTAGCGGCTGTTTGATTGATACGGGTAAATACGCTTATTTGCCCATGGCAATATTATAGGTGTCGGTAGCGATGACCAGCTCTTCGTTAGTGGCCACCACCACAATTTTCACCTTGGAGTCGGGAGTGGAGATGATGGCATCGTCGCCGATGACGGTCTTGTTCTTCTCCTTGTCGAGTTTGGCACCGAGGAACTCCAACCCCTCGCAGATGGGTTCTCTCTGGAAGAAAGCATTCTCGCCGATACCGCCGGTGAACAGGATGACATCCACACCACCCATAGCGGCAGCGTAAGCGCCAATGTACTTTTTCACTCTGTAGGAGAACATGTCGAAAGCGTAGGTGGAACGCATATCGCCTGCCTCTTTGCCGGCACGGATGTCACGCATGTCAACGCCCTTGCCAGAAACGCCCTTCAAACCGCACTCTTTGTTGATGAAGGTGGTGATCTGCTTGAAGCTCATGTTCTCTTTCTCCGCGATGTGCAGCATCACGCCGAGGTCGAGGTCGCCGCAACGGGTACCCATCATAAGGCCTTCAACGGGAGTGAAGCCCATGGAGGTATCCACAGACTTGCCGTCCTTGATGGCGCAGATGGAGGCACCGCTGCCGAGGTGGCAGCTGATGATCTTGGAGTGGTTGTAATCGACGCCGGCGATTTCAGCGGCGCGGGGACCGACGAACTTGTGGCTGGTACCGTGGAAACCGTACCGACGGATGCGGTCCTCTTCGTAGTATTTGTAAGGAATGGCGTAGAGGTAGGCGTGAGGCGGCATGGTCTGGTGGAAGGAGGTGTCGAAGACGGCCACGTGCGGCACGTTCGGCAACAACTTCATCATCGAGTTGATGCCCACCAAGCTGGCGGGGTTGTGCAACGGGGCGATCTTGCAGAGTTTCTCGATCTCCGCGATGGCCTTGGCGTCGATGCGGCAACTCTCAGTGAAGAACTCACCGCCGTGCGCGACACGGTGCCCCACCGCGCCGATCTCGTCCAACGAACCAATGACACCCATCTTCGGGTCCGTCAGCGCGTCCAGCACCAACTTGATGCCCGCCGCGTGGTCCGGAATGGGGGTCTGCGTGTAATACTTGTCCTTGCCTACCGGCTTGTGCGTGAACTCTCCCATTTCCAAGCCGATACGCTCCACCAATCCCTTGGCTTTCAGTTCGGCGTTGTTCGCCATGTCGATGAGTTGGTACTTCAGGGAGGAACTCCCGCAATTGATGACTAATACTTTCATGATGTTTTTTTTAGTGGATGATATTGATTATGTTGATGTTATCGAAAGATGTTACGCTGCTGTCTTCACCCGCGGGTCGAGCCACCCGTAGATGATATCGACCACGATGTTGATGATGACCAAGATGATGGAGATATAGAGGAGGGATCCCATGAGCACGGGCAGGTTGTTCTGGTTGAGCGCATCGACGATGACCACGCCCATGCCCTTCCAGTCGAAGATGTACTCCACGAA